>QRFC01002123.1_pt1 | contig 15063 bp, 8 predicted proteins | sample 1861061 | NCBI WGS metagenome assembly QRFC01 (sample SAMN09711282, study PRJNA482702) | Human gut metagenome, whole genome shotgun sequencing project.
CAAAAAATGAGTTGGTAACCGTTACGTTCTGACAATCCACCAAATCGAGACCATCGTTATTCCAGTAAGCGTTGCTTTCGACGTGAATGCGATCAATCTTCAGATTGAAACATTGGTCGTAAGTCTGAACCCAGCTGGCTGAGTTTTTCAAACTGATCCCTTCGACCGTGACACCAGTGCATTCGCGGAAATAGATAATCATAGGACGATGAGATTCATACGGACGATCCAAATTCAGCGGGTCATCGAATAAACCACGATGAATCTGATCCACGAGATTATAGGCGGTTTGACGGCCACGGCAATCCACCAAACCTTCTCCGGTCAATCCGATGTTCTCCTGACCTACCGCCAGCAGAAAGGCTGTATTCAGATTGGGTACACGATCATAGTCGTAGGGGTTGTTGGAACCCATCAGAACGGCACCGTTTTCAAGGTGTAAAGTCACACCGGAACGCAGATGCAGAGTGCCCGACAGGTAACGACCCAATGGAAAGATCAATCGGCCGCCGCCCTGTTCATGAATCAGGTCGATAGCTCGTTGAATAGCCCGGGTATTGAGCGTCGTACCGTCGGCCATTACACCGAAATCTGCGACTTGGTAATCTTTAGCCCACAGTTGAGCGGAACAGATCAGACTAAGTGTCAGTGCAAAAAGCTTTTTCATTCTCATCTTCTCGTGTTTGCTTTGTTTTGTTATTGTTTTATTCTTTTCTTTTCGTGTTTTCGTGTCGGTGGTTTTGAATCCAGTCGGGTTTTATGCTCCACTCCCATATAATCGGACAAATATACTGTGTGCAATTTGCCTCCTTATATTTTTATGCCGTATAAAGTGTTACCGGACCTACAAGCCCCATGGATTGGGTCGGTTGTACTTTATTCTTAGTATTTGTCCATTTTTGGGCAGTCGGATTATCCTTGAGCGTTTTCATGTAGTTGCCCAGCGTGGTGATCACTCGTACCTCAATGTTGTTTTCACCCGGCTGAAGAACGTCGCTCAGATCATAAACACGTCGGCCGTACCAACGCAACCCGAGATCCTTGCCATTAACCGAAACATAAGCCTCTCCGTGCACTTTCCCCAGGTTGATCAGGGTGCGGCGTGAAGTATCATCGATTGTTACAGTGGTCCGGTAGGTCACCGTTCCGGTAAAATCTACCCATTGAGTCTCTTTCAGGTCGGTCGGCTGCTCCATATAATCTGTACGTGTCCATTTTTCGCGGCTATGGTGCAACTCCACTTCCCAGCCGTTCAGTGTCCGGCTATCGTCTCCTTCATAAGGCAGAGGTTCCCATTTTGGACCCTGTTTATTGCGGTCAAAGACAATTACCAATGAGTCAACCGGTCCCATGTCAAGGGCAAAGCCTCCATCTTTGTCCAAGTCAATGCGCCAACGCTTGCCACTCTCCATGTCCCATACCCATGGGTAATGGCCTGATGTGATCTCTTTGCTGAACCGGATCCGTCCCTGATAGGGATTGTGCAGGTGTGAATTGGCTAAAAAAAATAGCTCTTCACCATGGTCGCCTTGATAACGGTTTTGAGTGAAATATGGATTAGGTTCTTCGATTGTCATGTATGGGGTGAGTCCATATTGCTGCTGTACGTCGGCGTACCAAGTGATAAAATCGTTATCAGCCGGTTTCTCCAACAGAACAAAACGATCCGGGAACCGTTTCAGTTTGCCGATCCACTCCTGTACGGCTGCATCGTTCTTTTCGTAATCTTTGAAGCCGAGCGATTGGTGAGGGAATTTCTCAATGCAGAATACACGCCCGCCTTGTGCAACAAAATCGTACAGTTTGGCCAATGTCTCGGGGCGGATACTATCGATACCCAGCATAAAGAGTGTGCCGTATTGTTTGGGGCCGTAGCAGAGTTTCCCTCCTTTGACCGTTGAATCGGCCAACACGATCTCTGAGGTGTAGTCGCAGCCGCTGCCGTTTTTGTGGATTGCCTCCCATACCAATGTCATATATGGGACATTCAATCGGTCGGGGAAGGGTTCTGTTTTGACACCCACCTCACTCCACATGTCAGGATATGCTGGAAGCAGAGCTATGTCAGTATACATATCTGCATTCTGCAGTGTGGCTGATACGCGTGCCCGGTAACCGGTAAATTGCGGCATACAGGGCCACCAGTTGTTATGTTCGCTAAAGTAGGCGCCGTAACGCACCCATCCCGGGAATGGAATATCGGGAGGCGAAACATTGACACCGATCAATACCGAGTGGGTAATACCGGAGAGAATGCTCATATCCGAACCCAGTTTCAGGAATTCGAGTGTTGCATTGAATACCTGGTAGGTATTGGTCATCTCTTCGCAGCTGACAACCCGTTTGCCGGTCAGGTGAGCCGCCGAAGAGACAAATTTGTTGATCATCGTATAGCCACGTCCGCGACGGTAATCCTCGTTGCTCATCTCTTCGCCCAACTTGTGCTTGAGCCAGTTGGTCGTCCACGATTCTCCTTCGGGAATGTCGTAGCCGATGCTGCTCTCTAATGGGAAGAAGCCACGTCCATAGGCTTGAGCCCGAGAGAGTACGCCCAACTCTTTACACCAAGCCAAATAGGTGTCGTTGAATCGTTCGCGCAACAATTCCGCTTTGGTGAGCTCGAAATCATACCGCATGCGGTTGATCTCACGGGCGAAGCGCGGCGTTTTGGCAGCTCCGTAGTTGTAGTCCGAAACATCGCCCAACCGTCCTACCTTAAACATCATAAATGGTAGATAGGGGAAGATGTCATATCCGCGACGCCGTTTAAACTCCTCCAGGATGTCCGACGCCCAGTTGCACCCCTCCAATTCCATCGAGTCAGTGAACATGGAACGGATATGGTTTTTCAACGGGCCAGTTTTAGCCTGAATCGTATCGGACATGTGATGCAGGTACTTGTTGACTGCCGCTTTGTCCATGTGGTTGAGAATCGGACCGGCAGCCCCCGGAGCTCCGTTGATGACACTGGCAAAGGCATTTACTTTGACCAGTGCATAAAAAACATATTTACCTTCAGGAACCTCGACACGAATCACTTCGTTGCCGATTTGATCCGAAAGATCGATGACCTGATCGATCCCATCCATAGGATTGGGGACCAGTTTGAGGGATAGTAGTTCAAAGGTACGTCCAGGGAAGGGGACAGTCACGCCTGGATCGACTGTCTTGAAAATGGCGAATTTCGAAATCTCGAAAGTGGTAGGTCCTTCCAACTTGTGGGCGTCGATCAACACCACTTGAGCGCGTTCATCGCCTTCCAGAAACTCTCCTCCGAAAGGCCAGCCACTACCTACAATCAGATCGCAGGTCATATCGAGTTGTTTGGCCTCATCGAAAGTTGCCTGCAGTGCCTCGATCCATTCATCACTCAGCCAGCGCAATGAACGTTTGCCCATATCGTTATCCTCTTCGGCAATACCGATTGGGTTGATCTCGACTCCACCAATTCCGGCAGCTTTCATCACACGCAATTCACGGCGCAGCTCTTCGATTTCGACCATGTCGCCATTCCACCACCATCGTACGAAAGGGTGATAGATGGAATCCGGATTAGCGAAACGGTGATACAGCTCATGGTCGAAGCGCAACGTTCCGTTGCTGGCCGCTTGCACAGCCTTGTCGGCCATTTCGACCGCTTGTGCCAAACCGGGGAGCAGACTCAATGCGAGTCCTCCTGTGGCCAGTTTTGCACTGCGTATGAGAAATGTTCTACGATCCATGGTTTAGAAGTGGTGGTTAGGTCTGTTTTAGGTTGTCGTTTTGTTAGTAGTAGGGAAGTTTTTCTAGTCTCAGGTTTGTTGTTTCATCATTTGCCTGCACCCTGTTGTTCTTTCTGTTTTATGCAATCGAGGCCAATAGAGCGCAGCTTCGTGGTCTTCTCTAATCAAATGTAGAGGATGAGCGGTTTGGATTCTTTGGCAAGGTTCGTCCTTAAGAGTCTCGGAAATACAGAGTCTATTCGAAAATATAAGTCTGAACCATGTTGTGCTTGTCGCAATGTGTTCAGTATTATAATAACGATGACAACTCAGTATATCCTCTCTCCTCAAAAAATCCTCTCTCGCTTCATTTGGGCCCGGCGTCCGGGTCAGCGGGCGCCGGACAAAAGGCCCTATTTACGGGGCGTAAGTTTTTTGCCTGCAGGAGTGATGCAGTTTACGGCTGATACGCCTTTTGAAGCAGCACCCTCCAGTTTCAATGCAGTACCTGCTACATCCATATAGGAATCGCTTACTTTGACATTGGTGCAGCCTTCGATAACGATACCATCTGCAGCTCCCTCTATTTTGCTGTCAACGGTAACACCTGATACGGTGACATCTGAACATTTGTTGAAAACAGCTACATCACCAGCCGGGTTGTTCAGCAGCAGCTGGTCAACTTTGACACCACTGCAACCGTTCATGTAGATCAGAGCCGGAGCACTGGTTTTACCTTCGGCCAAGTTGCCTTTTTCGCCTTGGATTTTGTAATGCTCGCTAACCAATGCGCCCTGACCTTCGATCATACCTTTGCCGGTAATGGCGATGTTTTTGACAGTATCAGCTATGAACAGAGCAGCGTTGCCATTTACATAGTCGTAATCGTAAGGTGAGGTAGAAGCCATCAATGCAGCTCCCTCTTTGATGACGATCGTTACATTGCTTTTCAGGTGGATCGTGCCGGTCAGGTAGCGTCCTACATAAAATGCAAGCTCTCCACCGCCATTTTCGCTTATGAAGTCCACTGCCTTCTGGATTGAGCGGGTGTTGTTGGTAATACCGTCCGATTTAACGCCGAAGAGCGATGCCTTATACTCTTTGGCGGATGCGGAACCCGCAACGGTACCGATCAGCAACAGGGCGAGTGCGAAAAATTTCGTCTTGATCATGATCTCTGATTTTTAAGTTATTATCTATTTATTGTTATTGTTTGCAAATTATTCGATGACAGTTGTTTTGTAGGTGACTACCTGCTCTTTGCCTTCTGCTCCCGGCTCATCGAATTCCACGTTGGTCATTTTGAAGCCGTCAACATCGTCAGTTACGATACAAGGACGATAATCTCCACCCTTTTCAGCAATGAATTTGATGTTGTCGAAGGTGATCCCTTTGGCGTGGCGAACATAGAAGCCCCAAGCCGGCAGCTCTTTGAACTGCGAGAATTCGGGATAGCGGGTTGGCATTTCGGGAATTGAATCCAACTCGGCCGGTGTGGTGCCACGATATGCGAAGAATTTGTTGCCACCACCCGGATATACCATCGTGATGTTTTTCAACGTTACATCTTCGATCGGATATTCGGGCAGACCGATGATGCTGGCCGGAGAGATGTTACGGGGCATATCCTCGATCGGCCCTTCGTAATTGTAGCCGGCATCGGGTTTACGCAAAGGTACTTCTGCATAAACATTTTGGATGGTAACGCCTTTCATCGACGGTTTTTTACCGTGGCTCCAGCGGTCGCCGATACGCAGGAAAATCACGTTACCTGTATTGATCGAGCGAACACCGTCAACAAAAATGTTTTCGATCAGACCACCGTCAACAGCAGCAAAGGTGATAGCTGAGCGATAGGTGTCATAAATGGTGATGTTCGTTACTTTGAAGTTGCGGAAACCACCTCTGGATACGGTTCCGAATTTCAAACCGTTAGCACCTGAACGTCCTACGCAGTTATCTACCACTACGTTTTGGCAAATGCTGTTCGGATCGTGTGATTTGAAGCAGAGTACGTCGTCGGCAGCGTTGAAGAACGAGTTTTTGATGACAACACCGTCACAATCGACGATGTCGATACCGTCGTTATTCCAGTATGAGTTGGCCTCTACGTAGATGTCATCCACATATACATTTTTGCACTGGTCGTAAGTCTGGTTCCAGCTGGCCGGGTCGCGTAACGTAATGCCGGTAATTGTAACGTTGGTGCATTCGCGGAAATAGATATTCTCCGGACGGTTGGTCTCATTGGGACGGTCCAGTTTCAGAGGATCTTCATAGATGCCTCGCTGGATGTATTGCACCATGTTGTTGGCGGTTTTAAAACCCTGACCATCGATGGTTCCCTTGCCGGTGATGCCGATGTTCTCCTGTTTCATAGCGAAGATCATCGCCATCCAGTGCACATAAGGATCTTTTACATAGTCGAACGGATTGGTTGAACCGAGCAGAACCGCGCCTCGTTCGAGGTGCAAGGTTACATTGCTTTTGAGGTAGATCGTTCCAGTGAGGTATTTCCCCGGACCGAAAACGAGTCGACCTCCACCGCGTTCGTTCACGGCATCGATAGCACGTTGAATCATGTTGGTATTCAGTGTAATACCGTCTGCTTTGGCTCCGAAATCCGAAACCTGGTAATCTTTGGCCGAGAGTTGCGTGGCGCCGCACATCAAGGCGATGGCTAATGCGAGAAATTTTAGCTTAGTCATATTTTGTTAGTTGTTGAAAGGTTTTTGTTGTTTCTTTACTATTATGTGGAATGGCAACAGCCTTTCCTATAATTCAAAATCCTTGTTCAATTCCAATAGCCAATCCCTTTATATTAATATAAGGTGACAGGTCCGACAATACCTAACGACAGAGTCGGCCACTCTTTGCGACCAGCTGTGAACTTCTGTGCTGTTTCGTTGTCGGTGAGTGAGTGCATGTAGTTGCCCAATACGGTGACTACACGTAATTCGATCTCATTGCTACCGGTGTGAAGGTTGTCTCCAATTGGATAGATCCGGTTGCCAAACCATTTGACTCCGCAATCCTCTCCGTTGACAAAGAGCTGTGAAATGCCGTACACCTTGCCGAGATTCAGAATCGCATCTTTATCCGGTGCTCCTGCGATATCCAGTTGGGTCCGGTAGATGACTGTGCCGGCAAAATCGACCCATTGGGTCTCTTTCAGGTCGGTGATGGTCTCCATGTGATCTGTCTTGGTCCAACCCTCGCGGGCGTGCTGCAACTCGACATCCCAACCCTTGAGCTCAATTGCTTTTGAGGTTGTTGTGGGCAGCGGCTGCCATTTTTCGCCCTTCGAAACTGTGTCGAAGACAATAAAAATGGTCTCTGCAGGACCCAACTCCAGTTCAAAGCCTCCATCCTCCAGGGTGAGCCGATAGCGTTTGCCGGTGTCCGGATCCCATACCCATGGGTAACGACCGCGTGTAATTTCGTTCGAGAAGGTGATACGACTTTTGTATGAGTTGTGCATGTGTACGTTGGCCATAAAGAAGAAGGTGTTGCCGTCCTCTCCTTTCCAACGCGTCTGCATGAAGAAGCGATCGGGATTTTCGATGGTCAGATAGTGGGGCAGTCTGTACTGTTCAATCAAATCGGCATACCATTCGACGAACTTGTTGTCTTCCGGCTTTTTGACCAAAATGAATCGATCCGGGAAGGTCTGTAATTTTTTGACCCACGCCTCGATTTCTGCGTCGCGTTTTTTGTAATCTTTGAAGCCGAGCGATTTTGCCGGAAGTTTTTCAATGCAGAAAACTCGACCACCCTGTGAAACGAACTCGTAAAGTTTCTCAAGCGTTGCAGGGGAGGTGCTCGTTACCTCAGGTAGGAAGAGGGTGCCGTACTGTTTGGGGCCGTAGCACAGTTTGCCATTTTTCACGGTTGAGGCATTGAGTACGGTCTCCGAGGTGTAGTCGGCCTGGCCTCCGTTTTTGCAGATGGCTTCCCAAATCAACGAGGTGTAGAGTACGTTCAATGTGCCGGGGAAGGGCTCTGTCTGTACGCCGATCTCTCCCCACATGTCATAGTTAGGGGGCAGAATGATCATGTCGGTGTACATGTCTGCGTTTTGGAACATGGATGACAGACGTCCTTTATAAGCATTCAGATATTTGAAGTAGGGCCACCAAGTATTGTTTTCATTGTAATATGAGCCGTACTGTACCCAGCCCGGGAAGGGGGCGTCGGCCGGTGAGTAGTTGAAGCCGTGCCAAACCGAATGGGTGATACCCGAAATGGCGCTCATGTCCGATCCGATCTTGATCAGTTCGAGCGTTGCCCGGAAGCAGAGATAGGTGTTGGTCATCTCTTCGCAGCTGACAACTCGTTTACCGGTCAGGTGTGCTGCCGATGAGACATATTTGTCGATCATCGTATAACCGCGACCGGCCCGATACTCATCGTCGCGCATCTCTTCGCCCAGACGGTGTTTGAGCCAATTAGTCGTCCAAGATTCACCTTCGGGAATGTCATATCCGAGACTTGATTCGAGCGGGAAGAATCCACGTCCATAGGCCTGGGCTCGTGATTTAACGCCCAAATCAGTGCACCATTGAGTATAAGTATCTGTAAAACGCTCTTTGAGAAGTTCGGCCTTAGTCAGTTCATAGTCAAAGCGTACACGCTCCAGCTCAGCCTTGAATTCAGGAGTTTTTTGTGCTCCGTAATTGTAGTCGAGTACATCTCCCAAACGTCCCACCTTAAACATCATGAAGGGAAGGTAGGGCATCAGATCATATCCCCGGCGCAGACGGAACTGCTCAGCAAAGTCGCCAGTCCAGTTACAGCCTTCCAACTCCATCGAGTCGGTAAACATGGCACGAATATAGTTTTTCAGCGGACCGATACGACGTTCGATAGTCTCGGCCATGTGATCCAGATATTTGCGGACCGCCTTTTTGTTCATGTGGTCGAGGATCGAACCGGCAGCTCCCGGAGCACCGTTGATCACGCAGGCAAACGATTTGACCCGCACCAGGGCATAAAAGACAAATTTGCCTTCAGGAACATCGACCGAAATCACCTCATTGCCGATCTGATCCGAAAGATCGATTGCCTGGTCGATCCCGCTCATCGGGTTGGGAACCAATTTTAGGGAGAGAATATCGAAAGTACGCAACGGATTGACATCAGTTACGCCTGGATCGACATTTTTACAGATGGTGAATTTTGATATTTCGAATGTTGTGGGACCTTCGATTCGTTCGGCATCGACCAGCACTACTTGAGCCCGTTCGTCTTCAGGTAACTCCTCCGAGCCGAATGGCCAACCTGAGCCGACCAACAGATCACAAGTCATGTCGAGCCGTTTGGCTTCGTCGAAAGTGACTTTCAGCATGTCAATCCACTCATCGCTGAGCCACCGGAGAGACCGTTTGCCCAAATCATCTCCAGTGGTCGGGAAAGCGATTGGGTTGATCTCGACTCCTGCAATGCCTGCCTCTTTGAGCAGATGCAGCTCTCGGATCAATTCATCGGCCTCGACCTTGTCTCCGTTCCACCACCAACGTACGTAGGGATGGTACTTGAATTCCGAATTTTTGAATCGTTTGTAAGCTTCGGAGTCGAAGCTCAAAGAACCATTGTTTACAGCCTTGACTGCCGCTTCGGCCAGTGTCGGCGACATAGCGGCCAGGAATCCACCTGCAGCTAACAGTGCGCTTCGGCGGAGAAATGTCCTTCTGTCCATATCGTTAGTAGTGTCTGATCGTTGATGTCAGTTCTGATAGTGATTCGGGTTTTTGTGTCAGTACTTTAAATTGCTGACTGTGCGTTGTTTTTTCGAGGTTTGCTCTCCTCCGTGACCTCGATGGGGGCGGACCTGGTGTAGATCGAGACCCAAGTTAACAAGCTGCCGCGCTACCGCGCTGTGAAATTTCGTTTATTCCCCCTACCACTGCTTCTTGTTTCGTCCCTTTGTCCCGAGAGCTCAGATCAAGGGATATAGCTCCAAGTATTAATCCTGTGATTAAATTAAGGAGCGAATGTTTACGGATACTTTCCCGGATTCCCTGCAACTTTTTAGAGGTTTAAGCCGGAAAATAGCTTTGATATGGTCTCGCAGATTATAAAAATGAGCGAAAATGATTCAAAGCTCTGCGAAGTTAGGGATTATTTGCCGGTTTTCATAACGAATTGAAATTTCTGTCGGTTTTTTCACAGCATTTCGTAATGCTGTGATTTTTATCTCATTTTCAGCTTAAAAACGTCATATATCATCATGAATTTTGGCGCGAAAATGGAGCTTGGATGTTTATTTGAAACATTGTAACTTTGTGGGAATCAATATCAATTAATGAGATTTTGCTCGCTTCGTTCGGTTTGAAGCAGCTAAGGCTCGGTGTAACGGATGGTGAAAATAAATTGCATCGTTGTGATGCTGTTTTGAGGCTTTTATTGGAGCTAAACGTGCAATAACGACACGATTTTGTATAGGTTAGCGTATGTAGTAAATAATAGTATTTGAGGTATAGCGTGATATAAAACTTGATATTCAATTAAATAAGGATAGAGAGTAGGTGATGTTACCGTTTGTTTTGCCTGTATCCGTTGGGTGAAACGGATTGAGTATATCGTGTGAGTTTGGGAATGTTGCAAAAGCGTCTGAACTGGCCTGCTTTTTGAATAAACGGGCGTCAAGATGGAGGCTTGTGTTGAGTGCGTGCTGGATCTCTGATTGAGGGCTGTGATCACTTCAAAATGGTCGCATCGATGAGAGAGTCGGCATTTGGATGTCAAGATAACCGGTTGTAATGTCCGATTTGTCGCATTTGATCCGAAAAAGAGTATTGAGTGCATAACAAATTGATGACTATCCCGTTAAAATGATTAGTTTTGCGCTGCATTTTGTGTATTGGAATGGAAAATCAATTTCAGGAAAGCATATGAAACAAATGATGAATGGAAAGGCCATAGGGGCCTTAGTGAAAGGAACTGCATGTTCGCTGACTGCCTTGTTGGCATTCGCCTGCGGAAATTCGCAGCAAGGAATGATGCCGGCATCTGCTCTGGCTGTTATGACAGTGACACCAACTTCACAGGAACTGAACAGTACCTATCCGACTACGATCCGAGGTAAACAGGATATCGAAATCCGCCCTCGCGTAAGTGGTCACATTGTAAAACTGTGTGTAGATGAAGGTGCCGTTGTTCGAAAAGGACAACCTCTGTTCTTGATCGATGCTGTACCTTATCAGAAACAAGTACAGGCCGCTGCTGCAACTGTTGAGGTGGCAAAAGCTAATGTCGAAACCAACAAATTGACATTGGAAAGTAAAACTCAGCTGCACGCGCAAAACATTATCAGTGACTACGAATTACAGGTCGCAAAAGCAGCTTTAGCATCCGCCCAAGCTAATTTGGCTCAGGCAGAAGCTAATTTGGCTAATGCACAAAATGACCTTTCATATACAACCATTACCAGCCCATCGAATGGCGTTGTCGGTACCATCCCATACCGTGTCGGTAGTTTAGTTAGTTCAGCAACGGTAGAACCGTTAACTATCGTCTCTGATATTGATGAGATGTTTGCCTACTTCTCAATGAACGAGAAACAGCTGCTGACAATGACTCGTGATGAAAAAGGGTCAATTGCCGATATGATCAAGGCAATGCCGGAAGTTCAGTTGGTTCTGGCTGACGGTTCGATGTATCCTCTCAAAGGTAAAATCGAAACGGTCAGTGGTGTGATCGATCCGTCGACCGGTGCGGTTCAGCTGAGAGCGTTGTTTAAAAATCCGAATCGTGTTTTGCGTAGCGGTGCGACTGGAACCATTTTGGTGCCTAGTGTACTCGATTCGGTTATCGTTATCCCGCAGAGTGCAACAACTGAAATGCAGGATAAGAAATTCGTGTATGTCGTAGATGATAGTTCTAAGGTACACAACACTGAAATTACTGTCTTTGAACTTGAAGATGGTAAGAACTATATGGTTACAGGTGGTCTGAATGCCGGTGACCGTGTGGTGTTGGAAGGTGTTGCCAGCTTGCGTGATGGTGCCCAGATTCAGCCTATTACACCCGAACAATCAGCTGCCAAAGTAAAAGCGATGACTCAACCGCAGTCTGCTCAGGGTGCAGCGGCTGCTAAAGATAAGGCTGCACAGAAATAGAGATTGCTAAAACGAGGAAATCAATATGAAACTAGATAAATTTATTAAGCGTCCGGTGCTCTCGACGGTGATCTCAATCCTCATCGTCATCCTGGGTTTACTGGGGTTACTGACGCTGCCTATCGAACAGTATCCGAATATTGCCCCTCCAACAGTCCATGTAAGTACGACGTATCAGGGTGCTAATGCTCAGACTGTATTGAACAGCGTAATTGCTCCTCTTGAGGAGCAGATCAATGGTGTGGAGAACATGGATTATATGACCTCCACTGCTACTAATACTGGTAGTGCATCTATTTCTGTTTATTTTAAACAGGGGGTGGATCCCGATATGGCGGCGGTCAATGTCCAAAACCGTGTGGCTAAGGCTCAGGGTTTTCTCCCTGCTGAGGTTACTCAGGTGGGTGTCATCGCAGAGAAACGCCAGACCAGTATGTTGATGGGTTTCGCTTTGTATAGCGATGATGACCGGTACGATCAAAAATTCCTGGAAAACTACGCCAATATCAATATTGTGCCGGAGGTAAAACGTGTGCCGGGCGTTGGTGAGGCGATGGTGATGGGTACCGATTACTCTATGCGTATTTGGCTGAAACCGGATGTAATGGCCGAATATAAATTGATGCCTTCGGATGTTTCTGCTGCATTGGCTGAACAGAATATTGAAGCGGCTCCGGGCCAATTCGGTGAGCAGGGCAATCAGTCTTTCCAGTATGTGATGCGTTACAAAGGACGCTTGCAAACTGAAGAGGAGTTTGAAAATATTGTTATTCGGGCGACTGAAAATGGCGAAGTGCTGCGTCTGAAAGATATTGCCAACATTGAATTGGGACGTTTGACATACGGTTTCAGTAATGAGGTAAATGGCCATCCTGGTGTGACTGTAATGGTGTTCCAGACTGCCGGATCAAATGCCACTTCAATTATCCAGAATATTGAAAAATATCTGAAAGAGATTGAACCGACACTGCCTCCCGGAATGAAAACAGAGGTCATCATGAGTGCCAATGACTTCCTTTTCGCCTCTATTCATGAGGTGGTCAAGACGTTGTTGGAGGCCTTCCTGCTTGTGGTGATTGTAGTGTATGTCTTTCTGCAGGATTTCCGTTCAACGTTGATTCCGTTGATTGCGATTCCGGTTGCATTGATCGGTACCTTCTTTGTGCTGTATGTCATAGGATTCAGCTTGAACCTGTTGACTCTTTGCGCTATGGTCCTTGCTATTGCGATTGTCGTCGATGATGCGATCGTGGTTGTCGAAGGTGTACACGCCAAGTTGGATCAGGGGTGTCAATCGGCGCGTAAGGCTTCTATCGATGCGATGAGTGAATTGGGCGGTGCTATCGTCTCAATTACTTTGGTGATGATGGCCGTGTTCATCCCCGTGAGCTTCATGACGGGGACCTCTGGTACTTTCTACCGCCAGTTTGGTTTGACTTTGGCTATCGCTATCGGTTTGTCTGCGATCAACGCATTGACGTTGAGTCCGGCACTGTGCGCCCTGTTCCTGAAACCTCACGATCCGAATAAGGAGGAGAAAAAGACATTTGTCACTCGGTTCCATAACGGTTTCAATGCGGCATATTCTACGTTGCTCCAGAAGTATAAGAAGAGCGTGCTGTTCTTTGTTCAGCATCGTTGGATCGCTTTTGGCGGTGTTGCATTGGGAGTTTTCTTGTTGGTTTTCTTGATGAAAGTAACACCGACAGGTTTGGTTCCTAACGAGGATACCGGTACTGTTTTCGCTGTATTGGATATGCCTCCTGGAACTTCTCAGGAACGTACACAAAAAGCTCTGTTGCAGTTGGATAGTTTGATCGCGGCCAATCCTGCGGTTAAATCGCGTACCACCATTACCGGATATAGCTTCATTGCTGGTCAGGGTAATACTTACGGTACCATCATTGTAAAACTGAAAGATTGGGCTGAACGTGAGGATATCGAAAAGTCGGATCTGAATTCGGTAATTGGCTCACTGTATGTGCAGGCTAAAATGGGTATCTCCGATGCTAATGTCTTGATCTTCGGTCCCCCGATGATCCCTGGATACAGTATTAGTAATGGTTTTGAATTAAACCTTCAGGATAAAACGGGTGGAGATTTGGATCGTTTCTTTGAAATAGCCAATCAGTTCTTGGCCAAATTGAATCAGCGGCCAGAGATTGCAGCTGCACGTACTTCATTTAACCCGACCTTCCCGCAGTATATGATCGATATCGATGCGGCAAAATGTAAGCAGGCCGGTATCTCTCCAAGAGATATTCTGACTACTTTGCAAGGGTATTACGGAGGTCTGTATGCTTCGAACTTTAACAGTTTCGGTAAATTGTATCGTGTGATGATTCAAGCAGATCCTTCTGCTCGTATCAGTCCTGAGACGTTGAACCAGATTAAAGTGAGAAACGGCTCTGAGATGGCTCCAATTACGCAGTTTATGAGTTTGCGTAAAGTGTACGGACCAGATAATATCGATCGTTTCAATATGTATACTTCTATGTCTGTTAATGGTTCGGTTGCTGCTGGATATAGTTCAGGTGAAGCAATTCAGGCTATTCGTGAAGTGGCTGCTGAAACGTTGCCTCAAGGTTATGGTTATGAGTTCTCAGGTATGACACGTGAAGAGGCAAACACCGGTACCAGTACAACTGCATTGATCTTCGTGCTCTGTATGGTGTTCGTTTATCTGCTTTTGAGTGCACAGTATGAAAGTTACATCTTGCCGTTGGCCGTACTGCTCTCGATTCCGTTTGGTTTGGCAGGTTCATTTATCTTCGCTCAGTTTATGGGTGTCGATAACAACATCTATATGCAGGTCGGTTTGATCATGTTGATCGGTCTGTTGGCTAAGAACGCCATCCTGATTGTCGAGTTTGCAGTTGATCGTCGCCGTCAGGGTATGAGCATTCTTTGGTCTGCCATCGCCGGTTCTGCTGCCCGTCTCCGTCCGATTCTGATGACGTCGTTGGCAATGGTTATCGGTCTGTTGCCGATGATGTTTGCTTCAGGTGTGGGTGCTAACGGTAACAGTACGATCGGTACCAGTGCTATCGGTGGTATGTTGATCGGTATGTTGACACAGATCTTTATCGTACCGGTACTGTTCGTGGCCTTCCAATCTCTCCAGGAGCGCTTCACGCCGATGGAGGTGGAATCTGCCGATATTGATGCAGAGATGGAGAAACTCGCTTAATGTGCGGAAAGTGTGTAACTTTAAGAATTGTTCAATATGAAAATTAAATATA
>QRFC01002135.1_pt1 | contig 15004 bp, 11 predicted proteins | sample 1861061 | NCBI WGS metagenome assembly QRFC01 (sample SAMN09711282, study PRJNA482702) | Human gut metagenome, whole genome shotgun sequencing project.
ACGATGGGGGGCAGCAGGGACCAGAAGGTGCCGGCAAACGGCGTGTCGGAGTAGACCTGCTCCTCATAGGTGGTGTACTCCACGCCGTTGACGTCCTTGCTGGTGGTCTCGGACTTGACGTACTCGGTACCGTCAGCGCCGACGATGGTGTTGCCATCCTCAGACAGCTCGAAGTAGGTGCCGGCCTCGGGGCTCACGTAGTAGGAGCCGTCCAGCGCATACTTAGAGCCCTCGCTGTCATCCACGGTCCGCTGGATGCCATCCAGGAACACGCCGTCGCCGGTGGTGTAGAACGCGCCGTCGCCGACGAAGACGGGGTTTTCCTTGCCCTTGAACTGCAGGCCCAGGACGACCAGCAGGACAATGAAAACACCCAGCGCTACGAAATACGCTATTTTAGTGCTTTTCTTTTCCATGTGTGTGATTTACCTCCTCACAAATTGGTGGTGAATACCATCAGCCGGCGAAACAGCGTATCTGCCCCGCCAACCTCCTGTATCATACCGTCACGCCAAGATATTGTCAAGTTCTTAACGTCATATTCCATTATTTTAACAAATTGTGAACTCCGTTTTCGTCGTTTTTACAAGAGAAACCGGGCGGCAAACACAGCATCGTGTGCTTTTTACGGCAGGCGGCACAAGTCTTTCCGGGTCCGCGGACGCAAAAAGAGACGCCGGTGCGGCGGCACCGGCGTCCCCTCTGTTAAGTAAGAGTTTGTTTATTAACAATTCGTCAAGAGACTTTACAGGAAGAATTCCTTTATCTGACCGTACAGGATGAGGACCATGATCAGCGGCGTGATGAACTTGACGCAGACCCTGAAGAAGCCGTAGCTGCCCATGGCATGACCGGACTGCTCCGTCTCTTCCTTGACGAACTCGGGGCCGATCTCCCAGCCGATCATCAGAGACATCAGCAGCGCGCCCAGCGGCATCATAACACCCTCGGACAGCGCATCCCAGAAGTCCAGCCAGTCGGCAGCCCAGGTCTTGGGATTTGCAATGTTCAGCAATTCCGCAGGCGAGAAGCTGCTGGCACCCAGACGGTCAGCGCAGACCAGGATGCAGCCCAGACCCACACATGCGGCGGCGATGAGGGTATAGCTCTTGCGCTTGTCACCCTTGCCCTCGTCGCGGGCCTTATCCACAAAGTGAGCCACGATGACCTCCAGCAGGGAGATAGAGGAGGAGATAGCGGCAAAGACCACCAGCAGATAGAACAGGATGCCGAAGATGGGGCCGAGGCCGCCCATGCGGCTAAACACGTTCTGCATGGTGACGAACAGCAGGGACGGGCCACCCACTGCGCCGGAGGGATCCAGAGCGAAGCGACCGGGCAGCACGCACAGGCCGGCCATCAGAGCCACCATCGTATCCATGACCACGATCAGCAGCGCGTTCTTCTGGATGTTCTCCTTCTTCTGCAGATAGGAGCCGTAGGTGATCATGGCGCCCATACCCAGGGACAGGGAGAAGAACATCTGGCCGCCGGCGGTAGCCAGCACGGTCAGGACGTCGGGTGTCTCCTGCTTGAAGGTCACGATGCGCTGCATGACGCCGTTGATCTCCACCGCGGACATTTTCACACCATCGATGACGGCGGAGGCGGGAACATAGTATCCATTTTCAGTAGCCCAGCCGGGGGCAAACATGTACTTCAGGCCATCCAGGGCGCTGCCGTGGATCACGTGCTCCACCAGGGAGCCGTCCGCCTGGAGCACCTGCACGGTGGTGTCCACACCGTCCAGGGTGCAGGCGCGGATGATGCAGATCAGCAGAGCCACGAACAGGGCAGGCATACCCACGGAGCAGACCTTCTCGATGCCGCCGCCGACGCCGCCGAGAACGATAAGCATAGTCAGCACCACGAAAATCAAGCCATAGATAATGGCCTCGGTGGTGCTGGACATGAAAGCGCCGAACACCGCGTCGCCCAGAGAGGCGCTGGCCGCGTCCGCCGACGCGGCGGCGATGGCACTGGCGCCAAAGCCCGCGCCGAACAGGTCGCCTACATTGAGCACCACATACTTAATGCAGTAGCCGCCCAGTGCGCAGTAGAAGAACAGGATGAAGAACGCGGACAGGATGCCCATCCAGCCCATCCAGCTGAACTTCTTGCTAAGGGCCTTATATGCTGCCACAGCGCCCTTGCCTGTCTTACGACCAATGGCCAGCTCGCCCACCATGACGATGAAGCCGCAGCAAACAGCCAAAATGAGGTAAATGATGAGGAACGTGAAGCCGCCGCAGGCGCCCATCTTATTGGGGAAGCCCCAGATGTTGCCCAGGCCGACCGCCGAGCCGACCGCGGCCATCAGGAATCCGAAATTGGATCCAAAGCCTTTTCTTTCTTCCATTGTTTTCTCTCCTTACAAGTTTCCCCCGCCGCGCCGCGGCGGGCGTGTTTGTATCTTACTGCGAAAAAACCGCCCTGTAAATACAGGCAGGCGTTTCTTAACACGGTGACAGCGGAAATGCGGTTTTTCTTTATCCGTTCATTATAAAATTTCCGTAAAGCGTCGGTTCGTGTCGGCAGATATTTTCTCCAAAAGAAACGCCCCGCATATGAAAAAGACCGCCCGCAGGCGGTCTTTTCTTCTCGGTATGTATCAGTCTCCCTCGCGCATACGGTAGCCGACGCCCACCTCGGTGAAAATATACTGGGGGTTGCCGGGGGTAGGCTCGATCTTGCGGCGGATGTTGGCCATATTTACCCGGAGGATCTGATTGTCGGTCTTGGCCTTGGGCCCCCACAGCTCCCGGATAATGAAGTCGTAGGTCAGGACCTTGCCGGCGTACTTGCCCAGCAGGGCCACGATCTTGTACTCATTGACGGTCAATCCGGCGTTCTCGCCGTTCATCAGCACCTGGTGCTTATCATAGTCGATGGTCAGATCGCCGGTGACGAACTTGCCGGACTGGGCGATCTGGGTGTTGGAAAGGGTGGTGCGGGTGTGGCGGATGGCGGTGCGGATGCGGGCCAGCAGTTCGGAGGTGCCGAAGGGCTTGACCAGATAGTCGTCGGCGCCGTAATCCAGGGCCTCTACCTTGTCGTGCTCGTGGTTGCGGGCAGAAACCACCACCACCGGCAGATTGGACCACTTGCGGACAGATTTCAGCACCTCCATGCCGTCCATGTCGGGCAGGCCCAGGTCCAGGACGATCATGTCCGGGCAATGGGAGGCGATCATGGTCAGGGCCTCCTCGCCGGTGCGGACAATGATGGTGTCGAAGCCGTTGGCGGTGAGGATCATGGAGATAAAGTTGCTGATGGACTGCTCATCCTCCACGATCAGGACTTTGTCTTTAATCTTCATCGTTTTCTCCTTTCATGGGCAGGGTCACGGTAAATACCGCGCCGCCCTCCTGTCTGTTGTCTCCCCGTATCACGCCGCCGTGGGCCAGCACAATGGTGCGGCACACGGACAGACCGATGCCCATGCTGCGCTTGCCGTCACTGCTGCGGTCGCTGCGGGCGGAGCCGTCGAACAGCCGGGGCAGCAGGTGCTGGGGAATGCCGCGGCCATCGTCGGCCACGGTGAACACCGCGCAGTTGCCCTCGCTGGACAGGGTCACGTCGATATGGTGGGTCTCGCCGTGGATAACGGCGTTCTCCATCAGGTTCACCAGTACCTGCTCCATCAGCAGGGGATCCATGGGCACCATCATCAGTTCATCCGGCAGATGGACACGGATATCCACCTCCGGGTAGTGCTTGTGGGTCTTGGCCACGGCGGACTCGATGACCTCCTCCGCCGGCTCCGGCTCTTTCTTGACCTTAGCCTCCTCAGAGCTTATGCGTGTGATGGACAGCAAATTCTCTACAATGCGGATGAGCCACTGGGCGTCCTCGTTGGTGGATCGCAGCAGCTGCTGGCGCTGCTCCTGCGTCAGTCCGCCGTCCTGCTCCAGCAGAACGTTGGTGGCGCCCACGATGCCGGTCAACGGCGTGCGGATGTCGTGAGACACGGCGCGCAGCAGGTCGGCATACATCTTTTCGCGGTCGGCCTCCCGGCGCACCTGCTCGGTCTGCTTGGCCCGGCTGGTAACGGTGGCGGTCAGGATGGAGATGGTCATCATCACCAGGAACGTCAGCGGAAAGCCCGTCAGCGTAAAGCTGATATGCCAGAAGGGGTAGGTAAAGATGATGTCCACGCTGAACATCCCCACCACCGCCATGATGATGCCCAGCAGATAGCCGTCCGTCCAGTAGGCGGTAAGGAACACATCCAGCAGAAAGATCATGGCTACATAGCTGGTGTCGTTGTGCATATCGAAGCTGCGCAGCAGCAGACAGCACATAACGGCTGCCAGGTAGAGTCCCAGTGCTTTCAGCACATCCATGCCGGAAAAGTGCAGACCAATGGTCCGCAGCAGCTGTCTCCGGCGGGCTTGTTTACCGGTCATAGCCGCCCTCCCCTCCTTTTGATGACGTTATTATAACATACATTATCGCTAAGGTAACGCTAAAATATCGTTAAGGTATCACGAATATCTCATTAAGAGCAACCGAAAATAACAAATAAGAGACGGCGTTGGCCGTCTCTTTTCATCTTTGCTGCGCGGGGATCAGGCTTTGCGATCTATGTGCAGGAGGCGTTTTCTGTCGAAAAACACCCATAAAAAAGCAAATCACCACGCTTTCGCGTGGTTTCCTCATCGGTATGCCTTACCGCTGGCTCACTTCCCAGTCGCTGTCGGCAAAGATCATGTCATCCAGGTCACCCCAGATCCAAGTTGTCGTCATGGTGATATCACGCTCCTTTCTTCCGTTTTACAGTGTTATTATATGCCGCGGCAGCCCGGATAACAAGCGCAAAATTGGATATTATGTATAAAGCTTTTGTAAACTTTTATTGCACATTGCACAATACCTATGGGTTATTTCTGTGTAACACTCTTGCGCTGTTGTGTGCTGTATAGTATAATAAAGTGTTCAAGCAGTCTTATGTGGTGAGGTGAGCACCTGATGAGAGAGTTTCACGGCGGCGACTATGATGTGGCCGTCATCGGCGCGGGGCACGCGGGCATCGAGGCCGCCCTGGCGGCGGCCCGGATGGGCATGAAGACCGTCTGCCTGACGGTGAGCCTTGACGCGGTGGGGAATATGCCCTGCAACCCGGCCATCGGCGGCACCGGCAAGGGGCACCTGGTCCGGGAGCTGGACGCGCTGGGGGGCGAGATGGCCCGGGCGGCGGACAGGGCCTGCATCCAGTACCGAATGCTGAACCGGGGCAAGGGTCCCGCCGTGTGGTCCCTGCGGGCTCAGGCGGACCGGCGGAAATACCAGCAGGTGATGAAGCACACGCTGGAATTGCAGCCAGGGCTGACGCTGCGGCAGGCGGAGGTGACGGAGATACGCTGCGACGGGAACGGTCATGCCGCCGCCGTGGTGCTCCGCACCGGCGCGGTGCTGGGCGCCCGGGCGGTCATTCTGTGCACGGGCACGTATCTGACCGGACAGACCATCGTGGGCGAGTGCATCGAGTCCTCCGGGCCGGACGGCCTGCACCCGGCCAACGCCCTGACGGACAGCCTGCGGGCACTGGGGCTGCCCCTGCGGCGGTTCAAGACCGGCACGCCGCCGCGGATACACCGGGGCAGCGTGGACTTCAGCAAAATGGAGCTGCAGGAGGGCGACCCGGATCCGCTGCCCTTCAGCTTTGAGACAAAGAACGTACCGGAAAACCGGGCGGTGTGCTATCTGACCTACACCAACGAGGAGACGCACCGGATCATACGGGAAAATCTGGACCGCAGTCCCATTTACTCCGGCGTTATCGAGGGCATCGGCCCCCGGTACTGCCCGTCCATCGAGACAAAGGTGGTGCGCTTTGCGGACAAGCCCCGGCACCAGCTGTTTATCGAGCCTATGGGGCTGGACACCGAGGAGCTGTATGTGCAGGGCTTCTCGTCCTCTATGCCGGAGGAGGTGCAGCTGGAGATGCTGCACACGGTGCCGGGGCTGGAGCACGCGGTGATGATGCGGCCGGCCTACGCCATTGAGTACGACTGCATCGACCCGCTGGCGCTGCTGCCCACGCTGGAGGTAAAGGCGGTGCCCGGCCTGTACGGCGCGGGGCAGTTCAACGGCTCCTCCGGCTACGAGGAGGCGGCGGTGCAGGGCTTTGTGGCCGGCGTGAACACGGCGCTGAAGCTGCAGGGCCGGGAGCCGCTGGTGCTCAAGCGGAGCGAGAGCTATATCGGCACACTGATCGACGACCTGGTGACCAAGGGCACCGAGGAACCATACCGCATGATGACCAGCCGGTCGGAATACCGGCTGCTGCTGCGGCAGGACAACGCCGATGCGCGGCTGTGCCCTATCGGGCACGAGCTGGGGCTGGTCAGCGATGAACGGCTGGCGGCGGTGGAGGCCAAGTACGAAGCCGTGGCAAAGGAGATACGGCGGCTGGAGCGCACGGGCATACCCGGTACGCCAGAGCTGAACGCCCTGCTGGCAGAACGGGGCACCGCCGCCGTGGACAGCGGCTGCCGCCTGATCGATCTGCTGCGGCGGCCCCAGCTGACCTACGCGGACCTGACAGAATTCGACGCAAATCGACCCGACCTGCCCGCGGAGGTGCGGGAGCAGGCGGAGATCACCGTGAAGTACGAGGGCTATATCCAGCGCCAGCAACGGCAGGTGGCGGAGTTTGAGAGGCTGGAGCGCCGGAAGCTGCCGCCGGATATGGACTACGACCACATTCAGGGTCTGCGGCTGGAGGCGCGGGAGAAGCTCAGCGCACTGCGGCCCCTGAACGTGGGGCAGGCCGGGCGGGTGTCCGGCGTGTCACCGGCGGATGTGGCGGCGCTGCTGATCTGGCTGCAGACACACGACAAGGAGGCGGACGCATGACGGCACATGAGCTGACCCACACCATACGGAACGATATGCCGGTGTATCCCGGCACGGAGCAGCCCCGGCTGACCACCGCCTGCACCATCGACCAGTGCGGCTACCGGGAGACGCTGCTGCATATGTTCTCCCATACCGGCACCCACATGGACGCCCCGGCCCATATGCTCCGTGACGGCACGGCGCTGGACTGCTATGACGCGGCGAAGTTCGCCGGTCCCGCCGTGGTGGTGGACTGCCGGGAGCAGCGCGCCATTACTCTGTCCCTGCTGCAGAGCTATGACCTGAACGGCGCGGACTTCGTGCTGTTCTGCACCGGCTGGGACAAGAAGTGGGGCACACCGGACTACTACGAGGGCTTTCCCTGCCTGACGGCGGAGGCGGCGGCATATCTGGCCGGCCTGCCGCTGAAGGGCGTGGGCGAGGACACCATCTCGCTGGACCCCTGCGACAGCGTGGATTTTCCCAACCACATGACACTGCTGGGCGCGGACTTTGTGAACACCGAGAACCTCAAGGGGCTGGACAAGCTGCTGGGCCGACGCTTCACGTTCGTTACGCTGCCCCTGAAATTTGAGAATGCCGATGGCTGCTCCTGCCGCGCCATCGCTCTGGAGGAATGACAATGGGTAAACTGCGGTTCCTGTTTGCGCTGTGGATGGCAAAGCTGTCCATCCCGGCGCTGAAGATCACCCGCCACAACGGCACGGACTTCCCCGGCAGTCTGGCGGTGAAGCTGTGTCCGGACTTTTTGAAATATATCGGCAAGCCGGAGCACATCATAGCCGTCACCGGCACCAACGGCAAGACCACCGTGGCCAATATGCTGAACGACGTGCTCACCGCCGAGGGCAAGACCGTACTCAGCAACCGGGCGGGCAGCAACATCATCTCCGGCGTCAGCACGGCGCTGCTGAAGGGCTGCGGCCTGCTGGGCCGGGTCAGGCCGGAGTACGACCTGGCGATCCTGGAGATCGACGAGCGCTCCGCGCCCAGGATCTATCCCTATGTGAAGCCGGAGCACATCATCATCACCAACCTGTTCCGGGACTCCATCATGCGGAACGCCCATCCGGGCTACATCGCGGACATTCTGACCCGGTCCCTGCCTAAGGAGAGCAGGCTGATCCTCAACGCCGACGACCTGATCTCCTGCACTGTGGCGCCGGAGAACCAGCGGGTATATTTCGGCATCGACCGGCTGCCCACCGACGTGACGGAATGCGAGAACCTGCTGAACGATATGCGTATCTGCCCCCGATGCGCCGGGAAGCTGCGGTATGAATACCGCCGCTACCACCACATCGGCCGGGCCGTGTGCGAGAGCTGCGGCTTCCACTCCCCCGACTGCGACTATCTGGCCACAAAGGTGGACACCGCTGCCCACACCATGTGCATACGGGAGGCGGGGCAGGAATACCCGTACACCCTCATCACCGACAGCCTGCACAACATCTACAACACGGTGACGGTCATCGCCGCCCTGCGGCAGCTGGGCTATGACCACGGCACCATCGCCCGCCGCATGGCGGAGGTGAAGATCCCCGCCAGCCGGCTGTCCGAGGAGGATATCGGCGGCGTGAAGGTCATTATGCAGATGTCCAAGGACAAGAACGCTCTGGCCTGCTCCCGCAACTTCGACTATATCCGGTCCAAGCCGGGGAAGAAGGAGCTGCTGCTGATGATGAACTGCCTGGGCGTGGCCAAAAACTGGTCGGAAAACCCCAGCTGGATGTACGACACGGATTTTGAATTCCTGAACAGTGACGATGTGACGTGCCTGGTCTGCGCCGGGCCGCGGGCCTATGACTACCAGCTGCGGCTGCTGCTGGCGGGCATCCCGGAGGAGAAGATACGGCTGGCCGAGGACGAGTTCGCCGCCCTGGAGCTGCTGCCGCTGACCCCCGGCGACGACGTGTATCTGCTCTACGGCGTGGACGGCACGCCCCTGGCCTTCCGGGTCAGGGAAAAGCTGAAGGAAAAGCTGCTGGCAAAGGAGGGCGCGCAATGAAGGCGGAAATTCTGTTTCCGGAGGTCTGCAACCTGTACGGCGATCTGCAGAACATTTACTACCTGAAGCGCTGCTGCCCGGCGCTGGAGATCATAGAGACGGACCTGCACAGCAAACCCCGGTTCCTCACGGAGGATGTGGCGCTGGTCTATATGGGCAGCACCACGGAACAAGGGCTGCGTCTGGCGGCGGACGCCCTGCGGCCCTATGCCGCGGACATCGCCGAAAAGGCGGACGCGGGACAGCTGATCCTGCTGACCGGCAATGCGCCGGACGTGTTTTCCGCCGCCATAGAAAGCGACAGCGCCGACACCATACAGGGACTGGGCATTCTGCCCGGGCGGGTGAAGTACACCATGATGAAGCGGCACAACAGCTTCTTCCTGGGCACCTTTGACGGTATGGAGGTCGTCGGCTTCAAGAGCCTGTTCGGCTTCCACTACGACGCAGCGGAGGCGGAGGGCTGGTTTGACACCGTGCGGGGCGTGGGCCGCACGCCGGAGTCGAAGCCGGAGGGCTTCCGCCGGGGCGGGCTGTACGCCACGGCGCTGATCGGCCCGCTGCTGATCCTAAATCCTCCGCTGTGCAAGTGGCTGCTGCGGCAGATGGGCGCCGAGGACACCCTGGCCTTCGAGGACGCGGCCTTCGCCAGCTTTAACAAACGTGTGGCGGAGTTCAAGGAGCCGGGCAGAGGTTTCCAATACTCGTAAGCAAAAAAACATCCCCCGGTCGGGGGATGTTTTTTGTATCAGAGCTTTTCGGACAGTGTCTCGTCCAGGCCCACGCCGTAGAGGTTCTTGGCCGAGCAGCCGGCGCGCCCGCCGCCGGCACAGGCACAGGCGCACGCACAGGCGCAGCTGCTGGCGCAGGCACAGTGGCTGCCGCCGCCGAAACCGCCTCCGCCAAAGCCGCCGCCACGGCTTCCGCCGCCGAAGCCGCCGCCACCTCTTCTGGGCGGTCTGGGCTTTGTTTTGGTGCCCACGCTGCCGGGCCGGGGCCTGCCGTCCGGCCCCGCGGGATACCACAGGTGGTTCACGAACACGTACCGCGTGCCGAAGCCGCCGGCGTAGCCGTCGCCCCGGCGGGCGGCGGAGATCAGCACGAGGATGAACATCACCACGAAGATCATCACCATCATGCCGATGATGGCGTCACCGGTGTCGTCCTCAAAATGCTCGCACGGCACATACACATAGGGGTCGTAGTCGGAGGGAATGTTGTCCAGGCTGTTCTCCTCGGACAGCTGCACCGGCCAGTTCTCGTACCGGGCAGAAACGCCCATGGTCTCGCCGTAACCCAGATCCTCGGCGGTGCAGATCAGCTTGTCCTCGCTCCGGACGAACTCCGCCGACGCGGTGCCGGTGCTCTCCAGCTGGCCGGTAAGCCCGGCCGGGTCGTTCCAAACCAGCACCATCTGCCCGATCCTTGCCTCGTCGAACCACCCGGCGGTGTAGTCGTAGTTCACATAGTCGTAGTGAATGTTATCGTAGTCCTCGATGACGCCGTTGGTGCTGAGCTGATACATATACTCCTGCACCCACGAGTAGGCGAAGGAAAACGTCTCGTTCGCCTCGTAGGCGCGGTCAAGATAGACATACATATAGCTGTTGTCGAAGTCCAACCGCTCGATGTTGTCCGTCAGTGCCGCCACGTCCCGGATGGAGCCGTTGGGCACGCCTATTTTCAGCTCCTGCCCGTAGGGCAGCTCCTCCAGCGGCGTCCACTCCAGCTTCACGGTGATGAGCAAGCTCCCGTCCGCCGTGTTGGGCGTCACCATAACGCCGTACTGCTCGATGTAGTCGTAATCCGCCCATGCGGTGGCGGTAAAGCAAACCGCCGCCAGTAAGACAAGCAGCAGAACGTGCAGTTTCTTCAGCATAGGGTGCCCTCCTCCCGGTTGCTTTCACACAGTTGGCACAGCTGCTCCATTTTGGCGCTCCTGGCCCGGATGGCCGCGCAGCGCTCACTCTGCCAGATCTTGTCCCAGTCGTCGGCGAGGATGTTCCCCAGGGGCTGGCTGCTGAGCCAGCTCTGGCAGGGGATCACGCCGCCGTCCGGGGCGATGGCCATATTGCTGAGGCAGGCGCCGCAGCTGGGCACCAGGGTCAGGCCCAGGGCTCGCAGCGTCTCCTCCTTCAGCCAGCCGGGGCTGGTGAAATCCAGTTCCATTTCCAGCTCCTCCGTCACCGCCACGGCCTTTGTCAGTACGTCGGTGAGCTGCTGCTCGGTCAGCGCCGTGGCGCGGCTCTCGTCGCCTACCGCGCCGCCGGAGGGGATCAGCCCGGAGCAGGTCACATAGCGGACGCCCAGACCGTGGACGAAGCGCAGCATCTCGTCATAGGCGGTATTCAGGCTACACAGGGGCGTGTTCACGGACACGGACAGCCCCGCCGCCACAGCGGCACGGATGCCCGCCACGGTGTCATCAAAGCCGTCGGCACCCACCAAGGCGTTGTGAATGTCCTTATCATGGCTGTAGAGCGTCACCTGCACACTGTCCAGGCTGGCGTCATACAGCTTTTGGCACAGCATGGGCGTCAGCAGGCGGCCGTTGGTGTTCAGCCGGGTGACGAACCACTGGGCGGCATCCACCAGCTCCACCAGATCGGCGCGCAGGGTGGGCTCGCCGCCGGTGAACGTCACCTGGGGTATATTTGCCGCGCGCAGCCGATCCAAGACCTCCTTCCACTGGGCGGTGGTCAGCTCCGGTGTGTCGGACAGGGGCTGTCCCGCCGCATAGCAGTGCAGACACTTCTGGTTGCAGTGCCACGCGCCGTCACGGGTCATGGCGCTGACCATCAGGTCCATACGGTGGGGTGCGGTCATCTCGGGGGCGTACTCGCCCAGCGTCAGCGGCGCAACCTCCGCCTCCGGCGCCTGCCCCCGGGCGATGGCCACCAGGGACTCTATCATGATTTGCAGGTCCTCCGCCAGACGCTCCTTGGGCGTGAAGGGGTAGACCTTATGGGTCCGGGCCACCGCGCCGGCGGCCATGGCGCTCCAGTCGCTCTCAGTGATCTCCAGCCCGGCGAAGGGCTCCAGCCGGTCCATGAAGCAGGAGAGCAGGATGGCCCAGCTCAGGTTCAGGGGCACCAGCTTGCTGCCGTTGAGCAGCAGCAGAAAGGGCGCGTTTTCCGCGTCCTCACGGGGTGGGATCATGTGGATACGCACCACGCCCCGGCCCTTGGGGTCCAGGGTGATGTGCCGCACACAGTTCAGGTGCTGCCGCCGGTAGCGGCGCTCCAACATTGTAGACACAGGCAATCCTCCTTTATGAAGGCAATGTGGGTATAGCTATGTGTAGTATACCACAGCGCAGGGCAAAGCGCAACAGGACGCACAGTGAGGCAGCGCGTTGGCAGGGCGCAGCAAAAATAAATCCACCCTTGCGGGTGGTTTATTTTTGGTGGACCTGAAGGGATTTCCCCCGCAAGGGGGGGATAAACTTCGACTCCCGCAGGCCCACGGCAAAAATAAATCCACCCTTGCGGGTGGTTTATTTTTGGTGGACCTGAAGGGATTCGAACCCTCGACCTCTCGGATGCGAACGAATTAAAAGCTCTGATTTGTATTGATTTTCAAACATTTCCAGCGCTTTCGGCTGGAATGTAAATGGTCTTGTGGCCTCTTTTTCCCGTTGTAACCATGTGTCCCGGAAGCGTATGTGGTACGTGTTGTGGTCGCAGGAGATGTGCGTCGATATCATCTAAACGAGGTGGTAATCTACATACGCCTATGATAGACCAAGTGAGGAAAATCGTCAACCGCTTTCTTTGGCAGGGGCAGTGCAGGGAATGGGATGCAATAGACAAAGAGAAACGTCTGAAGACGACGAGTATGGTTAGCCGCCATCTTGTTTAAAACAATTAATCTAAAAGAGAAAGCTATAATTGGATAACTTCTTCCCTTTTAATACTGCAGATATTTGAACACGAGGTCGGTTCTTTCGAAGTATTTCATCAGAATCACAGCAAAGATAAGCACCACACACTCGGCAATGATGCAGGTGTACCAGTTGACGCTCTCGCCAGCCAAGATGGGCAGTCATCGGAGGGTGAGCGTATTAAAGGCCAACACACGGAAGATGCAAGTGTGCTGCCATTTATATTTATTACAAAAACATAAAACTCGGTCGCTGATTATACCGTGTGTATAGAGCTGTGTTTTTTAAAATTAAGACCGGGGCAACTACCTATGCTAACGAAAAGACTGCTGTAGAGCATCGAGAAATGTAACGACGAGTTACCTCGAACTCAAAAAAATCCAAGTGCCCAAAATCTCCATCAGCCAGCGTGGGAAAACACAACCACAGATGCCACACGGCACGGTAAAGCAAAAGAGAAAAAGAACAGAAAATGCCGGACCCTATCTCTTGTGAAAACGAAGTGAGATCTGTGGGCACTATTGGTGCGGAACAAACACAATAGCCTATCTATCATTTCGATGGCTTTCGGGAACTGCTGGAGGTGCCGTGCACTTGACTACACATGGTTTCTATGCTATGCTATGCTCATCGAGGCTGGCTTATGTGTACCGGTCTGCCGCCTGCGTCCGGCGGCTGAAACACAGAAAGATAAGGAGAGTTTTCAACATGAGTAAATCCCAGCAGAATTATCTGGATCAGGTGGCCCAGCGGCTTCACCTGACAGCAGACGCGCAGAGCGGCATTCTCTTTGGGATGCAGGGCGGCCTGCATATGATGCTGATGCGCAGCACCAGCAACCAGAATTTTGTTTCTCTTGTTTTTTCCCTGACTCACAGCGGACAGGAGCCGGATGCGGCGGAAATCAAGGCTTTTGTCAAGAGCAACAAGCTGATTGTAAACTACTCCATTCGCCGCAGCCGGGTGGAATTTATCCTGAAGCCCCGATTCGGCAGCTTTAAGCAAATTGACCAGCTGGAGCAGGTCACGGGCGAGGTGGTATCCCTCCTGCGCACCGGCGGCTACCAGAGCTGCTGCCAAAATTGCGGGCAGACGGCGGAGACGGATGCATGCATCATGGCAGGGGTTCCGTCCCTGCTGTGTGACAGCTGCTATCAGCAGCTGGGCCATAATCAGGAACAGATTCAGCAGGAATCTGCCGGCAAGCCGGAGAATGTGCTGGCCGGTGTGGTGGGCGCTCTACTGGGATGCCTGCTGGGCGTGGGCTGCATTGTGCTGCTGGGACAGCTGGGCTATGTAGCGGCTTTGTCTGGCATTGTGCTGGCTGTCTGCACGCTGAAGGGATATGAGCTTCTGGGCGGGCGTCTGTCCACCAAGGGAATTGTGATTGCCTGTGTGCTGATGCTGGCAATGACCTATGTGGGCTATCGGCTGGATTGGGCCATTACTGTTGCCAAGTATTTTGAGGCCAGTCTGACAGATTCCTATCGGGCTATCCCCTACCTCATTGACGAAGAAATTCTGGACGGCGGCGTTTATACCGGTGAGCTTATCAAGCTGTATGCCTTCACACTGATCGGCGCAATCCCCACCATCATCAGCTCCGTAAAGAACCGGAAGATGGCCAAGGTGACTTATCGCATGCAGAGCCAGAGAGCTGTGAACAGCACTCCGGAGTTCTGATTCTGGGCAGACAAGCGAAAGATTTTAAAAAGATCAGGTGCAGCTTCAAAAGAAGCTGCACCTATAAACTGAAAGTAGACACTCACAAAATACCGGGTTGTCGTAAAACAGTAAAATCAAAAAATGGTGAAAACCTTGTGTTTTCAAGGGGCGGCGTGACGAAAGTCACGCCGTTTTCTTTTTCATCAGCTCATTCAGAGGAATGCAAAAGCCCCGCTTCAACTCGTTGTATCTGACATGACCGTTCTGAAAAGCATGGGAAAGCAATGGGAATGGACATTGCTGCCGGATACCTTCAATAACGAAATTATTGCGCACAGCGTTTCCCCGATTGCAGGGGATAACAAGCCCCATTATCAGAAAATGAAAGCCGATGCGGAAGCCGGAGATCCTGAAGCCACCCTTGCCAAGCGCAGAGATGAGTACCACAAAAAGAAATCAAGACAGGAGGAAGTACCAGCATGAAGGAATTGAAGCCAAGAATCCACGAAAACGGCATCGACTACATTCTCGTAGGCGATTACTATGTGCCGGACTGGAAGCTGCCGGAGGAACACCGTCCCATT
>QRFC01002140.1_pt1 | contig 14975 bp, 9 predicted proteins | sample 1861061 | NCBI WGS metagenome assembly QRFC01 (sample SAMN09711282, study PRJNA482702) | Human gut metagenome, whole genome shotgun sequencing project.
ACTGTCTCTGAAAGGTAACACCGTTTCAGCTGACATTACTGTAACCTATCCTGCTGCCTACTTCAACAAGAAGGCTATCCTGAAGGTTACCCCGGTTCTGGTATTCGAGGGTGGCGAAATCGCCGGTACTCCCAAATACGTTCAGGGCGAGAAGGTGAAAGATAACTACACTGTTATCGCTAAAGCAGAGGGTGGTTCTTACACCCAGACCGTTGTTTTCCCTTACGACTCTCGTGCTGACCTCAGCACCTTGGAGCTCCGCGTTGAGGGTAAATGCGCTAAGAAAAACAGCGAATTCACTACTATCGCTGTAATCCCGGTTGCTCAGGGTATCAGCACCATCCAGAAAATGGCCAACAACAGCGCCGCTCTGGCTTTGATGCCTGATAACTTCAAACGTGTAACCACCATCTCTCAGAACGCTGAGATCATGTATCAGATCAACCGTTCTAACGTTCGTAAAGGTGAGCTTACCAAAGAGCAGATCAAAGCTTTCGAGGACTTCGTAAAAGAGTACTCAGACAAAGATCGTGCTACCCTGGGTAACATCTACGCTAAAGGTTATGCTTCTCCTGATGGTCCTGTAAGCTTCAACGACAAACTGTCTAAAGCTCGTAGCGAAAGCGGTCAGAAAGCTATCAGCGAAAAACTGAAAGACGTTGAGAACGCTAAATATGACGTTGCAGCTTACGGTGAGGACTGGGAAGGCTTCAAAGAACTGGTTGCTGCTTCTGATATCAAAGACAAAGACCTCATTCTCCAGGTTCTGGCTATGTATGACAACCCCGTTAAACGTGACGAGGAGATTCACAACATGTCATCTGTATTCGATGTATTGGCTGAGGAGATCCTGCCCCAGTTGCGTCGCACCAAACTCTCTGCTGACGTTGACATCGAAGGCCGTACCGATGCTGAAATCGTAGCTGCTCTGCAGAACAACATCAGCGCTCTGAACGAAGAGGAGTTGCTCTACGGTGCAACCCTGACCGATGACGCTGCTCTGAAAGAAAAAGCTTACAAAGAGGCTGCTTCTAAATTCAACAGCGCTCGTGGTTACAACAACCTCGGTGTAGTTCTGGCTCAGAACGGTAAAGACGCTGCTGCTAAAGAGGCTATCGAGAAAGCTGCTACTTTGAGCAACGATCCTATCATCACCAACAACCTCGGTGTTCTGGCTCTGATGAGCGGTGATGTTGCTAAAGCTAAGAGCTACCTCTCTTCTCTGAATACTCCTGAGGCTAAGAAGAGCATGGGTCTGGTTAACCTCGCTGAGGGTAACTACGCAGAGGCTGCTCGTTCACTCGACGGTTACAACTTGGCAGTTGCTGAGGTGCTGAATGGCAACTTGGCTAAAGCTAAATCTCTGTTGGCTGACTGCGACTGCGCTAACGCTGACTACCTGAAAGCTGTGATCGCTATGCGTGAGGGTAACACCAGCTCAGCAATCTCTAACTTGAAGAGCGCTATTGCAAAAGATAGCTCTTTGAAAGCTAAAGCTCAGAAAGATGTAGAGTTTGCTAAACTCTTCGGTACTCAAGAGTTCTTGGCTCTCTAATCTAACAGAGAATCGTTATACGGATAATCTCCGATAACAAAGTATGGCGGGCTGCCCATCTGGGCAGCCCGCTCTTTTTATATCCATGGCCGGCCTGTATTGTAGGTTTCCCATTGGGCTGCTTGGTGAATAAAATTTATTCTAACTATGCGTTTAACACTTGGGTATTTGTGGTGCAAGTAAGAGGCGTGCAGATGGGTATGATATGATGGTGATGTCGTGTTGTGATATGCAAACGACTCTGTGCTATTTGTGAGCGATGGATGGAGTGCGAGTGGCGGAGATAAGATTTTAAGGTGAATAGGACATGTGTGACATGCTAAACTATTCTTGAGCTTGGAGGAAAGCTATTGGTCGCTAATAAACACTTCATTTCATTGTTATGTGTATTTATATATGATTGTAGTTGTTAACAGATGAATATACGATTCTTGCTTTGCATATGCTTAGCTTTGCGTGTTGTGTAACTGAGCAGAATAACTTGATGTATGTTTGGAATGGGATGGATTGTTCTTGTTTCGTGGAACATGGTGTATGTTGGGCGCAACTCTGTTGCCGATATAATAAAAGAGGGTGTTGTCTAACAACACCCTCTTTTATTGCGTTAAGCCTTCAGAGGCTTATGAATTTTGTCTCTTGTCTTTGCTTTAGCTGTTTAGAGCTGAACCTGCCTTGAACCAGCCAATCTGCTGTTCGTTGTATGAGTGTGCAGCCTCAAAGCTTTCGCTGGTGCCATCGCTATGGTGTAACGTGATGGTCATGCGGCTTCCAGGTGCAAACTCCTTCAACCCGGTTACTGAAATGCGGTCATCTTCACGGATGTGATCGTAATCGGCTGGATTGACAAAGGTCAGTGCCAACATGCCCTGCTTCTTGAGGTTGGTCTCGTGAATGCGGGCGAACGATTTAACCAAAACAACCTTAGCATTCAGGAATCGAGGTTCGAGCGCCGCATGTTCACGTGATGAGCCCTCACCGTAATTCTCCTCTGCAACGATGATCGAGCCGATTCCCTGTGCCTTGAGCTGTTTGGCTACGGTCGAAACCCCTTCGTATGCTCCGGTAAGCGGATTCAGAACGCTGTTGGTCTTGCCGTTAAAGCGGTTGACAGCGCCCATCAGCAGGTTGTCGGAGATATTTTCGAGGTGGCCACGGAAACGCAACCAGGGACCAGCCATCGAAATATGGTCTGTCGTACATTTTCCGGCAGCCTGGATCAGCAGACGCAGATCTGTAAAATCGTTCCCGTCCCAACGGGCAAAAGGTTCGAGTCGTTGAAGCCGTTTGGACTGAAGGTCTATGACCACCTCGCCGCGATTCGAAGGATCGGGAGCAATGTAACCGTTCTCTTTTACATCGAATCCTTGACGGGGCAGTTCATCGCCCTGTGGCGGATCGAGCCGTACTTGCTCGCCACGATTGTTGGTGAGGGTATCTGTCAATGGGTTGAAGGTCAGGTCGCCCGCAATGGTCAGTGCAGTTACCAGTTCCGGAGATGCAACAAATGCATGGGTATTGGGATTGCCGTCTGCACGTTTGGCGAAGTTGCGATTGAACGATGTGACGATTGAATTGGGCCGAGTCGGATCATCTGTATGGCGAGCCCATTGACCAATACAAGGGCCGCAGGCATTGGTCATGATCACCCCGCCGATTGCCTTCAAATCATCCAAAATACCGTCTCGTTCCGCTGTGTAACGTACCTGTTCTGAGCCGGGATTAATAATGAATTCAGCTTTGACGGTCAGGTCTTTCTCGCGAGCTTGGCGAGCAACCGATGCGGCTCGTCCCATATCCTGATAGGAGGAGTTGGTGCAGGATCCGATCAATCCCACCTCCATCTTCTGGGGAATGCCCTTTTCGCGAACAAAGGCCCCGAATTCCGAAATGGTGTGGGCTGCATCTGGGGTAAAGGGTCCGTTGATGTAGGGTTCCAGGGTGGTCAGATCGATTTCAATCACCCGATCATAATATTTTTCAGGGGCTGTCAGTACCTCTTGGTCTGCACGAAGGTTGTCTCTCAGTGCATTGGCTCCGTCTGCAACCTCAGCACGACCGGTGGCGCGCAGATAGCGTTCCATCGCCTCATCATACGGGAAGATAGAGCAGGTTGCACCCACTTCGGCTCCCATGTTGCAGATGGTTGCTTTACCGGTAGCTGAGAGTGACGTTGCTCCTTCGCCGAAATATTCGATAATGGCGTTTGTGCCACCTTTAACAGTCAGGATTCCAGCCAATTTGAGGATTACATCTTTTGGTGAGGCCCATCCGTTTAGTTTGCCGGTCAGCTTGACACCGATCAGTTTCGGCATTTTCAGCTCCCACGGAATACCTGCCATCACATCGACAGCGTCAGCACCACCGACTCCAATTGCCACCATACCCAAACCTCCGGCATTGGGCGTATGCGAGTCGGTGCCTACCATCATGCCGCCCGGGAAAGCATAGTTTTCCAATACGACTTGGTGGATAATGCCTGCTCCAGGACTCCAGAAGCCGATGCCGTAGCGATTCGCTACGCTACGCAAAAAGTCATATACTTCGCGGTTGGTTTGATTGGCCGTAGGCAGATCCTTGTCGGCTCCCAGATCGGCCTGGATCAGCTGGTCGCAATGTACGGATGCGGGAACTGCCGAATGGTCACGCCCGGCATTCATAAATTGCAGCAGTGCCATCTGTGCCGTTGCATCTTGCATCGCAACACGATCGGGACGGAAGTTGACATAGTCTGTACCCCGTTGGTAGGCCTGTTTCAAGGGAAGGGTAGAGCCTTCTGCATCGAACAGGTGGGCATACAGGACCTTTTCGGCGAGCGTCAGCGGCCTGCCGGTAATTTTGCGGGCTGCCGCAACGCGTTCTGCAAATGTTCCATATACGGAACGGATCAAATCGAGATCAAACAGCATTTTTTATTCTCTATTTGGTTGTCGGTTGAATGTGTTGTCGTTGTGTTTGTTGTTAGGAGTCTCCTCTTCTTAAACATGATTACAGAAACTCTTATGGGTTATGATTTTACCGAACGATCGGTTGTCTCTTCTTTGGACCTTGGCTTTTGAGGAGCGTCGTAGCTTATGTCAGTAGTGTCTGAACCCGGAGTGGAAGATAGCTCTCCGAGGGCTACCTCCTTTTCTTGCTTTTCTTGGCCTGTTGTCGGGTGTTGTGACTCTTGTGCCGCCTCCAAAGTCTTCCGAATCTGTTTGCGTTTGCGATTGCGCGCTTCCATGCAGAGTTCGATCAAACGGTCAGGATCGGTACAACTGACAATGTAAATGTCCTCATAAATATCTTCAATGAGCACCAGTTGTTTACGTTCCGTTGCGTAAACTTTGCAAATCTCCCAATCGCTGAGATGAAACCAATAGCCATAATATCCCCCGAATCCATAACTGCCGATCAAGGGAATCATTCGTCTGAAATAGTCCCGATCGATCCTGCGGATCTTTTCGATCTCCTCTACATGGATGCGAGTCAACTCGACGATACAGTGAATCTGCAGGGCGTCATCGTCGATGGTCAGATAACGGGGAAAAGACAGAATATAAAGTGTAATGATACACAGTAAAAACAGTAGAAACCAGGCAGGAATGTAGCTGGTCCCCCATACAAAATGGAACACAACTGCTAACCCCACGATAAGTACGATAATACCCCATGTGATGCGTTTGCTGCGACGGTCAAGCGAATATTTGAATTTGGTGACTTCCATGCTTGATGTTGGTATAATCGTTTTAAGTGTGCAGTGTTATTCGTAATCCGGTTTGTTCCCTGTCAATTGTGTTAATGTTTGTTGCAAAAGTCCTTTCCTGTTTGGTTTGGAGAGGTAGTCGGGTTGAGTCTTGCCGCTGCAAGGTTGGTTTGTTCAATCTTTGGCGAACAAACCCTTTCTGAATCCCTTGTATGAGAACTCCGATCTTTTCTTGCAGTTTAATGCGGCGATCGATCGTAAGTCCTTCTTTATCTTGTAAATTTTCCTCTGTCTTTTGTAGTAAAATTTATGTTTTTATTGATGGAGACAAGAACCTTTATCTTGTTTTTCAAGCCGAATTGTTGATGTATAACGAGTTATGGTTTCGGTGTGGTAACGACCGTCGGCTCTTCGGTAGCACTCTTGGGGTCGAGTTCGCCTGCTCCTGTCGGAGGCAACTCTCCGAAGTATTCTGCAACGGAACGCTCGAAATGCATAATCGTCTCCTCCATAGAAACAAACGACTTGCCTCCGGCTGCGTTACGATGGCCACCACCACCAAAATAGCGGCGCGCAAAAACATTTACATCTACATCCCCGCGCGAACGTAACGATACACGAATCTCGTGTTGTGTTTGGGTGAACATGGCTGAGAGACTAATACCTCGGATTGAGAGCGGATAGTTTACAAACCCCTCCGAATCCCCCTGTTTGAAGTTGAATCGGCGCATCTCCTCCTCCGTCAACCACATATAAGCGGCTCCATGTTTCCACAACAGCTTCATTTTGTCGTTGAGCATGTATCCCATCAACCGCATGCGACCCTCTGAGAAGTTGTTGTAAACGGCACTGTAGATGTAGGGTACACTGATGCCCCGATCAATCAATGCTGCTACAGCCCGGAATAGATCGGCATCGAGATTGCTGTAAGCAAAATTGCCGGTGTCGGTCATGATCCCGACGTAGAGCGATTCTGCCATAGCTTTGGTGAGCGCCTCTGAACCGGCTAATGCTGTGATGAGCTGATAAACAATATATGAGGTCGAGCAGGCATGTGTATCCGAAAAGTGTAACGTGTATTCATCCAATGGCGGATGTAGATGGTGGTCAATCAGAACCCGAATGGCTGTTGTATTGGCTTGAACGGTGTCCGTCAAGCGGTCAAGCCGATTGATCTGGTTGAAATCTATGCTGAAAATGATGTCCGCTTCCGCAACGAAACGGGCCAGTATGCCCTGACTGTCCTCTTTGAAAACACCGATCTGGGCAATGTCACTCATCCACTCCAAAAAATAGGGATAACGATTCGGAGCGATGCAGCAGGTGGTATGGCCCAATTTTTCGAGATAGGCACGCCATGCCAATGCGGCTCCAATGGTGTCTCCATCTGGATTGGTGTGACATAACAGCGCTATCTTGCGAGGCGCCCCGTTAATCAGCTCGCGTAAACTTTCTAACTTTTCGGGTGTCAGTGTCATATAGGTGGTCTTTATCGTTGCTCAACTTTCAAAGGTACGCAACTATGTGTGAAAAACAAAACGTCACAACGGTTGTAATATTAACGGTAATTCACCCTGTTTCATGTGTAATTGCGCTGTTTTATTCAGCATGATGGGTCGCAAAATCAGCGCTGCAATGCGAAGATGTGATGATCTTGAATCCTATTGCACAGAAAAACAGCGTCCTCACTTCTACTTTTGTGCGTTTTGATCTTTACGCTTGCGGGGTGAAGTTTTGCTGTTGCGTGGTTGTGTTGATTTTGCCGTGCCTGTTTTTTTTGTTGCGGCCGGATCGGAAAGTTGGGACTGTTTTGGTTGCGAAGATGCGGGCTTTGCGTGTTCGGATGCATAATACCTGCACCAGGTCGTGAGTCCGCACGCTTCGCAATGTGGCTTCCGAGCCATGCAGACATAACGTCCATGCAAAATCAACCAATGGTGTGCAACTGGCAGTAATTCGGATGGAAACCCCTTGATCAGTTGCTGCTCGGCTTGCAGTGGATTTTTTGCATCGGTTGTCAGTCCGATCCGATTCGAAACTCGGAATACGTGAGTGTCAACAGGCATTGCCTCCTTGCCAAAAGCAACAATCCCCACTACATTAGCTGTTTTACGCCCAACCCCGGGCAGACGTTGCAGCTGATCAATCTCCGAAGGTACAACGCCACCGAATTCGCTGCACAGCATCCGAGCCATCGCTGAGAGATTTTTGGCTTTGTTATTCGGGTAGGAGATGCTTTTGATGTAGGGATAAATCTCCTCGGGATCAACTTCGGCCATCTGTTGAGGTGTCGGGAAGCGGTCGAACAGAGCCGGTGTGGTCATGTTTACCCGTTTGTCAGTACACTGGGCTGATAAAATAACCGCTACGAGCAGTTGGTAGGGATTGTCAAAATGGAGTTCGCTTTCGGCAATCGGCATGTGCTGTTGAAACCATCCGATAATGCCGCGGTATCGCTCTTGTGTCGTCATCATGTTCGGACCTTGATTTTACTTTTTACAAAAGTAAAAAAGAAAGAGCCCTGATAGATGGTATTAGAGCTCTTTTTTGAGTACGTTTTAGTTGGATCTGGTATTTCGCGAATATATGTTGGCGGTAGTCCCGTTGTCGTTTGAGGCAAAGTGCCCATATTGTGTATGAGGTGGTAGGGAGTGTACCGATCGGTAGTTTTGATTGAGGGAAACTTTGTCGGTTTGATGTAAAAATGAATACTTGCGACTATAGTTCAAGCTCCCTTATTTTTATAAATGTTTTACTTTGAATTTTACTGTTCTTTTAAAGAGTCAGCGATGATATAACTTTTCAATGCCTCGATGTATGATGCAAAGGCATCTCGCCCTTGTTGTGTCGCTGAACAGAGCGTCTGGGGACGTTTCCCCTTGAATGTTTTGCGAACAGTAAGATAGCCTGCTGTGGCTAATTTGTCAATTTGCACACTCAGGTTGCCTGCCGTTGCACCGGTAGCCTCCCGAATAAAAACAAAATCGGCACTTTCAGCATTCATCAAAATTGACATAATGCCGAGTCTGAGCTCGGAATGTAATAGGGGATCAAGCGGTTTAAACATGACCTTCTTTTTTTGTGCGGATTGCATGCCCCGGAATAATCAACGTGACAATGAAAATTAATGATAACGTGATTGCCATGCTCTGCCAACTCGAAGGAAACAAGCAACTTATGCAGACGATGACTAGCCCGATGATCCCACCTGTAAACATGGTGCGGTAACCTATAATGGACCCTGTCAGTATTGAGCCGGTCGTCAGTAGCAGCATCTCAATGAAAAAGATGTTTTGAGGTTGTTGGGCAATGAGCGAAATAATGGGCACGATGCAGAACAAAACAGCAAAGATTGTCCATATTTTGCCGATGATTTTGTCTCGCCAGCTGCTGACCTCTTGGGGATATTTGTGGTCGTATAACCATGAAAGAGGTAATCCGACTGCTGGAAGGATCAGCCAAAGCCAACCGCTCGCTCCCCATCCGAGAACTCCCGCCAATGTTACAACTCCCGTTGTCAGTAGTGAAAGGTAGCCCCATAACAGCAATTGTCCTTTGCCGCTCTGTTGCATTTTCTGTTGTGTCACAGCTATCATCGTCGAGATGATGGCCAGACTCTCTTGGTGTGTCATCTGTCTCTCATTCATAATAGTAGGTTTTAGGTTGTGTTGTTTGTTGTCCGATGCTATAGATCTATTGTTTGATTCGTTGTAAATATAAATAAGTTTATTTTGTAAACCAAATAAAATATAGCCTATTTTAAATAGTACGTTTGGCGTTGAATATCCAGGGACAAAATAAAAAACAAATCAGGACATTCGATCTGACTGGCAGAGGAATATCCCGATTTGTAGATTTTATTTAATGGGTAAAGGGGTAAACGAATCGAAAGATGTGATTGATCGTTGGTATTGATTTAGTTCGGCGAATGTGGGTGATTGGGTGGGTGAATGCTTGAAATTTGGGACTATGTGCAGCGATTGTGATAGTTTGCTCGCAGTGGTAAAGATTCCTTTGTGGCGAATTGTATGTAAACGCAATCCAATCAATGACTTTATTATTGGAGCGCGCCAAATGATCTAATAAGGTTAGGAATGAGTCGTTTATAAACCTTGTAAAATAGAGGTTGTTTGGTTTATAGCAATCGTTCGATCAGAGGAACGAGAATTGCCGTAGCAACCCCCATCAATCCGATTGCCAGGCCGCTGATAGCTCCCTCGACGGCCCCGAGTTGCATGGCCCGTGCCGTGCCCATCGCATGTGCGGCTGCACCCATCGCCAAACCCTTGGCAATTTTACTCTCTACGCCGATCTTTTTAAGGATGAAGGGTCCTGCAACACCTCCGAAAATTCCGACAAGAATAACCACAACAGCTGTCAATGCTGGGATGCCTCCCGATTGAGCTGAAACGTTCAGCGCAATGGCAGTGGTAACCGATTTCGGTTCGAGTGAAGCGACAACAGCCTGTTCTGCACCCATCGCCTTCGCAATCAAGGCTACGCTGACAATTCCGACTGCACTGCCAACCAGAATGGCGGTTACAATAGCAATCACATTGCCTTTAATCTGAGAAATCTGTTCGTGAAGCAGGTAGCCTAAGGCAACAACCGAAAGTCCGAGCATGAAATCGATAATCTCGATCCGCTGCATAAACAGATCATAGGGAATGCCCGAAAGTTTCAGAAATAAAATCAAAATCGCCATCGAAACCAGTAGCGGATGAAACAGGGCGAATCGAACTTTTTTGTATAACCACATTGAACCGAGATAGACCGAAAGGGTCAATGTGAGCAAAAAGGTCTGTGAGGAGAGAATCTCATTCATGACTATCGGATTTTGTGGAATGGAACGACGAATAGGCGGGCTCTTCCGGATTTGTATTTGACTCGCAAGGAAGGTCGGATATTGTATGGGCAGAAATGTCAGTTGTTTTGTTGATTGGTGTCTCGTTTTCTGTCGTGCTGCTCATGGTATCCGTATTAGCCGCAGTAGCTTTGGGGGCAATGGTTTGCTCCTCTCCGGTTGTGGGCTTATTGTCAATGGGATTGTCTGTGGGCAAAGTCTCAACTCCATTGTCTGGTTGATCGTCGTCGTTTTCGCTCCCTTTTTTTGCTTCGAGCTTTTGTTCCACGATGCCGACCACGATAATCACCAATACCGTACTGACTATAGATGCAACCAAAATGGCAGTCAGGTATTTGCTCACCAACGAATATGAGGCGATCAATCCGACTCCTACCGGGATAAAGAAGAGCATCATGTTGTCGAGCAAAAAGCCTGCAGCCCGTTTCATCCGCCACGGGCGGATCCATCCCAAAGAGAGTGCGCCGAACAGCAACAACATGCCTACAACGCTTCCGGGAATGAAATTACCGGTCAGAGCTGCGACTACACAGCCCAACAGGTAGAAAAATAGAATCCAAACAATTCCTTGCATAAGGTGTGAGTTTGATAAACAGTATGGCAGTCGGTTCGATGTTTCGAGGTTAGCAGTTGGTAGTTGTCGATTTATTTATCTTACTTGGTTAAACGTCAACTCTGGGTGGTTATATGATTTCGTTGAAACGGTTAGTTATTGTTTGCACTCGCTCTTCTCAAATCTGATGATGTTCGCCGTTTGTTGCCTGATTTTGGTCGCAGAACCCCATTCGATGTTATGGAGCTGCTTCCTCTGAAAATCAACTTTGCGGATGTCTCATAACAGGCACTTGGGCTTTCTCAATAGGGACGCAATTGTTATGGTCTGTGGATTAACATTATTGGAAGATGTTGGTTGAGCTAGTGTATAGTTGTTTTTCGTCAGTTTGTTTATTTATCGGCTCGGGCGAATAGGTTTGATTCCTGGGCTTTAGGCCATCGGCAGGTATAACCTATAAAATTTGCAACCGGGCAAATTTCTGTAAAAGCACTTTGCGTCCGGCTGGCCCAAAATCAACAGTCAATTTGGTGTCGTTGCTCCACTCCTCAATGGCAACAATGGTTCCTTGTCCGAATTTTGCATGGACCACGCGAGTGCCTACTGCCAAAGCTCCTCCATTCGATGAGGTGGAAGCAGCAGGGGAAGTAGCGGCTCCTGAGGAAAAAGGCATGTTGCTGCCTGCTGCGTTCCCCATTCCGTTACCGGCTGTGCCACCCGGGAAAGAGGTCGCAGTACGTGGTTGTCCCATGCCCTGGGGCGTTGATGATATTCCCATATGTCCGGCATAACCTGTCGCTGTCGGACGGTTGGTCAGCGGACCACCAGGACGGGCGTCGATGCTGCGGAGACGTCCTCCCGGTTTGAGCGGTTCTACCCGTTGAGGGGCTTGCTCACGTGAGGGGTAATAGGTGCGAGGAGCAGCTGTTCCGTTGGTTTGGTAACTTCCGTTGCGAGAACTGCCATAACTGCCATTGCGGGTGTTGCCGGAACCTCCATAACTGCTTCGTCCGGAGCCAGCAGTATAGCCTCCATATTGGGAACGATCGCCGTAACTGCTGCGAGTGGAATCATATCCGGTTCGACTTGTTCCGTATGTGTGTGCTCCACGGCCATAACCTCCGGCCGTACGTCCATAGGTCGAAGACGAATCTTCATCCTCTTCGGGATCACAGTCGAGATCGAATTGTACATCGAGATAGCACGGATCGATCTCTCCCAAAAAACGGCTCGGGCGGCTAAAGCTCATCTCTCCCCATTTGAAACGTGACTCGGCAAAAGAGAGTACAGCTGCCCGTTTGGCTCGGGTGAGTGCCACGTAAAAGAGTCGTCGCTCCTCTTCCAGTCCCTCTGGAGAGCCGAGACTCATCAGACTGGGGAACAGATTCTCCTCTAATCCTGCAATATAGACATACTCGAACTCCAACCCTTTGGCCGAGTGAACCGTCATCAAGGTCACTTTGTTGAACTCTTCGGGCTTTTCGTTATCCATGTCGGTCAGCAGCGAAACGTTCTGTAGCCATTCGTCAATCTGGATCATGCCCGGTGCAGGTGCCTCATCCGAAGCAGTGTTTTCAGCTATTGCCCGCTCCTGATCTTCGACATAGCTGCGGATGGAGTTGAGTAACTCTTCGATGTTTTCCAGCGCGCTGATTGATTCCGGGGTCTGTTGCATCTTGTAGGTGCCGATCAGTCCCGAACGGGTGGCAATCTCCAATCCCAACGTGTAGGCTTCGGTCGTGGCCCGCATCTCGGATAACTCACCGATCATTGTAGCGAATTGGGCGACTTTGTTGGCTGCCGCCCCCGATAGGCCGATTCCCGATACCCCTAAGGTGCTTACAGCCTCCCACATGCTCAGGTTATGGGCGGTAGCGGCTGCTGCAATCTTGCTGATTGTCACCTCTCCGATTCCTCGGGCCGGAGTGTTGATAATGCGGCGCAGCGCCTCGTCATCACGCGGATTGACCACCAACCGTACATAAGCTAACAGATCTTTTACCTCCTTGCGTTGGTAAAAAGACATGCCGCCATAGATCTTGTAGGGAATGTTGCGGGTTCGGAGAGCCTCCTCCAAAGCGCGGGATTGGGCATTCGTCCGATACAAAATGGCGATGTCGCTGAATTGGGCGCCGTGTGTCCGGACTGTCGCATAGATATCTGATGCCAACAAAGAGGACTCCTCTTTGTCGGTGTATGCTTTCAAAACCCGGATTTTTTCTCCCTTCTCTGCGGCAGAGAAGGACTTTTTGCGGATCTGACGTTGATTTTTCTCGATCACGCAGTTGGCCGCATTGACAATTGTCTGGGTCGAACGGTAGTTTTGTTCCAGCTTGAAGAGCTTGGCTCCCGGAAAATCCTGCTGGAAGCGCAAGATATTCTCGATCTTCGCCCCCCGGAACGAATAGATGCTCTGCGCATCGTCTCCCACCACACAGACATTGCCGTGACGTGCTCCCAACTGGCGGATGATGACATATTGGGCAAAGTTGGTGTCCTGATACTCGTCCACCAGAATGTAACGGAACTGCTCCTGATATTTGGCCAGTACATCGGGCCGGTCACGCATCAGGATATTGGTATTGAGCAGCAGGTCGTCAAAATCCATCGCTCCGTTTTCGCGGCATTTGCGCATATAGAGCTTGTAAATGTCCAGGAACTGTGGAATTCGCAACTCCCGATCTTCGGCCTGTAAAGAGCTGTTCGCCTCGTAAGCCTGTGGGGTAACCAAATTGTTCTTTGCTTTCGAGATGCGGGCTGCAATGTTGTTGGGCTTATAGGTTTCGTCAGAAAGGTTCAGTTCCTTGATCGCCAGTTTGACGAGATTCTTGGCATCGGAGGCATCATAGATCGTGAACGATGACGGATAACCCAACTTGTCGGCTTCGGCACGCAGAATGCGTGCAAAGATCGAGTGAAAGGTACTCATCCACAACCGACGACTCATCCCTCCGGGCACCAGTGTGTCGATACGTTCACGCATCTCACGTGCTGCCTTGTTGGTAAAGGTGAGTGCGAGAATCGAACTGGCCGGAACGCCCTGAGAGAGCATATAGGCAATGCGGCAGGTCAATACACGGGTCTTACCGGAACCGGCGCCGGCAATAATCAACGAAGCACCCTGGTAGTTGACCACTGCGTCGTGTTGGGTGGGATTGAGGGTTTGGATATAGTCCGACATCTTGTCATTCGGGAGGGAAAATTGGGTCTCCTCCACGGCCGCAAAGGTACTCAAACCACCGCACCCGCGCAACCGTCAAAAACTTTTTGTCAAATATTGTTGTCTTGTGCCGTGATTTTACAGAACGGACATAACATATCGGATTGCGCTAATGGGTTTTGTGAATCCTGGAGTAGATCAAGTATTGATTCAAAGTGTTCTTGTGTGGCTGCATGAGATTTGAAGGTTCGGAAAGATGTGCTTTGGGAGTGTCGTGCAGAGTAGGGGAACGAAATGAAAAGAAGAGGCGGAGGAAGAAAGGGTAGAGAGTGTGAAAAGCAAAAAGAAAGCTGGTGTATTGTTGATGGTCGTTGGTATAGCTTTGATGATCCAGATCAGGTGGTTATTGTTGCTCGTGGTGCCTTTTAAAAGTCGTCAAATAGTATCTCCGGAAGCGTTTATGAGGTTATAAGGTTCTGATTGGGTCCTGCCAATTGCCACACTGAAAGAATTGGTGTCTTGTGTGATAATGGTTTACTTGATAGAATGACTTAAATGAATAAAATGTCAGATAGTCATGATGATATAATCTCTGTTTTAGCGGGGTAGAGTGGCTAAGCTGAGATATTTTATAATATTTTTGCATCTCTGCCGTTAAAAAACTACCTTTACAAGGATAAGCCTCTGTGACATGGTGTCGGTGGGGCGGATGCACAAAAGAAATTTAAACGATAATAGCATATAAATAATGAGTGAGGTAATCAATATCAAAGAGCTCAACGAACGTATCGAACGCGAAAGCGTCTTTGTCGATACGCTGAATATGGAGATGAGCAAAGTGATTGTCGGTCAGAAACATCTGGTTGACACCCTGCTTATCGGTCTGCTCGCAAACGGCCATATCCTGCTCGAGGGTGTGCCGGGTCTGGCCAAAACCTTAGCCATTACAACGCTGGCTCAGGCCGTAGATGCCAAATTCAGTCGAATCCAATTTACCCCCGATCTGTTGCCGGCTGACCTGCTCGGTACCATGATCTATTCGCAGAAACGAGAAGAGTTTACCGTACGCAAAGGCCCGATCTTCGCCAACTTTATTCTGGCCGTTGAGATCAACCGTTCTCCGGCCAAAGTGCAGAGTGCTCTGCTCGAGGCGATGCA
>QRFC01002142.1_pt1 | contig 14962 bp, 10 predicted proteins | sample 1861061 | NCBI WGS metagenome assembly QRFC01 (sample SAMN09711282, study PRJNA482702) | Human gut metagenome, whole genome shotgun sequencing project.
TTTGCCGGTTGATGTGGCTACACATGTCTCCGCAGAAAAGTACCATGTCGAAGTCCTGTGGCGGAGCCATGCCCAGTAGTTTCTTTTGCAATTCGTTATTCCCATGTATGTCGTTGACCATAACCATTGACAGGGTTTCTCGATGGTTGTCGAGAGTTGTGAAGGTCAACGGTTTTTTCCAGATGTCGGTGGATACTACGGAACCCATAACAGGACGGTAGGCCCGCAATTCTTTCACTTCTTGCGACAATACTCTGTAAAAATAGGTCGTGTTTTTTTCGAGTCCTTTGACCGTCACCCGGTGCAGCGTGTCGACACAATATAACCCGTCTTGTGAGGCATAGGCTTTTCGTGGCGATTGGGAGTAGAAACTTTTCCCGGCTTCCTTTTTGCTAAATTCCACCCACGATTTGCAAGGCTTATCGGTGGTCCACACGACTGTTACTTCATCTTCGGACAGATTCTGTAAATAGGGGCCGTGAGTAATTTGGGCTGAGGGTTGTCCGGCTATGGCGTAAAGGGGAAAGACTATCCCTGCGACTATTGCAATGATTAATTTCTTTGTCATATCGGTAAATTCTAAAATAAATTATTCTTTAAACTGTGTTTTGTGATAACTATATAAAGCGGGCATAACTCGAAAGGAGGATAGGTTTGTGAAGAATTGATTACGGTATTTGTGTTTTCAAAAACTTAAAGCGACATTTTTATCCCCTTTTGTATGGGATAGAATATTTTTGCTTTTCCACAAAGATAACATATTTATTGCTTGTGTGATGCTTCTCGTAAAAAAATAAGAACGGTTTTTAAGTGAAGGTGTGTGATTGGTTCCCGTGAAAAGGGGCGATATAAAACTTGAAACGTCCCTATCCGTATATCGGGCAGGGACGTTTCGGCGCGTTATGATTTTGATTTATAATTATACTTTTTCCAACGCTTGTTTCAAATCGTCGATGAGGTCGTCGATATGTTCGGTTCCTATGGAGAGGCGCACCGTGCCGGGGAAAATTTCCTGTTCTTCTTTTTCTTGGTCGGTAAGTTGAGAATGGGTAGTCGAAGCCGGGTGAATGACCAACGATTTCACGTCGGCGACATTGGCGAGCAGTGAAAAGATTTTCAGATTGTCGATGAAACGATGGGCTTCTTCTGTACCCCCTTTTATCTCGAAAGTGAAAATCGAACCGGCTCCCTGTGGGAAATACCGTTCGTACAATGCATGGTCGGGGTGGTCGGGCAAAGCAGGGTGGTTCACCCGTTTTACTTTCGGGTGTCGGGACAAAAAGTCCACTACTTTCAAGGCGTTTTCTACATGACGTTCCACGCGCAGGGAGAGGGTCTCCAATCCCTGTAAAAGCAGGAATGCGTTGAAGGGGCTGATGGCTGCTCCGGTGTCGCGCAGGATAACGGCGCGTATGCGGGTGACGTATGCGGCTGCTCCGGCCGCTTGGGTGAATCGGATACCGTGATAACTGGGGTCGGGTTCGCTCAACTGGGGAAATTTACCCGAAGCCGTCCAGTCGAATTTGCCCGAATCGACGATTATACCTCCCAACGATGTGCCGTGGCCTCCGATAAATTTTGTCGCCGAGTGTACGACGATGTCTGCTCCATGTTCGATAGGGCGTATCAGATAGGGCGTACCGAACGTGTTGTCGATAATGAGCGGTATGTTGTGGCGGTGGGCTATCTCGGCGACGGCATCGATGTCGATGATGTTCGAGTTGGGGTTACCCAGAGTCTCGATAAAAACAGCTTTCGTGTTCGGACGTATGGCTTTCTCGAAATTCGACAAGTCGGCAGGATCGACGAACGTTGCCGTCACGCCGTAAGCCGGTAGGGTATGATCCAGCAAATTATAGGTTCCGCCATAGATCGTCTTGGCAGCGACAATATGGTCGCCGGCACAAGTAATGTTTTGAAAAGCGTAAGTGACGGCGGCTGCGCCCGAAGCGACGGCAAGGGCGGCCACTCCGCCTTCCAGTGCGGCGAGACGTTCTTCCAATACATTTTGGGTCGGGTTGGTTAATCTGCCATAGATATTGCCGGCATCTTTCAATTCGAATCGGGCGGCGGCATGAGCCGAATTATGGAATACATAAGAAGTCGTTTGATAAATAGGGACGGCTCTTGCATCGGTTGCGGGGTCGGGCTGTTCCTGTCCTACATGAAGTTGCAAGGTCTCGAAATGCAATTTTTTCTGTGCCATTATCGTTCGTTTTTTTATTGAAATATCTATTTGTTTATCCTGTACAAAGCTATATATTGTAGATATATCGAACAAGAATTTTTATAAATATGGAAAATATAACTATATTTGCTGTTGTTATTAGAGTAAATATATAGTTTGGAATCTTGGGGACTTCCCCGAAAGAATACTATTCTATGGAAATATTGGATAAAACCGATTTGCAGATATTGCGAGTCTTACAAAACAATTCTCGCTTGACAACCAAAGAATTGGCGGCAAAAGTTAATTTGTCGCCTACCCCTGTCTTTGAACGGGTGAAACGTTTGGAGGCCAACGGATATATCAAAAAATATGTGGCAGTGCTCGATCCTGCGAAACTCAATCGGGGTTTCGTCGTCTTTTGTAGCGTCAAGCTCCGTAGGCTCAATCGGGACATAGCCGCCGAGTTTACCCGCATCGTCCGGGAAATCCCGGAAGTGACCGAGTGTTACAACATTTCGGGCGATTACGATTATCTGCTCAAAATCCATGCTCCCGATATGAAATATTATCAGGAGTTTATTATCAATGTATTAGGTACGATAGAGAGCATGGGGTCGCTCATGAGTACCTTTGTCATGGACGAGGTGAAGCATGAGTATGGCATTCCGCTTTAATTTTTCCATGAGTTATTCCGCTGCCTTTTTCTTTCCTTTCCGTATCTTTTGCTCGTAACTGGTCAAGCGATTTCGAGGTCGAACGTGTCGTATAGGTTTTTTATATCGGGATTCTTTTCGATCATCTTCATCAGTACATCTTTCGGACTGAAAATAATTTCTTTCTCTCCCGGTTGGTTGATACGTAATTGCATGGAGAACTGGTTGTTCTTCAAGGCGTTTTGTAGGAAAGACATCAATTCGTGGAAATGCTCGTTGATGTGGTCCACTTGAATTTGGGAGTCGACCGACACTACGAAATTCTTGGGGTCGACGAGCTGTGGGCGGCAACTCTGCATCGTATTGACGAGCACGACTTCCGTCGGTATGGTTTTGGCGTATTCCAGCCAAGCTGTGGTAAGGGCTTCGGCTGTGAATGGTGTATCGAGTACGGTTTGTACGGTCGATGTGTTTTCCTCTGCGACAGATTCTGCCGGTTTCTGATGTATAGAGATACGAGTCGGGGGAGCCGCTTTTCTTGTTTGCGTCGGAGCTGCCGGAATATCCCGTTTAAAAGTTGTAGGCCGTATGGTTGCGGCTCGGTATGCAGCCTGAGGTTCGGCAGTCTGGGTAACTCCCGATGTGGTTCCTGCCGTTTGTTGAGAGGTCGTGGTGTTTGGTGTCTGGGTCGTTGGGCTTACCGTTTGTCCGGCGTTGGGAGCCGGCGTTATCTTCTGCAACGGGGGATTTTCGGGAGCGCTAGTAACAGGGTTTGTGATTTGGCAAATCTGTATTAGAGTCAACTCCACCAAAAATTGTTTGTTGTTGCTTATGCGATAGTCAAGATCACAACGATTGCTCAGTTCCATCGCACGGTATAAGAAAGGTAAGGTACATTTTTCCGCCTGTTCGCCATAGCGTTTGGCCACCGATTCGCTCACTTCGAGCAAGGGGAGGGTTACCGGGTCTTTACTGACCAGCAGATCGCGGAAATGACGGCTCAGTCCGCCGATGAAAAATTGGGCTTCGAAACCGTTGTCCCGTATTTCTTTGAATATCATCAACGCCTGCGGTACGTTGTTTTGCAAGAAAGCATCCACTAATCTGAAATAGTACTCGTAATCCAGTACGTTGAGGTTTTCGATAACCGATTTATAGGTGATGTGTCCGCCCGAAAAACTGACGACTTGGTCGAATACCGAGAGAGCATCTCGCATACCGCCGTCGGCTTTTTGGGCGATGATGTTCAGGGCCTCCGGTTCGGCGGTGATACCCTCTTGTGAAGCCACATATTGTAAATGTTCGGCTATGTCGGTAGTGGTAATCCGTTGGAAGTCGTACACTTGGCATCTCGACAGAATCGTGGGCAATATTTTATGCTTCTCGGTAGTTGCCAGAATGAAAATAGCATGGTGCGGCGGTTCTTCCAGCGTTTTCAAGAAAGCGTTGAAAGCGGCAGCCGACAGCATGTGCACCTCGTCGATGATAAACACTTTGTATTTGCCTATTTGAGGCGGTATCCTCACTTGGTCGATGAGCGTGCGTATATCGTCCACCGAGTTGTTCGAGGCGGCATCGAGCTCGATGATGTTGTAGGAACGTTGTTCGTTGAAAGCTCGGCACGATTCGCATTCGTTGCAGGCTTCTCCCGATTCGGTCGGGTGGAAACAGTTGATTGTTTTAGCGAAAATACGGGCACACGAAGTTTTCCCTACGCCGCGAGGGCCGCAAAACAAATAAGCATGAGCGAGTTTGTTCGAGTCGATCGCATTTTTCAGAGTTTGAGTCAATGCTTTTTGTCCTACGACCGAACGGAACGTCGATGGCCTGTATTTTCGTGCCGAAACGATATAATTGTCCATATAGATTTTCTAAGTTCTTTTGCAAATATAGTGAAAGGAGAGCGCAGAGGCAAACGAAAATTTCATTTTCGGCTTGACTATGCCGAACCGCATCCGATATTCTACAAATATAGTGAAAGGAGAGCGCAGAGGCAAACGGAAATCACATTTCTGGATTGATTATGCCGAACCATATCTTATATATTCTACAAATATAGGAAAAGAAGAAGGCAAGATAAAATGAACAAATCTATTTTTCATACCTAGTTGCCCTCTATATTTTGAAATATACAAAATTTTTCCGTACCCTATTCCGGCAAATCGCTTTTCCCGAAGCAGAGAGGCAGCAGACTCCGTATGGACTCTACGATATAAATTTCTTTTTTGCCGTAGAGATAAATGCGCATCGGCTGGTTGTAGCGTTCCTCTGTTTCGAGAATTACCTGCCGGCAAGCACCACAGGGTGCTGTGGGGTGGTCGATGAAATCCCCGCTGGTTTGAGCGGCGATAGCCAACGCCTCTACGGGCAAATTGGGATATTGAGAGTTGGCATAGAATAGAGTAGTCCGTTCCGCGCAAATTCCTGACGGGTAAGCGGCATTTTCCTGATTGCTTCCCGTGATGACGGTTCCTCCCGATAATAGGGCGGCAGCACCTACTTGAAAGCGAGAGTAGGGCGAATAAGACCGGTTTGTTGCCTCTTTGGCGGCGTCGATCAACTTTTTCTCCTCTTCGTTTAGCTCATCATACGAACAAACGATTATCTTTGTGGTGATGTTCCGGTTTTCCATAACTGTAATTAAGTCGGTTCTATATTTGTGTTTACAAATATAGCGAAAGGTGAGTGCAGAGGCAAATAAAAAACAAATTTTGAGAGAACCGGATTTCTTGTCGTTTATTTTTAAGCATTGAGCGAATTATGAAACTACGATTCATCATATCCTTGCTTGCGTTGACTCTCTCGTTTTCGCAACTCTCGGCACAACGTAAAAATAAGGCCTATATCGATTATATCGAGAAATACAGCTCGTTAGCGGTAAAACATCAGAAGCAGTACGGCATACCGGCCAGTATTACACTGGCGCAAGGATTGCTCGAATCGGGAGCCGGTCGTAGCGAATTAGCCCGTATGTCCAACAATCATTTCGGTATCAAATGTCATAGCGATTGGAAGGGGAAGAGGGTTTATTACGACGATGATAAGAAAGACGATTGTTTCCGTAAATATAATAAACCGGAAGATTCGTTTGAAGATCATGCCCGTTTCTTAAAAAGAGCTCGCTATGCTTCTCTTTTCGAATTGAAAGTGACCGATTACCGGGGGTGGGCGAAAGGTTTGAAGCGCTGCGGGTATGCCACCGATAAGTCGTATGCCAATAAGTTGATTCAGACCATCGAGCTTTACGAACTTTATAAATACGACCGCCGTAGTTTCAAGCCTATTCGGGCGAAAGACCTTTTACCCGTTATCGTAGCCAATCCGCATCCCGTTTATCGTTCGTGGGGATTGCTTTATGTCGAGGCTCGCGACGGCGACTCGCTCGAATCCATAGCGAAGGAATTCGGTTTCTCGGTGAAAAAACTGGCGAAGTACAACGAAGTTCCCAAAGACTATCCGTTGGAGGCCGGCGACATTGTCTATCTCGAAAAGAAAAAGAAAAAAGCCGAGAAAGGCTATGACTACTGTATCGTCCGTTCAGGTGACTCTATGCACACCATTGCGCAACGATACGGTATCCGGTTGAAAAATCTCTATAAGATGAACAAACTCCTGGACGATTATACCCCTTCGGTGGGCGATACTCTGCGACTGCGGTAGATAGTAAATTCGGTATTCACTATCGTTTGAGAAGTCGTTTAGAGGTATACGTATGATTATAAGTCAACTTCCAGCTCCACGGGACAATGGTCCGAGCCGAAAATTTCCGTGTGTATTTTCGCACTGCACAATTTCTCGTTGAGCGATGCGGAGGCAAGAAAATAATCGATACGCCAGCCGGCGTTTTTTTCTCTCGCTTTGAATCGGTAAGACCACCACGAATAGATGTCTTTTCGATCGGGATAAAAATAGCGGAATGTATCGGTGAATCCGGCAGACAGTAGTCGGGTGAATTTATTGCGCTCCTCATCGGTAAATCCGGCATTTTTCCGGTTCGTCTTGGGATTTTTCAAATCGATTTCTTGGTGAGCCACGTTCAGGTCGCCGCATACGATGACCGGCTTTTGGGTTTCCAGTTGTTTCAAGAAGTGCAGAAAATCATCTTCCCATGTCATACGGTATTCAAGTCGTTTTAATCCTTCTTGCGAGTTGGGAGTATAGACATTTACCAAGAAGAAATCTTCCATTTCGAGAGTAATGATACGGCCCTCACGGTCGTGTTCTGTTCTATCCATGCCGTAACTGACACTGATGGGTTGAAGTCGGGTAAAGACAGCTGTTCCCGAATATCCTTTCTTTTCGGCATAGTTCCAATAAGACCGGTAACCGTCGAATTGCAAATCCAGTTGTCCCGCCTGCATTTTCGTCTCTTGCAGACAGAAGAAGTCGGCATCCAATTGTCTGAATATGTCGGTGAATCCTTTATCATAACAAGCACGTAGCCCGTTGACATTCCAAGATATGAGTTTCAGCATAGTGGTTTTTCTATTGTGATTGAGAACAAAAATACAATTTAATTGCTATTCATACGAAATCGACCGTAAAAATTATTGTAGTCCGATAAAAGAATAGTGTCCCTCGTTCAGTTTGTTACCATATATTTTCGGGAGCATGGCTAATAAATGTCTGTTGAAATCTTTCCTTTGTCATCTTTCCTGTTGGATAACAAGGATTACAAATCCGTATAGAGGGAGAATGACTTTCGATAGGTTCCGTTTCTGCAAGGTGGAATATAGGGGGAACCCCACGAAGCAAAGAGGAACCCCCAAAAGGTCGTTCAAATCGACTCTTTTACCCTCCTCCCTGCCGTGTCCCGTGGCATTGCGGGGTGTCGTGCAACAATAGAAGAGAAATGCACAAAACTATCCTTATACCAAAACATAAAATGCCTCTTTCAATCCTCTCCCCCTGTGTTTCCGTAAGGGAATATAGGGGGAGTGCCCGCAGGGCGAGGGGGTTAAACACAATAGTAGAACAAAAGTATGAAACTCCCCCCCTGTCGTGTTCCGTAACATTACGGGGTGTCGCCCAGCAATAGGGGGAGAAAAACAAACACGATACACAGGAAGGTATTATCCTCCTCCCCCCTGTGTTTTGCAACGCAAAATATAGGGGAGGTGTCACGGAAGTGACGGAGGGGTTACATTTTATCGAAAATCTATTTGATTGTTTTTTCAACCTCTTGCCGGAGAGACCGGAATGTATTTGTCGACAAGCACATTCATCGCTAAAATACATGTCTACCCCACGGATTTTTCTGCTGAACTTAAAGAGGACTGTGAAATTAAGAAGCTGTTTTAAATTTATTCCGAGACAGATTGAGGCCTATGTTGAAGCAGATTGGAGTCTGAGATATGCAGTCAATAGCGGGCTATTGACAAAAATCAAGGGATTCAAGATGCGAGACAGGGGCTCAATATGGGCGGAACATACCTGCTTGCAATGATAATATTATTTCTCAATAAATTTAAAACAGCTTCTAATATAAGTTCCACGTAATAGAGAGGACTTGAAACTCAGTACGCCGGTTTATCTGGTTGGCTATTTCTTGGTCTTCGGGAGAGAGCCCGTTGATATATTTCTCATCGAGTACATCGCCCTCTTTAAATTGTGGATATTGTGTGGCGAGTTTTTTAGTGATGACTTTGGGACGGCTTTCCCCGTAGCCTTTCGGTTGCAGACGGTCGGGATTAATGCCCGATTTGATAAGGTAGTCTACTACCGAGCGGGCACGGCGGTCGGATAATCGCAGGTTGTACTGCTCCGACCCTTTTAAATCGGTGTGTGCACCCAATTCGATAGATACGTTGGGATTGTCGTTCAACATCTTTACCAATTCGTTTAGCGAAGTTTCCGATTCGGGACGTAAAGTCGCTCGGTCGAAGTCATAAAATATGTTTTCGATGAGAATAGGTTTACTGATAGATGCCAATACGAAGTTAACACCGTATTCGGCATCGGCCTCTTCATTGTCCGAGATAAATTCTTGTTTTGAATTCAGATAGCCTCGGCAGCTGGCCAGCATGACATAGTGCACTCCCCGGTCGAGCTTGAAGCGGAAACTGCCGTCTTTTCGGGCAAATTCTTTTTGATTCGATCCGTCGTTGCCCACGATACGGATAATTGCATCGGGCACGGGTTCATCGTCCTTGTCGATGACTGTACCGCTTATCCATACGCTTATCGACGGGAGCTCGAAACTGTATATGTTGTCATATCCGCGTCCGTCTCCGCGGTTCGATGAAAAAAATCCGCTTTCTTCTTCCCCGAAGGTAATGCCGAAATCGTCGGCCTGCGAATTGATGGGAGCCTTCATATTCTCGATTTGCCAGAAGCCCGAGTCATTCATTTTCGCTTTGAAAATATCCAGTCCTCCCATACCGGGGTGACCGTCCGATGAAAAATAAAGGTCGCCGTTCGACCGGATATAGGGGAACATTTCGTCGCCCGGTGTATTGATTTGTACACCTAAATTTTCGAGAGTACCCTCTTTCTCGGTTAACGATATACGCCAGATGTCCTTCCCTCCGTAACCGCCCGGCATGTCCGACACGAAGTAAAGAAATTCTCCGTCGGGTGATACCGCCGGGTGGCCGAATGCCGATAGGGTGTCGGCTGTTATTTCGTATTTTTGCGGGGCGCTCCATTGTGCGCCGGTGCGGGTGGAAGTATAGATTTCTACCGATGTGTCGGCGTTAGGCTCTCGGCGAGCTTTGGTCAGATACATGGTCGTACCGTCGGGACTGAAACTGATTACTCCCTCGTCGTCTTCTGTGTTTACGTCACCCTCTATGGGTTCGGGCTTTTGCCAAGCTCCCCGCTCGTTTTTTTTAGAGAAAAACAGATCGCAGTTTTTGGTTCCGGTGATACCGCTTTTATTCTTGCCCAATGCCTTTTCGGTAGACGAGGAGAAATAAACTTGGTCGAAATCTTCTCCTAAAAACATCGGTGCGAAATCGCTCCGTCGAGAGTTGAACATGGTCGCTTTTTTCACGATATACCGTGTAGGCGTTTTCTTCCATTGCTGGGCTAAGTTGCAACCCCGTATTCCGTTTTTGGCGAGACTGCTTTGCGGATTCGTTTCCAAATAGGCTTGGTAATTCTTGATAGCTTCTTTGTATTTCCCTTCGTACTGTTGGCTGCGGGCTAAATAAAACAGAGCCATGCTGTCGGGGTAGTCGTATCGGATTGCATTCTGGTAGGCGGCAGAGCTTCGCGGAGCCATGTTGATGCGGCGGTAACACTCGGCCATTTTGAAGGCGATTTCTCCTCGCAGTTTCCGCTCTTTACGGGGATTCGTCTTGCTGTATACTTTACGGTAAGTCTGGGCGGCATCATAAAATTCGCCCCGGGCATACTGTTCGTTGGCGACACTTAGTTTCGCCCCCGAACATGACACCAGCAATGCGGCTGTCGCCAATCCCCAAAGTACCGTTTTTATCTTCATGTATCTTATTGAATACAACCGACGATAAGCGGACGGCCTTTCGTCCGTTTTTATCCTGTACCGATCTATTATAGATACGTTTTTTCCCCCGTTTTATTGTGTTTGCACTCTATGGAACTGGCTTATGGAAGTAATAGCGAACTGTCTCCGTAGCTGAGAAACCTGAAATCGTGGCTCAGTGCATAGTCGTATATTTCTCTCCATCGTCCGTTTACGAATGCCGAGACTAACAGTAGTAAAGTGCTCTGCGGTTGATGGAAATTGGTGATCATTCCCTGCACGATGTGATAGCGGTATCCCGGCGCAATGATAATCTGGGTGGCAGTTACCAATCGGTCCATATTCCGGCGGTCGAGATATTCGACGATGTTGCGGAGCGATTGTCGCGAGTCTATTTCTTCGCTTCCGTCGTATGGTTGCCATTGCCCCACGGTGAGAGATTCCGGTAAAATGTTCGGGTCATGTTCCAGCATTTTCCCGATGTAGTAGAGGCTTTCGAGCGTTCGTACCGAAGTGGTTCCCACAGCGATCACCCGGCGGTCGGTACGGCTCAGCTCATCGATGAGGTTGCGGCTCACCGAGATATATTCGGTGTGCATCTCGTGCCCTTCGAGAGTTTCGCTTTTTACCGGTTTGAATGTACCGGCTCCCACGTGTAAAGTCAGTTCGAGAGTGGGTATGTTCTTTTCTTTCAGTTTGTTCAGTACTTCCGGAGTAAAATGTAGTCCGGCGGTCGGTGCGGCCACCGAACCCTCTATTTTCGAATAAACGGTTTGGTAGGTCGTTTTGTCGCTCTCTTCCGTTTCCCGGTTCAGATAGGGGGGAATGGGCAATTCTCCCGCATGGTCGAGCAGTGTGGCGAAGGTTATATCGGAGTCGTCCCACGAGAAATGCACCTCGTGCGCATTACCGTGCGGCAATCCTCGTTCGGCACGGAAGTTTACGGTTTTACCGTCGATGTTCACCGATTGGGTCAGCACGCCGTTTTTCCATTTTTTCAGGTTTCCCACGAGGCACAGCCACGAGCACGAGCCGGTCGATTGGAACGAGAGGGAATATTCGTGCGGTTCGAGCGGTTCGAGGCAGAACACCTCGATGAGCGCACCCGTCTCTTTTCTGAAATGCAAGCGGGCTTGTATCACCCGGGTATTGTTGAATACCAGCAGACTATCCGCCGGCAATACCTTCGGTAGTTCGTGAAATCGATGTTCCTCGATTCCTCCTTTTCGGTAAACCAGCAATTTCGAGTCGTCTCGCTTGGACAGAGGGAATTTAGCGATACGTTCGTCGGGTAGCGGATAATTGAAATCTTCGATACGAATATTCTGAGTTTTTTGCATAATCTGTTTTGAATATCGTGCAAAAATAAGCAACTTTGCCGAATATAGCACGGTTTGCCACAGCGAAATCGCATGTCGGTACAACGGTGCGGTCGATATTAAAATGATGAAATTATGGTAAAAGTTGGCGATAGAGTCCGTTACCTCAATGCTGTTGGGGGCGGAGTCGTGGTAAGAATAGCGAAAGATATAGCCTATGTCGATGAGGACGGGTTTGAGACTCCCGTATTGGCACGGGAGTGTGTCGTTGTGGAACCGGCGGAACCTGCGAAAAAAGCAGCTTCTGTTCCGGCCTCGAAAGTCGTGACGGTTCCTTCGGTAGAAAAGGCATACGCTCCCGAGGAAGACGATGAAGATTCGTTCGCTGTGGAGGAACGACCCGAAGGAGAAAAGTTGAATATAGCTCTTGCCTATATCCCCGACGAAAGCAAACATCTCAATACGACCCGCTTTTCCTGTTATTTGGTAAATGACAGTAATTACTATCTCTATTTCTCGTACCTCAGCCGGGACGATGAGGGGTGGCATACCCGTTATGCCGGTATGGTAGAGCCGAATATACAAGTTATGCTCGAAGAGTTCGGACAGGAAGATGTCAATTCGCTCGAACGTATCTGTATTCAGTACATCGCTTTCAAAAAGGATAAACATTTCTCGTTGAAAAGTCCTGTCGCTGTGGAGTATCGTTTGGATACCACCAAATTTTACAAGCTGCACACGTTCCGCGAGAGTCTCTATTTCGATGAGCCTTCGTGGACGCTCGATATCGTGAAGAACGATATGCCCGTACGTCCTGCGGTGTTCGATGCTTCTGACCTCGAAAGAGCCATGAAGATGAAAAAGAGTGCCGATATACCCCTTCGTAAACCGGTTGTCAAACATGCCGAAAAAACGGCTATTGTGGAGGTAGATCTCCACGCCTCCGCGCTTCTTGATACGACAGCGGGGCTTACCAATTCCGAAATACTCGACTACCAGTTGGGGAAAGTCAGAGAGACCCTCGATCAATATCGCCATGCAAAGGGGCGTAAAATCGTTTTCATTCACGGCAAGGGTGAAGGCGTATTACGCAATGCTCTCTTGAAAGAGATTCGCGACAAGTACAAGAACTGCTCTTGTCAAGATGCCTCGTTCCGGGAATATGGTTTCGGAGCGACGATGGTTACTGTGCATTAGGCAATCGGTTGTGTAATCGATTTTGTAAGAAGTATATATGAAAAAATTACTTTCACATATACCCTCCTCCCTGCCGTGTCCCGTGGTATTACGGGGTGTTTTGCATGTCAAAATATAGGGAGAGGTGACAGAAGAGTCGGAAAACAGAAAGGCATTAACCTTCTGCCCTGCGCACGTATGTGCGATAGGGCAGAAGGTTAATCCTTACAGCCAAAATCTTATGAAATTCTTTCAACCCCTCTCCTAAGAAATTACCGTATCTTCGGTGTCTCCCTTATATTACTGACGTAACTCCCCGTAATACTATGGGACACAGCTGGGGAGAAGGACAAACATGATATATAGGAAAGTATTACCCTCCTCCTCTGTGTTTTGCATAGCAAAATATAGGGGAGGTGGCACGAAGTGACGGAGGGGTTAAATAAATATCCACAACAGAGAAAACGCATCAAGATATCGACACTCTCCCTCTGCTCATTGTAGATGAAATAGGGGGAGTGCCCGCAGGACGAGGGGGTTAAATTCTACGATCAAAGATTTCTATCTTTTTTAGCCCTTCTCCTAAGAGACCTGAACATGGTTATCGACAAAGATTTCATCGCTAAAATTCATGTTTATCCTCACCGATTTTCTACTGAGCCGTTTTACCAACGTCTCCCTCCCGGACGACCCGGGTGTCCCGGCGGTGGCCCATATCCGCGAGGCCCTCGGTCGAAACGATCCATATCGGGTTTCTTATCGCCGAATGTATTGAATCGATAGGTGAAGGTTATCAATCCATAAGTATCGAGTGTGTTATATTCCACATCTTGGATATAGTTACCCGTGACGGTTCGTCGTATGCTGTTCCTTTGTCCCAAGATGTCGTACACCTTCAAAGCGATGGTGGCGTTTTTCCCTTTCAGGAATTGATAAGAAGCCTGTGCGTTCCACAACCAGCTCTCTGTATTGTATCCGGCAGAATATCCGGCAGATCCGCTGTAAGTTATATCGGTTCCTAATGTTATCGACCACGGCAGATAGCCGTTTACATTGAATGTGCCTCCGTAATTATGGGTGCTTTGATCGTTCCGACTTTGCATACTGTTGGTTGCCAAAGCATAACGATAGTTTCCCCGAAGTTCGGCATCGAAATAATCCGATCGGAATGCCAATCCTAAATTTTCTACGGCATTGAACGAACCGGCATCGTTGCGAGTACCGTTATTATAACCTACGCTGTTACTGTAACTGACTCTGCTGAAACTGTTTAATTGCCAGTGTTTGTTTCGAAAAGGGGTACTATACATGAACATTCCGGCGGCATTCCATACCCCGTTTACGTTGCGATAGGTTGTCCGTTGTCCTCCGGTTTTGGAATCATACGTAGTCTCCGAGATGATGCTGTTGGTCGTGAATCCTCCGTTGACCATAGCCATGATAGCTCTCTGGGTCTTCTCGTCATAGTCGTTGAAACGGGCGCGGAACCAGTTTTGAAAAGCCGGTTTCAGTTCGGGATTACCCACGACGATACGCAAAGGATCCGAACGGTCTTCGACCGGTTGCAATTGGCTCATCGACGGTTGGGACGAGTAGCCCCGGTAGTCGATACGCAAGGAGCGTTGTTTTCCCAGTTTGTAGCGGTAGCGCAGGTAGGGCGCTACGTTGAATACCGTGCGCTTGGGTATATTACGGTCGCTGTTTATCAAGTCGATAGATTGGGAACTCGAAGGAACGGCAGCCACCCCGATGTCGTAGGTATAGTTGGCCGTCACTTGCTTGAATCCGATTTGTGCTCGGTGTGAATAGTAATCGTTACGGAAACTGTTGCTCAGCTCATCGTTTCGCACCGTGTCGTAAGGTATGGCGAAAGGAGCGTTCAAGATGTCATAAGTATATTTGTCGGCATTGTTGAAACTGGCTTGAAACCGGTAAGAAAAGGTAAGAAAGCGTCCTTTCTTCACGTCGCCCAACGGTTCTGTCCAAGTAAACCGTGCACCGTAGCCATTGCTCCACGTGTGGTTGTCGTCTATTTGGTCGAGCGTACTGGTACTGTCTTTGTCGAACATGTAATATTCGTAACGAGCTTTGGTCCACCCGTCCTCTTTTGTGTTGCTGAAATTGTAATGCGCCTGTATACTGAACGAGCGTCCCGGACGGTTACGGAATTTATGATTATAAATCAATTCGCCCGATA
>QRFC01002146.1_pt1 | contig 14945 bp, 12 predicted proteins | sample 1861061 | NCBI WGS metagenome assembly QRFC01 (sample SAMN09711282, study PRJNA482702) | Human gut metagenome, whole genome shotgun sequencing project.
CTGGCTGCCCGGGACTATGATCCCAGCCACATCAACCGCTACCTGACGGAGCTGGCCGGCGACTTCCACCGGTTCTATACCGCCTGCCGCATCAAGGGCGAGGAGCGCCCGGTACTGCTGGCCCGGCTGAAGCTGGCGGATACCGCCCGGTCCGTGCTGAAAAACGCCATGACCCTCATCGGCTGCACCGCCCCGGAGAAGATGTGAGTGTGACAGAGCATAACAAAAAGGAAGCCGTCAGGCTTCCTTTTTGTTATGCGTGGTATTCCGGGCCGCGGCCCTGATAGATGTCCTGCATCTCCCGGTCGATCTCGCTGATGGCGTCGGAGCACAGCCGCAGGCGGGCGGCGTCCGAGGGGGAGAAGTCCCGCTGGGACTTATAGCGCAGTTCGTGCTCCAGGCTGGCCCACATATCCATGGCGATGGTCCGCAGCTGGATCTCCACCGGCAGATGCAGCGTCCCCTCGGAGATGACGATGGGCACGTCGCAGATCAGGTGCAGGCTCCGATAGCCGGATTCCTTGGGCTCCTTGATATAGTTGACCTCCCGGATGATCTTGAAATTCTCGTTCCGGGCCAGCAGACTGCGCAGGTAACAGATATCGTCCAGATAGTTGCAGATGACCCGCACCCCGGCCACGTCCTGGATATGGGCATAGATGTTGTCGATGGTGACCTCGAACCCCCGGCGCTTCAGCTTTTCCACGATGCTGTCCACGGTTTTGATGCGGTACTCGATGTGGTGGATGGGTGAATGGTCATACAGGCTGGCAAACTCCTCGTCCAGGATCTCCAGCTGGGTGACGGCAACCTTCAGGGCGCTGCGGTACAGGTGGTTCACCCGCACCATGCCCTGGGCCAGCTCCTGCTGTTCCGGCGTACCCCCCTGGGGGATATGGATGTCCTTGAGCCGGATGGTGCCGCTTTTTTCGATCATCATGAAAAAACTGCGCCTCCTCGTTATTGGTTCTCTTATTGTTATGATTATAACATACGTCTATGACGGGTGTGTGAATAAATTGCAAAATTCGCCGTAGAAAAATCCGCCCCTTTTTCGTCATTTCGCCAAAGAACCCCATTTGCACCGGGGGCGTTTTTGTGGTATCATAGGAAAAGCGAAAGGGGGGACGGCGGATGCACGTCCGGGAGCATTTGCGCACGGTGGGCCGCCACCGGCGTCTGGTGCGGCACTACTGCCTGCGGCTGGGGCTGGTGTGGCAGGGCCTGACCCATGATCTGAGCAAATACAGTCCCACGGAGTTCTGGCGCAGCGCCAAATACTACCAGGGGTACCGCAGTCCCAACGACCAGGAACGCAAGGAAAACGGCGTCAGCCTGTCGTGGCTGCACCACAAGGGCCGCAACCGCCACCACTTTGAGTATTGGATCGACTATTGCCTGCGGCCCGACGGCAGTGTGTACATGGGCGGGTGCAAGATGCCCAAGCGGTATGTGGCGGAGATGTTCTGCGACCGCATCGCCGCCTGCCGGGTGTACCAGGGGGAGAAGTATACCGACGCCTCGCCCTATGACTACTATCAGAAGTCCAAGGACCACATTCTCATCAACCAGGAGACCAGCGACCTGCTGGACCGGTGGCTTCTGCTGCTGAAGGAGCACGGCGAGGACGCCGCCCTGCCCCAGATCCGGCGGGAGCTGAAGGACCCGGAATATTGAGAGATAACGCACCCCAGGGACGCGGAACCGCCAGGTTCCGCGTCCCTTTTTTGCGGGGGTGCCGGACTTGGCTCTCCCTATGGGAGAGCTGTCACCGAAGGTGACTGAGAGGGCCTGTAGGAGCGTAGACCCACCAATATGGCGCTTCCTATGCGGCAGGGCACACGGGCCCTGCCCTACAGGTGTTCTTTCAATAAACGTTCCGTAGGGCGGGGCCCATGTGCCCCGCCGCGATAACCGGCACCTCCCGATACACCACCGTAGGGGCGTGGGCTCTGCCCCGCCCACAAAAAAATGCGCCCCCGTGGGGCGCATTTTTATAATACTGGTTCATGTCCGCTGCTTTTCCCGCAGGGCCAGGGCGCGTTGGGCCACCACCGGGTCGGAGTCATAGTGGACGTATCCGCCCCGGACCCGCTGGATGGCGTCGTTGCCCTTTCCGGCCAGGACGATCACCGCCCCCTCCGGGGCCTCCAGAATGGCCTGCTCCACCGCCCGGGTGCGGTCTAACTGGATGGTGACCCGGGCGGGGCCGCTCTGGGCGGCGGCGTGGGCCAGACGGCCCGCGATGTCGGCGGGATCGTCGAAATCCGGGTTGTCGGTGGTGAAGAAGATCCGGTCGGCGTATTTGCCGCACATCTCGCCCATGCCCTGGATCCGCTGGGGGGAGCGGCCTCCGGCGATGCCGGTGACCACGGTGATGGGCGCGCCGGGATAGTCCCGCTTCAGGTCCGTCAGCAGGGCCTGGGAGCTGGCCCGGTTGTGCATGCAGTCCACCAGCACGTGGACGCCGCCGCCCTCGTACCGGTTCATGCGGCCGGGGACCTCCAGAGCGTCCAGGGCCGCGGCCATCTGCTCATGTTCCGCCCCCAGCATACGCCCCACGCCGATGGCGGCCAGGGCGTTTTCGATGTTGAAATCCCCGTCCATGGCCAGGTGATAGGGGTGCAGGGCCTCACTGCCCCGCTCCTGGACGAAAAAGCGGAAGCCGTGGGTCAGCTTCTCCACCTGCCGGACGGTCAGATCGCAGTCGTCCCGGTCCATGCCCACCAGCATGACCGCCCGACAGCACCGCCGGGCGGTGTCATATACCCGGTCAAACTGGGCCGTCTCCCGGCAGATCACGGCCCGGCCGCTGTTTTCCAGCAGTTGGAGCTTGCATTGCAGATACTCCTCCATGGAGGCGTGCTCCTTGGGGGAGATGTGGTCCTCGCTGAAGTTCAGGAACACCCCGATGTCGAAGTGCTCGCCATAGACCCGCTCCACCTGATACGCCTGGCTGGATACCTCGGCGGTCATATACGGCAGGCCGTGATCCCGGGCCTGGGCAAACAGCCACTGCAGGTCCAGGGACTCCGGCGTGGTCAGATGGGTGTCCACGTCCGGGCCGCCGCAGTAGCGTCCGGCGGAGGAGCTGAGGCCCATGGTCCGGCCCGCCAGGGCGTTGGTGACGGCCTGGATCATATAGGAGGTGGTGGTTTTCCCCTTGGTGCCGGTGACGCCGATAAGGGTCAGACTGTCGGAGGGATTGTCGTAAAACCACCGGGCCGCCAGGCTCTGGGCCTTGCGGACGTCGGTGACCCGGATGCAGGGGATGTCCACCCCGGGAAAGTCCGTCTCCGCCAGGGCGCAGACGGCTCCCTGCCGCCGGGCCATGGCCAGATACTCCGGCTTGAAGCCGTAGCCCTTGCAGATAAAGAGGTCGCCGTCCCGGGCCTGACGGGAATCGTTGCAGATACCGGTGACGGCCGCGTCCCGGGCCGCCGGGGCCGCCAGCAGATCGTACTGCCGGAGCAGGTCCTCCAGATTGCGGGTTTGTTTCATAGGTGTTCCTTCTTTCGGGGGCTTATTTCATATTGAGCTTCCAATCGGAAATGCCGTAAAACGGGTTGGAGGCGGTGGGGGTGATGGGGGAGGACGCCGCACCGGCGGGCAGGAGCACGGAATAGCTCTTGAAGCACACCGGCACCATGGGGGCCTGGTCCAGGAGCTTTTCGCACAGGGCCGTCATGGCGGCGGACCGCTCCCCGGCCTCGGCGGCGCACAGGGCCGCCAGCAGGGCGTCCGTCTCGGGGTCTGTGAAGCCGCCGTAGTTCATGGCGGCATAGCTTTGCAGCAGGGGACGCAGATCCCAGTCGGCGGTGAGCTTCACCTGGCACAGGCACAGGTCGAAGTCCCCCTGCTCCAGGGCCTGGACATACTCGTCATAGGGCAGTGAGCGCACGGTGACCTGCAGATCGCACCGGGACAGCCCCGCCGCGATGGTCTGGGCGGTGGACACCCGGAAGCTGCTCTCCTGGTTCACCAGCAGGGTCAGGCTCCGGGTCTTGCCGGTGTTCAGCCCCGCCGCCTCCAGGGCGGAGGCATAGCCATCCTGGGAATAGGCGGTCTCCAGATCCTTGGGATACAGGCCGCTGGCCGGGGACACCGGGAACTGGGCCGCCAGACCGTGGCCCAGCAGATAGGCGCTGACACAGCTGGCCCGGTCCACGCCCAGGGTCACGGCCCGGCGGACGGCGGGGTCGTCAAAGGGGGCCCGGCGGGTGTTCAGGCACAGATACTGCATAATGGTGGTGGCGGCGTCGGTATAGTCGCCGCTTCCGTATACGCTGGAGTCATCCGCCCCGGTCAGGTCGCAGAACAGAAGCTGGACCTCCCGGGCATAGAAGGCGTAGGACACGGAGTCCGTATCCTTGCAGGCGGTCAGCTCGATGCGCTCCAGGGGCAGGGATTTCCCCTGCCACCAGGAGGCGTTTTGGGCCAGATGGGCGCCACCCTCGCCACTGTAGGCGTAGGGCCCGGTGCCGGTGGGGAAGGTATTGCTCTCGGTGCCGGACTTCACAATGGGGATGTCCAGCCGGGAGACGAAGCTCCGGTTGTCGCCGGTGAGGGTGATGCGCACCGCCCCGCCGCTGGCTCGGATGTCCGACACCTCCGCCAGCCGCCCGCTGTAGCGGGCGGAGGACTGGGCCCGGCGCAGACTGTTCGCCACGTCCTGGGCGGTGACGGCGCTGCCGTCGCTGAAGGTGACGCCGCTGCGCAGGGTGATGGTGTAGGTATACCGGGCGGCGTCATAGGTATAGGACTCCGCCAGGGCGGGCTGGGGGGCAAAGGACCCATCCAGGGCGAACAGCCCCTCATACAGCAGGGCCCCCAGGGTCTGCATGGCCCCGTCGGGACAGGTGATGGGGTCCGCCGTCTCCCCCTTGAGATAGGGCAGGGCGAAGGAGGTGAGCTTCACGTCCTGCTTCTTCTGCTCCACGTTGTAATAGTCCGTCAGGGTGCCGAAAATGTCTTCCGGGTCAGCCGTCGACCAGTCGCACCCGGTCAGCGCCGTCAGGCACAGGGCCAGAAGCGCCGCGAATATGCGCTTTTTCATGGGATACCTCGATTTCACAGGCAGATCATGGCGATCTGAGCGCCCCGGGCCTGGCCCATCCGCCGGTGGGACCAGTACAGCTCCGGATGGCAGGCGGTGCAGTCCGGGGACACGTCGATTTGCCGCACCCCGGCCTTTTCCAGCCACCGGGCGTTGACGCCCTTCAGGTCCACGTGCCACTTGGGCCCCCGGCGGGTGATATACGGCTCCGCCTCCGCCCCCAGGGCGGCCTCCAGGGCCTGGGGCACGTCCGCGTCCGTTTCAAAACAGCAGGGGCCGATGGCCGCCCCGATGGCGGCCCGCAGGTCCCCTGGGTCCGTGCCGAACAGCTCCTGCATCCGGCGGACGGTTTTGTATACGATGCCGCCGGCGGCGCCCCGCCAGCCGGCATGGGCCGCGCCCACGGCCCCGTGCACCGGGTCGTGAAGCAGGATGATGCCGCAGTCGGCGGAGAACACCACCAGGGGGATCCCCGGGGTGTCCGTGACCATGGCGTCCACGCTGGTATAGTCCCGGTCCCGGAACAGGCCCTTGCCGCAGTCCTCCGCCGTCACATGGCGGATGTTGTCCTCATGGACCTGCTTGCTCAGCACCGCCCGGTGCTCATCCACCCCCAGGGCGGCGCAGAACCGGCGGTAATTTTCCCGGACCCGGTCCATGTCGTCCCCCCGGCCCACGCCCAGGTTCAGGGAGTCCCAGGGGGCGGGGCTGACGCCGCCGATGCGGGTGGAGAACCCGTGGCGCACGCCGGACAGGACGGTGCTGGTCTTGATAAACAGGCCGTTTTCCTCATGGGCCAGAAAGGACATGGGCAAACCCTCCGTTACGCGTTCCTGCCGCAGCAGTTCTTATACTTCTTGCCGGAGCCGCAGGGGCAGGGCTCGTTGCGGCCGATCTTCTTGACCTTCCGGGGCTGTTTTTTCACGGTGCCGTCGCCGCCCACGCTTTCGGAGGTGGCGTTGGCCACCCGCTCCCGCTTGACCTCCTCGTTCTTCTTCAGCCGCACGGAATACAGCCGCCGGACCGTCTCGTCCTGGATGGCGGCGATCATCTCCTCGAACATCTCCAGGGATTCCTTCTTATAGGCGATGATGGGGTCGGTCTGGGCATAGGCCCGCAGGCGGATGCCCTGGCGCAGGTCGCTCATGGCGTCGATGTGCTCCATCCAGTATTCATCCACCACCCGCAGAAGGACCACGCGCTCCACCTCCCGCATGACGGGAGCGGTAAATTCGTCCTCCTTCTGCTGATAGTAGCCGGCGGCGGCCTGGGTGAAGGCGTCGGTAACGGCCTGGGCGTCCATGGCGTCCAGCTGCTCCTGGGAGAAGCGCACGGCGTACTTGGGGAAGTACACGCCCTCCACCTGCCGCAGAAGCTCCTGGCAGGAGGTCATATCCAGATGCTGGACGCCGCTGAAGGCATTCTGCACCAGGTGGGTGATGGAGGTGTTCATCATGTTCATGATGACGTCCTTCACGTCCATGCCCTCCAGCACCTGGCGGCGCTGGCCATAGATGATCTCCCGCTGCTTGTTCATCACGTCGTCGTATTCCAGCACGGACTTTCGGGCCTGGAAGTTCCGGGACTCCACGGTGGTCTGGGCCTGCTGGATGGAGCGGGTGAGCATCTTGCTCTCGATGGGCATATCCTCGTCGATGTTCATGCGCTCCATGGCGGCCTGGACCCGCTCGCCGCCGAACAGGCGCATCAGGTCATCCTCCAGGGAGATGTAGAACCGGGTCTCGCCGGGGTCGCCCTGACGGCCGGCACGGCCGCGGAGCTGATTGTCGATCCGGCGGGAGTCGTGGCGCTCGGTGCCGATGATGAACAGGCCACCGGCCTGGCGCACCCGGTCCGCCTCGCCGGAGATCTCCTCCTTGTGCTGGCGCAGTTTGTCGGCAAACATCTGCCGGGCCTCCAGAATTTCACTGTTGTCGGTCTCGGCATAGCCGGTGGCGTCGGCGATGACCTCGTCGGTATAACCGGCCTTGCGCAGGTCGTTGGTGGCCATATACTCGGCGTTGCCGCCCAGCATGATATCGGTACCACGGCCTGCCATGTTGGTGGCCACGGTGACGGCCCCGAACTGGCCCGCCTGGGCCACGATCTCGGCCTCCTTCTCGTGGTTCTTGGCGTTGAGGAGGTTGTGGCGGATGCCCTCCTTGGTGAGCATCCGGCTGAGAAGCTCGTTCTTCTCGATGGACACCGTGCCCACCAGCACCGGCTGGCCCTTTTCGTGGCACTCCTTCACCTGGCGGATCACAGCACGGTACTTGCCCTGCTCGGTTTTGTACACGGCGTCCTCATTGTCGATACGGACCACCGGGCGGTTGGTGGGGATCTCCACAATGTCCAGCTTATAGATGGTGGCAAACTCCTCCTCCTCGGTCATGGCCGTACCGGTCATGCCGGAGAGCTTGCTGTACAGGCGGAAGTAATTCTGGAAGGTGATGGTGGCCAGGGTCTTGCTCTCCCGCTGGACGGAGACGTGCTCCTTGGCCTCGATGGCCTGGTGCAGGCCCTCGGAATACCGGCGGCCGAACATCAGACGGCCGGTGAACTCGTCCACAATGATGATCTCGCCGTCCTTCACCACATAGTCCACGTCCCGCTTCATGGTGCCGTGGGCCTTGATGGCCTGGTTGATGTGGTGGGCGATGGTGCTGTTCTCCGGGTCGGAGAGGTTATCCAGGTGGAAGAACTCCTCGGCCTTGGCGATGCCCCGGGCCGTCAGGGTGGCGGTGCGGGCCTTTTCGTCCACGATGTAGTCGGCGTCCAGGGTCTCGTCCTCGGCCTCCTTGTCGTCGGTCTCCGTCACCACATATTTTTTCAGGCGGCAGGCAAAGGACTCGGCCATGTCATACAGCTGGGTGGATTTCTCCCCCATGCCGGAAATGATCAGGGGCGTCCGGGCTTCGTCGATGAGGATGGAGTCCACCTCGTCCACGATGGCGAAGCTGTGGCCCCGCTGGACCTGCTCGTTCTTATAGATGGCCATGTTGTCCCGCAGGTAATCAAAGCCCATCTCATTGTTGGTGCCGTAGGTAATGTCAGCGGCATAGGCGGCCTGGCGCTGCTCCTTGGTCAGGTCGTGGACGATCAGGCCCACGGTCAGGCCCATGAAGCGGTGGACCTTGCCCATCCACTCGCTGTCGCGCTTGGCCAGATAGTCGTTGACGGTGACGATATGGACGCCGTTTCCGGTCAGGGCGTTGAGATAGGCCGGCAGGGTGGCCACCAGGGTCTTGCCCTCACCGGTTTTCATCTCGGCGATGCGGCCCTGATGCAGGACAATGCCGCCAATGAGCTGCACCCGATAGGGGCGCAGGCCCAGCACCCGGTCCGCCGCCTCCCGGACGGCGGCAAAGGCCTCCGGCAGGATGTCGTCCAGGGTCTCGCCCTGCTGCAGGCGCTGCTTGAACTCCGGAGTCTTGGCCTGAAGCTGTTCGTCGGTGAGGGCGCGGTATTCCTCCTCCAGGGCCTCGATCTTGTCGGCGATGGGGTAGATGGATTTCAGCTCCCGCTGGCTGTAGGTGCCGAAGATTTTCTGGATCAGTCCCATAGTTTTTGATTCCTTTCTGCTATACGAGGGTGCAGAGCACCAGAATATACAAATACCTATATAGTATACCACACCCGTCCCGGCTATGCAAATGAAAAACCTGTGAACAAACCCGGGACAGGCCCGGGACAAGCCGGGACAAGCGGCGCAAAAAGGACGGGCCTCGGGGTCCGTCCTTTTTGCTTACTATATTACTGCAAAAACAGGGAGGCCGGGCGATTCACCACCAGCATGTTGTAATACCGCAGCAGGTGATAGTCGCCCTTGTCCAGCTTGATGCTGGTGAGCAACCGGTCATTTTCCTCCAGCGGCTCCTTGGAGATCAGGGTCTTCAGGGCGATGGGGGCGAAAAACGGCGTGCTGCCGATGCCGGACAGCAGGCCCACGGCGGGGGTGCGGTTGTGCATGGGGTTGAGCATGCAGATATACATCTTCTCCGCCTCGTTGATCTGGTTGGTGAGCACCATGTGGGTGATGGTGTCATAGGGCTTCATCTCGCCGGTGAACAGGTGCTGGCAGCGGTCCGGCTCCCGGAAATTGTCCACCCCCACATACATCATCACGTCGATGCCCTCGCCGGAGGCGGAGGGGGAGAAACACAGCAGCGACCGCACCAGCTGCCGCACCCGGCCGTCGTAATAGTACATATACGCCCGGGGCTGGTTGAAATAGAAGTTCTTGGGCAGAACGGACTGGGCATGGAACACCGGGGGCTGATAGTCGATGAAGCATTTCAGGTCGATGTCCAGGGCCCGGGCCACATCGTACAGGGTCTCCACGTCGATGGTGATGGTGCCGTTTTCATACTTGGACACCGTGGCCTTGCTTTTGTTGATCATGGCCGAGAACTGCTCGATGGTATAACCCCGGCTTTTGCGGTATTTTTTGATTCGCTGACCAACATGGTAGGAAAAGGAACCCATGCCGTCCACCTCCTTGCGCTTCTGCCTGAATTGTACCAAACATTTGGTAGGAAGTCAACGAAAAGTTTCTGAATGAGAAACATTTTTTCGGTTCCATATCGCAGTCATAGGGCGGACAGGTCCAGACAGCGGCCCCCCAGCAGGGCGGCCTCCTCCGGGTCGTGGGTGACGCACAGCAGGGACGCCCCCGGCGTATGGCGGCGGATATAGGCCACGGCGTCCCGGCGGCACTGATCGTCCAGGCCCTTGAAGGCCTCGTCCAGCAGCAGAAGCTGCGGCCCGGCGCACACGGCCCGGGCGATGGCCACCCGGCGGCGCATCCCGCCGGACAGCTGCGACACCGGCCGCCGGGCGCTGCCGGCCAGGCCCAGCTCCTCCAGATGCCGGAGGATCTCCGGCTCCGGCAGGGTCCGGCCTGTTGCCAGGCGGACGTTGGCCACGGCGGAAAAGACGCCGCACAGCCGGTCCTCCTGGAACACATAGCCGAGCCTTTCCGGAACGCCGGTGATGAAGCCGCTTTCCGGTCGCTCCAGCCCGGCCACGCATCGCAGCAGGGTGGTTTTGCCCAGGCCCGAGGGGCCCATCAGGCACACCGTCTCCCCTTGCCGCACCGTCAGGCTCACGTCCCGCAGCACCGGGCCGCGGCCGAAGTCCTTGTAAACATGGGAAATCACCAGGTCCATTTTTACCGTCCCTCCCACGCGGCGAAGCCCCGCCGCAGCAGCCACAGCGCCAGCTTCTCAAAGCCCACGCTGCACACCACGATCACCACCGTCCAGGCCAGCAGGTCCGTCATCTGGAAATACACCTTGGCCTCGTACAGCCGCTCGCCGATGGAGCCGCCCACCACGCCGATGACCTCGGCGGCCACGCCGGACTTCCACGACATGCCCAATGCCACGCTGCACCCGGACAGCAGGAAGGGCTTCACCTGGGGCGCGTAGATATACCCCAGCCGCCGGGAGAAGGGCACCCGATAGACCCGGGCCATTTCCAACAGGGCCCCGTCGGCGCTTTTGATGCCCTGGAGGGTGTTGGAATAGATCACCGGGAACACCATGAGAAACGAGATGAACACCGCCAGCTGCCGGGTGCTCATCCAGATCAGGCAGATGATGATGAACGACGCCACCGGCACGGACTTGATGGCCGTGACATAGGGCCACAGCAAAAGCTCCAGCACCCGCAGCCGCCCCGCCGCCACCGCCAGCAGAACCCCCAGCACCAGGCCCAGGGCAAAGCCCCCGCTGATGCGCAGCAGGCTGAAGGCCACGGTGGCGAAGAAGCCCGGCTCCCGCCATACCGACCACAGGCGGCAGGCCACCTGCCACGGCGACGGCAGCAGCAGGTTCAGCCCCACCGCCATGGCCGCCCCCTGCCACACCAGCAGCGCCAGGGCCACCGCTATGCACTTTTGAAGGGCCGGTTTCTGCATGGCGTCCTCCCAATAGGAATTAAATTCAGTTCCCCATCCAGTAGAAGTCGTCCCCGGGGAGCTTGCCGCCCACGGACTCGGGATTCTGGTCAAACAGCACCTGCAGATAGCCGGAGGTGGCGGTTTTCATGTCGTCCCCGGTGAGGCAGACGATGTTGCAGGCGGGGATGGCCTTTTCGGCCACGGCGGCCTTGACGATGCCGTATTTTTCCACCAGCACGGCGGCCTCGGCAGGCTGGTCATTGACAAAGGCGGCGGAGGCGGCGTACTCTTCCATGAACCGGGCCACCGCCTGGGGATGCTGCTCCAGGAACTCGCTGCGCACCAGCAGCACGGCGGTGATGAGCCGGCTGTCGCCGCCCAGGGCGTTCCACTGCTCCGTCAGGTCCAGGGCCACCCGCAGGCCCTCCACCTGGCCCATGGCCACCACCACAACATCGGCCTCGCGGCAGACATCGGGCAGGTTCTGGGTGCGGGAATTGCAGAGCGTCACCGTGGCGTTTTCCCGGTCCAGCATCATGGCGGCGGGCTTGCCGACCACGAGGCTGCGGCCCACGACCACGGCCCGTCGGCCGGAGAGCGGCACCTGATAATACTTCAGGATCTCCAGACAGGCCTGCGCGGTGCAGGGCGGGTAGCCGATGGCGGTGTTGGTGAACACACCGGCCAGCGAACCGTCCGTGATGCCGTCGATGTCCTTTTCCGGGGCCAGCGCTGCGCGGACGGCGCGGTCATCGAACTGCTTGGGCAGAGGGCGGAAGAGCAGACAGCCGTGGATGGACGGGTCTGCGTTGATCTTCCGGATGACCTCCAGAAGCGCATCCTGTGCAGCATCTTCGGGCAGAAGGAACTGCTTTACGGCGACGCCCACCTTACCGCAGCGGGTCAGGACGCCTTTTTCGTAGGAAAGGTCGTCCGGGCGGGCACCCACGCGCACCACGGCCAGCGTGGGCACGACGCCCTTTTCCTGCATTGCAGCACAGCGGGCGGCGTTTGCTTCGTTCATGGCGGCCACAACGGGCGCGCCCTTCAAAATCGTTGCCATCAGAATTACCCCCTCAATGAATGTGTGAGTTTCTCGTGGATCTGGTCGGCCTGCGGCACAAACTCCGCCAGCATGGCGTCGGACTGTGCATTCAGGGCGGCGGCGTGGGCTTTGTCGGCCATCAGCCGGGTGTTGATGGAGACATTGAGCCCGGCGGCCTGCAGGGCGGCCTTGCAGAACAGTGCGGCGCACCCGGCATCCGATACGGCCATCACACTGCCTTTTTCGGCGTATTCCGCCGCCAGCGTGATGCCCTCACAGCAGGCGGACATGATCTCCAGCGGCACAGCACAAGCCCCTTCCAGCGCGGCCTCCAGCACAGCGGCTTTGTGGGCCTGCTGCTCCGGGGTCTCTTTGGGCAGCTTGTAGGCTGCGGCCAGCGGTGTAAAGGCGTCGGCGTCGGCCTGTACCAGCCCTTCCAGCCGCTTGCGGAGGGCGGCGGCCCGGCGGTTCAGGATGAGGATGTCCGCCTCCACGGCGGCATATTTTTTCTTGCCGACGGTCAGGCTGCCGACCATGTTGCCAAGGGCGGCACCGGCGGCACCCACCAGAGCTGCGGCCCCGCCGCCGCCCGGTGCCGGGGCACTGCCGGCAAGGTCTTCTAAAAACGCCTCACAGCTCAAATTCATCAGTTCCACGATAGATCCCCTCCTCTGTTGCAAATCCGTCCAGCCGCTGGTCGTGCGCGTCCACAGCGGCCTGTTCCACCCGCTGCGCCTCGAAGGCGGTGCCGAGAAGTACAGCGTTCCGGCAGCGGGGCAGGTAGCGGTCATAGTAGCCTTTTCCCATCCCGACGCGGCGGCAGGCGGCATCAAAGGCCGTGCAGGGCACCAGCACCAGGTCAAGCGCTTCGGGCGGGAGCAGCTGCGCCCGTTCCGGGATGGGGGTCCGGATGCCGTATGCACCTACCTCCCAGCCGTCCGGGCCGGGCACAGCGGCCGTCAGGGTGAAGCCCGCGCCGCAGATGGGGTAGGCGACGGTCTTGCCCTGCCGCACCGCCTCCGCCAGCAGAGCGGACAGGTCTGCCTCCCCGCCGAAGGCGGCATAGGCAAGGAGCGTCCGGGCGTTCTGGAAGCAGTGCAGTGCTGCGATGCGGCGGCACAGCGCGGCGTCTGCGGCAGAACGTTCGGCGGCGGAAAGCGCCCGCCGAGCAGCGATGCCCGCTTTGCGCTGGGCTGCTTTTTGCAGGGAATGATCCATCTGCGGTTTCCTCCCTCGTTTTCGCCGGAGTTTGTGTGGGTCGATTCTGAAAAACTGCACAAACGCGGGAACGGATTTTTATACAGATATAATAAACGCTGGCCGCAAAAAAAGCAAGGGTTTAGGCGAAAATATGGTTGCGCATCGGGGCTGATTTTGTTATCATAAAGAGGAGGGGAGCAAGGCTCACTTCGGAGCCACTCTGCCCGGAACGATCTGTCAGAGAGGGGTAGTAAAAATGTACGATGAAATGATGGACACCATCGGTCTGGTGGGCAAGGCTGACCCGGAGCTGGCTGCGGCGATGGGTCGCGAGCTGACCCGCCAGCGGGAGAACATCGAGCTGATCGCCAGCGAGAACATCGTTTCGCCTGCCGTGATGGCTGCGATGGGCACGGTACTGACCAACAAGTATGCCGAGGGTCTGCCGGGCAAGCGTTATTACGGCGGCTGTGCCTATGTGGATGAGGTCGAGAACATTGCCATCCAGCGCGCCTGCAAGCTGTTCGGGGCCAAGTATGCCAACGTGCAGCCGCACTCCGGCGCACAGGCCAACCTGGCCGTCTACTTTGCACTGCTGGACGTTGGCGATACCGTCATGGGCATGGACCTGTCGCAGGGCGGCCACCTGACCCACGGCTCGCCGGTGAACATGTCCGGCAAGAACTACCACTTCGTTTCCTACGGCGTCAACGAGGACGGCGTCATCGACTATGCGGCGCTGGAAAAGCAGGTCAAAACGGTGCGCCCGAAGCTCATCGTGGCGGGCGCGTCGGCTTACCCCCGCGCCATCGACTTTGAAAAGCTGGCCGAGATCGCCCACGGCTATGGCGCTTACCTGATGGTCGATATGGCCCACATCGCCGGTCTGGTGGCGGGCGGCTATCACCAGAGCCCGGTGCCCTACGCAGACGTTGTGACCACCACGACCCACAAGACCCTGCGCGGCCCGCACGGCGGCCTGATCCTGACCAACAACGCGGTGCTGGCCAAGCGGATCAATTCCGCCGTCTTCCCCGGCACCCAGGGCGGCCCGCTGGAGCATGTCATCGCGGCAAAGGCCGTCTGCTTCGGGGAGGCACTGAAGCCGGAATTCAAAGAATATGCGCGCAAGATCGTGGAGAATGCACAGGCCATGGCGGCTGAGCTGCAGGCCCGCGGCGTGAAGCTGGTGTCCGGCGGCACCGACAACCACCTGATGCTCCTCGACCTGCGGGAGGAGGAGTGCACCGGCAAGGAGCTGGAAGCCCGCCTCGACAGTGTGCACATCACGGCCAACAAGAACACCGTGCCCGGCGAGACCCGCAGCCCCTTCGTGACCTCCGGCGTCCGTCTGGGCACCCCTGCCGTCACGACGCGCGGCATGGGCCCGGCAGAGATGAAGATCATCGCCGACTGCATTGCCGACTGCATCTGGCACTATGACGAGAAGCGGGACGACATCTCCGCCCGCGTTCTGGCGCTCACCAAGGCGTTCCCCCTGTACGAATAAGAACGGTCAAATTTCCGGCACCTGCTGCACATCCTGCGGCGGGTGCTTTTTTACACTTGACAAAAGGCGCACAGGCGTGTCATACGGATACGCGTGGTTGGATATTGCAAACCAAAAAGGATGCTGTGGCAGGCGCGGGGGAAGAATGAACCGTGGGCGGCTTGTATCTTTTGCGGAAATCGGCTATAATGGGGCGGCAAAAGGATGAAAAAAGGAGACAACACCATGTGGA
>QRFC01002154.1_pt1 | contig 14912 bp, 14 predicted proteins | sample 1861061 | NCBI WGS metagenome assembly QRFC01 (sample SAMN09711282, study PRJNA482702) | Human gut metagenome, whole genome shotgun sequencing project.
ACGTTCGTCGCGCAGCCGCCGAGCAGCAGGCAAAGCGCCGCAAGCGCCAGCGCGCGGGCAAATTTTCTGCCGTGGTTCGCCATGCTTTCCCCTCCCTTGACCCGCTTTGGGCATAATCTACTGATACAGAGTATAGCATAGCACAAGCCGCATAAAAAGGGTAGTCCCCTTTTGCGCTTTTGCCGGAAAAATTTATCTTGCAAATCGACGCAGTGTCCTCTATAATAGCTTCTGTTATCGCCGGTGTGATGGAATGGTAGACGTAGCGGATTCAAAATCCGCCGGGGGCGACTCCGTGTGGGTTCGAGTCCCACCACCGGCACCACCTGAAATGACTGGGTTTTTCCGTTTTGGAGAAACCAAGTCATTTCTCATTTTTACCCCAGTTCTCTCCTAAATTCTTCCCTTTTTTGCGTTCTTGCTCGGCTTTTCGCTGCAACATTTGCGCTGATATCCACATTTCCCTGCATCGCATCGCCCGTAATTTTCTTTGCGGTTGAGTCCAGATGCGCATAGATATTTGCGGTCGTGCTGTAGCTACTGTGACCCAGCCATTCCTGAATGTCCTTCATCGAAACTCCACTCTTGAGCAGAAGGCTTGCACAGGTATGCCTCAGTTCGTGAAAGGTGATCTCCCGCAGGCCGTTATTCCTCAGAAACAGCTTGAAATGCTGCGTCACATAGTTGGGTTTGAACGGCTGTCCAAGATCATTTACGTAAATATAGTCGCTCTCAAAATAGCAATTACCGCAAAGCTCCCGGCAAGCATCCTGATGTTCCCTCATCCGCAGCAGCAGCTCGCGATACTGCGGAACTAACGGCAGCGTGCGGTAGCTCTTTTTGCTCTTTGCACGGTCCTTTGCAATGACGGTGCTCTTGCCGTCAATATTGACCTGCACGACCGTATGGCTGATGGTAATCGTATTCCCGTCAAAATCAATCGACTGCCAGCGGAGCCCCATGATCTCTTCGCGCCGAAGTCCGTAGAACGCCGCCATCAGAACCGGGAACTCTGCGCCATCCCCCTTTATACACGCAAGCAGTTTCTCGACCTCTGCCAGCGTATAAAATTTTCCGATATGCTCCGTCATTTTGGGACGCATACCGCGTTTCACAGGAGTCATCGGGATCTTGTCCATCCGGACGGCATCATTCAAAGCCTTGCTGATATTGGCATGATACTTGATGATCGTATTGTTGCTGATCCCCAATTCAACCGAGCAGTAGGTGTAGAAGTCTTGGATGTCTCCGGCTCGCAGCCCGCCCAGCGTGACCTTTCGCCTGCGGAAAAAAGGCACTATGCGTTTTTCCACATTCGTCTTGTAGCCAGCATAGGTCGTCACATCTACAGACGTCTTTACCTGTCTGAGCCAATAGAGCATATAGTCCGCAAAAAGCATATTTGCATCTGCTGCAAGGCAATAATCACCAGACTGATATTTCTGCCGTTCTGCGAGCAACACCGCCTCCGCTTTGCGCTTATTCCCCTTTACCGGAAGTCCCGTTGAGATCCACTTCGATTTTCTTTTTCCCTCTGCATCAATGAAGTTAAGCACCACATAAAATAATCCTTTTTTCTCTTGCAGATGACCTGCTACCATTTTGTTTACCTCCCTTTTCGTAGCAGCGGAATTTCTGCCAATGACAATGTCATTTTAGCATATCGAACCCGCAGGAACAATGACGCGCAAGACTTTATTTTGGGCGCCGTAAGCATTTAAATTTTCGGTTTCTCATGTAAATACTCAATAACGCTGGCCTTTGGGATACGGAAGGCTTTTCCTATCTTGAAACAGCGTATGCTCCCATCATGCAGCAAGCGGTATGCTGCTTTGTAGCCAACGCCCCCCAGCATCTCTCTGAGCTGATCAATATTTACAATATCCGGATAATCCGCAAACGGTTTTTCTCTCATGTCTACCCTTCCTTACCGCACAATTGATCGCATAATTCCAAAAAGGGTCATTCTCCTTTCGGTTTCCGCGTTTTTGCCGCAAAAAAGGATGCTCTCCGATGCCGCAGCATCAGAGAACATCCTTTATTTGCAGGATAATCATAGCACTATCCAGTAGGGACTTTCAAGGTCCTTTTCAGGGGACTTTGAAGGGCATAATGAGGGCGTTGCCTTTTACCGCAAATTTCAAATTTGTCAAAAGGTCACTATGCTTCCATTTATATAAAGAACAACGAGAAGAACACTCGCCAATGTTGTCGTAGTTCACTCACATATGTCTCCTTTTTCCTGTTTCTGATAAAAAACAGCTAATTCATTTAATGATGCTAAGTGTTTTGTATTATCAATTTGGAATGTAGAACAAGCGACCCCAACGATAGCGATTAAAGACACAGCCGCATAAACCAGAGGTGTACTTTGTCCATATACAGAAGGAGACGTGTCAACAACATTGGACGCAGTGTTGCTGCCAATCCTGATAGAGTTACCCATGCAACCTGCGTGTAATGCAATACAAGCCCGCTTATACCTCATGTAGTGAACTCCCCAAAATTTGTACATACATTTATCCGTCTGACCCTGCATGATATGCTCTACAAGTTCCGAAAATGAATTATGGTTTGTCCACCAATAGTCTCCGTGTAATTTTCGTTTCGTATGCTTTTTGAGGTTCTCCCACTCCACTTCTAATGCAGTTCTACCATCATCAGGGATATACCGGTCTATGTCCCGAAAGCATTTATTCCTTTGCACTTCATAGTTCAAGAAGAAGTCATCAACATATTCTTGAAAGTCTACATCATCTTTGTGCATCTCAAAAAAGGAGATAACAATCATCTGTTCATAAAGATTTCGTCCCAAGGACAATGCTCCGTCCGGATAACCGTGGGCACATAGCGTCAGAATTTCTCTGACTGTAACCATAGATTTTCCAACTATGTGTAGTAATATGGTTTCATAATTTTGACCCACACAAACTTTGTGATGCACTGTATCCGCAAATATACTTTCAAATTCATCGATAACATCCATAAAATTATCGAGTTGCCATTTAATAATCGCTGGGGTAGAGTAGTCAAAGCCCATAACCATTCCTCAAGAGTTCCGTGCGGTAAGGTATAATCGAAACAGATCTCTCTGTTCCGATTTTATTCATCACTTTCGACATCTTCTGAGTTGCTAAAGGTCGCCGTACCGCCGACAGAGAACCCAGCCGTGGGGCTCTTCAATGTCGAACGATACATTTGGATGGTACATCTATAACTTTTTTCTGTACCGATTACTTGCCCGGTAACAGTCGTAAGATAGCTCATCTCCCACTTTCCTTCAGTTTCATCGTATACAAACTGAATCTTATTTAAATTTCCATTTGTATAGTCATTAAACCGTTGAACTGTATTGAAAACATTATATTCCTTCAGTGAATTGAGTGCTATTAAGACTGTCTCTCCTTTCCGAGCTTTTACAACCAGTTCTATAGGTTGATTAGGTTCGGTAAATATGTAGGCAGTCTGTCCGCAAGAAATTATTTTTTTCGCAATCCAACCAATAGTTTTTTTTATGGAAGTGTAGCACTTCAAGAGATCGTCCGATATCGCATCCGAGAGTTTGTCCATTGTTTTGCTCAAAGTCTGTTTGCCCAGTATAGCAATCAAGTAACCCGTAGCAAAACAGAATACCACTTCTGGTGTGGGGATCAAGCTTTTGGCAAACGTTGTTTCTACTTTTGCATCACATTGATCATGCAAATAAGCTACTATCCCATTGTAGTCTTCTTGATCAAAATTAAGGGGATTAATCAAAACAGTAAGCTCATTTCGCAATTCCGATTGGAAATCCACAAACGGTCTGGAATCATAAGAACTCTTGGCATAATATAGCGTTTCCCCATTTGGACCTTCGCAAGGCAAAAATGCGTCTGCAAAGTCATCGATTAGCGTCTCGAGTGCAATTTCGCCATTATCAAGTCGCTTTAATGATCCGGACAGAACCTTTCCTACTGGAAGCATAGTGCAATCATGATTGATCCCCATACGCATTGCCGTTGATCTGGACGACAAGGTCTCTGCATACTCAGCTAAAGTCTTTAATGAAAGCTGTTGATTTTGGCAGTCTATTCCGGATGTAGCGATAATCTGCTTCCTAATCATTATTACATTCCCCCCAAAAGGCATTTTTAAAATTCTTTACCGCATAGCTTCCCTTGTGGTCGAGTGAATTCAAATCCAGTTCACTTGGTTTCGAGGCTCAGCAGCACTGCCAATACGCTCCTTAATTGAGCGTAGTCATTTCATCTGCTTTCCAGCAAAACACGCACCCCCGGCATTGCGTTCCTGCATCCAACGCATATTTAACGTTTTTGCAAAGGGTTACAGATTGCCGCTGCAGCCCACCCCAAACTGAACAATGTCGATTATGTCTATCACCGGATGTACGAAAGGCTTTCCACGAATTATATCTTGTTTCCAGCAATCTCTAGACAGTTAGCAATTATGCCTCAGTTCTTCATCTCCTCATAGAGTCACTTCAGTCCTTCGTTCACCATAAGACATTCTTTAGGCAGGAATTGAAACGCTTTTTAAATATATCATACTATAGACATTCGTGCAACATCATTACGCATGGAGCATGGTAGCTGTGCCAGATATAATATTGTTTTTCTGTTATTTGATGTACTACAGGCCCATTTTGTTAATCACATTTGTATTGTGAAATTATTACTTTTTTAACGATGGTGTTAAAAAACGCACCGTCACCTCTATTATCTGAGCCAGATCACTGCCATTGTAGAAAGTAACAACAAGCTAATTGTTCTCGTGTCCTCCGGCGTGAAAACGCCGGAGGACACCTTTCACTTCTGTTAGTTATCCCGCCAGATGGCTGACAATCGCAGGCGCAGCCTCCGCAGCATTACGGAATCTTACCGGAAAGCTCATACATTTCTGCAAGGCGGTCAATTCCGGCATCGCGAAGCCGACGAAGAGGTTTTGGTGTAAGCCCCATCTTCTGTGAGATTGCGTCCCATGACTCCTGCTCAAAATAATAGAGCCGGATCACCTCCGCCTGTCTCTGATCGAGCAGCGAGATGTAATACCGCAGCCGCTCAGTCTCACGCTCCAATGGGACCAACATGCTATGATAATCCTTAAACACTTCACGGTTCTCCCGAAAAGCCTCATTCCGATAGTTCATTGCAATGTAGAGCGTCTTATCGGATACCTCACCAACGGAATGGCGTTCGCCGTTCCCCTTCTTAAAGGCCATCGCCTCCAGCATTTCCGTCGCGGATATCTGCGATGGGTGCGCCAGTTCATAGTTGAGCTGCGCAATCTTCCGCATATTGTCCGGGTAGGTCTTTAACAAGTCCAGGACCTTCATTCTGATGTCTTCACGCATTGTAGTTCCTCCTAAATATCTATTTTTTGTTTCGACAATTCAGAATGAACAACGGAGGCCCCCGGCAGCGAACGCAAGTTGATAGTCTATTCAGTGCAGAAAAGCGCGCAGGCTGTCGTTACCGACTGTCTGCGCGTTTCTTAAATAATAGTCTTACCCTACTCTGTTTGAAATCGGTTACCGGATCGCAGTTTTGATAGCCGTTGTATATGGCTTTTCATCGTACCCCGTGCTATCGCTGGCATAACAATACGCCTTAGCATAATATTTATACCCCGGCGTACCATTGTATGTGATAATATCTTTGTAATAATACAACCCCGAACTCATCATAAGGGGATAGTCTTCGTAGAAGTAACTCTTTTTTAGGTAAAAATTCTCGCCATCCTTTGACTCATACAAATAGAGCCTTGTCACCCCTACCTTTGTCATATCTCTCAATGCGTTTACATCCGCGGTAAATACGATTTTTCCACCACTTTGTGGTGTCAAATAGACGCCATACGCATCCAGATAATCGCTTGACCGTGCCGAGGTTATTACGCTACATTGCAAAATAAGTAATACGCTCACAAGGAAAATCAAAGTAAATTTCTTTAGTCTCATGTTAATCCCCTGTATATATCGATTTTATAATCTCCCTCGCTTCCTGCTCCGAGATATCTCCGCTTGCTCTGCATTCAAAGTTTCCGTTTGCCCACAGAATTTTTGTTTCCGTTTTATCGGCAATAATATAATGCAGAATATTCCCCGCAAGATAGCTATGTTCCATAGCCGAATCTTTTTCAATCAACTGTTGATCTGCCCGTGATGCCTCTCTATATTGAAATTTCAAAGCATTGGTTTCCGATTCATAAGTTACATGAATGCTTATGCCCGACGCTTCTCTATGCACGCTAACATTAGGGGACTCATATCGTTCTGGCACCCAATTCGGCATCAGTGGGTCAGTAATCTCCAGCGCATCTACCGCAGCCTGAACTGTATCGTATTCTTTCGTCTCCCCGATTTCGATTGGGTAGTTGCCCACCTCGGCATACGGCGTCTCGTTCTGTCCAAAATGAAATACTTCGCTCGTCCATCGCGCGATCGTGCCAAATACATCTATCCCGCACGCCTCCGCAACCAGCGAGCTTGTCACACACACAACGGCAATAGCAGCGGCGATTTTTGAAGCAGTCCGCTTGGTTTTCAAATGTCTCCGGTGGGCTGCGCGTGATTCCTTTATCAGCAGTCCGTGCTTATTGTGAAAATCTGTCAGTGCCGCTTCGGTATCGATCTCAAATGGCAGTGGGTCCTTCTCGTCCAGCGCATTCAGGTACGCGTCGATTTTCTCGAGGTCCACATCGCCATTGGCCGCCGCTTCGGTCAGCTCCATCAGTTCATCAAGTAAAGCCTCGGTATCCGCTTCCTCAAGATGCCTTGAAATTTGAGCGCTATCACGGCAGGCTCCACCACGCGAGCCGTTCTCACGACCTCTAAACATCTTTAACACTTTGGCACCCCCTTACTGGTAATGTGTCTATACCCCGGCAAAATGTTGCTATCATCATAATTATTTTTCTTCCTGCCTGAGCTCCGCAAAATGTGCCTTCGCTCTCACCAGTCTTGCGCGGCAGCTCACCTCTTTGAGTTGTAGCCGCTCCGCAATCTCAGCATATGGGAGTTCTTCCTCAAACCGCATCAGCAGTATCTCGCGTTCCCACGGCAGCAGCCCACTCGGAAGAGCATCTGCCAATCCTCTTTTCAGCCCGTCCACGCCAAGTTCATTCTCCAATATGCTGCTCAGCGGAATATTGTCATGTATCTTCAGCCTTTGGTAGTTGCATATCAGGTTTGACAGGACTTTTACCAAGTACGCATTCGGATTGCTGATATGTATGGTAGCGGACTTTTGCAAATAAACAACAAACGCTTCGTCTACCAGGTCCTCGGAATCGTGATAATTCTTAGTAGACCGGTAGGCCAAGCGCAGCAGGTAATCATATCTATTGCGGTATAGAGCGTCGAAATCATTTTGGGCATAGTCTCCCATTATGAATCTCCCTCCTTCAGCGCATTATCCTCGTCAGTATCTTCCATATCATCAAAAGAATACTCCAATATCTCCGGCACGTCAAGGAATTCCACGATTGTCATATTGAGTGCCGAAGAGATACGAAATATCGTCCCAAGATTCGGAGTCTTCGATTTTCCTCGCAGAATGCTGTTGACCGTCGAGTAGGGCAGTCCGCTTATATCCGCAAGCTTATTTACCGAAAGCTTTCTGGCCTTTCGCAGTTGGTTGATACGGTCTGCGATCAAATTCGTCAGCGTAATACGAGCTCCCTCCTCCCACTCAATATTGGCAGGTTCATTCTAACAACAGAAACCCCCGCGCTTAGCGATAAAACGCCAATTTTTGAAAATTTTAGCGTTATTTCGCTAATAGGTATCTCCTGCCGATAGCCCTATTATGGCTCCTTCGCTGGCAAACATGAAAAGCCGCTCCTCTGTTGCCTGATGGCGCAACAAGGATGCGGCTCTTTGATTTATTTTGGTAGGTGTATTCGTTCTCTAGTAACTCAGTTAAATTTAATATTATGCCTCTTTGATTTTATTCCCCAATATGCTTTTTGCACTATTTTAGTTCTATCATTTTGGTCAACATACCGTTTTCATAAAATTATGGCAAATAAGGAAACATTCATCATCTTTCAACACATTAACACTTTAGAGAAGTATGCGTCTCAGACTATGGCGCGATGGTTTGTTGCCAACCGTCAAGCGGTCCGTTTATTCAGCATTTTTGCACGACAGCTATCACCGCAGCAAGCCGCTGTCGGCTCTTCCCTTACAACAAATATAAATCAGAAAGCGAGAGATATTATGCGGGTAGCCTTAATTCAAATCAGCGATATGCATTGTCTCGGATATGCTCATGAAAGCAAATCTAATCGTATTGACAAAGCAATTGACGCAATACGGACCTTAGATCCTTTCGACCACGCGGTTCTCCTTTGCTCCGGAGATTTGGCAGATCACGCTTACCCCAATGAATACAGATCTGCAAGAGGAGTGCTTGGTCGATTTCTGAGTGTTCTTGGAACGGAGTTGGATCAATTTGTCCCCTTGATTGTCGTTCCAGGCAATCATGACATTGCACTTTCTCCTAAGGGGCGTGGAATTACTGATATTCAGAGCTGGATCAAAGCTGATCACATTAGCGAAGAGCTTCAGCAAATGAAGGATTTTTTCGTTTACGCTGACAGCAAAAACTGCTTCAAGGGAAATCATTTATACGATGCGAAGGATTTTGATTACGGAGACATGAAAATCAGTTTCTGTATGTTAAATTCCGCTCCCTTCTCAACGCTTTCTCACGACGATAAAGAAGCGCATTTCTTCCCCGGCGAAGCGGAAGCTGTCTTGCGCCGAACCCCTGGCTGTGACTTCATGATCACAATAATGCACCACAGTCATGAACATTTTGAGTGGAACAGCCGGCAAATGCTTCAAAAGGCCCTCTATAGAAATGATTTAGTTTTCTATGGACACGATCATATATCTGAGGGGGTAAGCATTACATCCGATAATGGAGCACATTCCAATATTATCAAGGGTGGGAAATTCAGTCTACGCCCCGACGACGATGACTGTTCTTTCAATACCGTCATCCTTGACAGTGAAACAGATTATATGAACCTCTATGAGTTTGTCTGGCATAAGGACAGCGAGATTTTCTCAAAAGAAAAGGAAATGAAAGTTCCACGATTCCGTTCCACGATTCAGCCAACCAGAGAATATCTCGACAAATTGTTATCGGATCGGTCCGGCCTTTCTGAGCACTTCACTAACTATTATGTATTTCCTAAGCTCGTCCCGGACGGGGGGCTTTTTCAGGACAACAGCACTATTCCCGAGGCTCTTGATGCAGACGCATTATTCGACGCAGTATCCAAAGCCAAAATAATCAGCATTAGCGGTCCGAGCAATGCTGGCAAGACATCCTTGCTGAAGTATCTCTATGCGGAATCCGTCAAAAAAGGCTTTTTCCCCCTGTATTTAGAGCAAAAGGACTATCGTGATAGCAAAATTGAGAAGATGTTCCAAGGGCTGTATGAAGATCAGTACGGTGAGTCTCCCGACGGTTTCGAGTCCTATATGCAAAAGAGCTTTTCAAAGCGGATCATATTCGTTGACAATATCGATATGATCAAAAGTGAAAAAGCTCGCGAAAACCTCATGAATTACATTATCAGCAAGGGTGGCCTGCTTATCTATTCAACCAAAGAACCTCTGCATGTGGATCTCGTCGATGTAGTCAAAGGCCGCATCCGTGATGAGGAGCTGGGCTCGTTAGAGATAGTCCCGTTTTACAAAGGAAAGCGTGATGAACTAATCGAAAGCATTTGTCAGCTTCCCCGCATCAACCAGTCTGATCGCGTTTCAAATGTTACCGCCATACTTGACTATGTCGTTCAATGCCAGGCAAGTTTTGTGTCCTTGCAGCCAGGGGCGCTAATCCCTTACATTCAGTTTTATGCCCAAAACTCTGATGATGACAAAGGCACAAAATCCCTGACAATTGTATTCGAGACAAACATCCGTCAGGCCATGATCACCTATGCCAAAGATAAAATCAATCCATATTTATCTGCTCTGGAAACGATCGCCCACGAAATGTATTTTGAGTGGCGTACTACAAAAATATCTATTGCCTATATTGAGAAAGCGATCATCGAATATAATAAAACTCACCTGATAGATATTGAAGTAAAACCCTTTGTCTCTGTATGCAAGAATGCCGGTATCTTTGTCGAGTCTGAAAGCGCATATGACATCTCATTTCGCGATAATAACACATACGCCTATTTCGTTGCAAAATATATAAATCGAGAAATCGAACGTAATGCCAATCGGGATATCAACAAGCGGGACTCCCATTATTTAGATGATATAACCTACGTCATGAATCACATATGCTTCGGAATCAACAGGACAATCATTCTCTTTCTGTCTTATATTCGGAGCAACACCCGCATCATCATTGAAATCGCATCCAAAGCTTCTGAACTTCTTGTGGATTATCCCGAATTAAGCTTTGATGAAAACAACATTCCTTTCATATCATGTACGGTAGCAAAGCCCACATGCATTCCAAGCCATGAGGAGCGCGAAAAAGCTACAAGGGAAGTAGAAAAGATTGAAAAACAGCGGCACGACGTCATTGAATTCCGAGATATTTTCGACTTCAATGAGGAAGATGTCAACAAAGAGAAGTACAAAGTTCTACGCGCCCTGTGCTATGTGCGACTTCTTGGCCGAATGCTTGTAGACCAATATGGCAACCTCGAAGCAGAAGATTTAGATGTCATGTTAAAAATTCTGTATGAGGCTCCTCAGAAAATTCTCTATGCTGCTCTAAAACCATACCAAGAGCACTACGATGAGATCATCAGTGATTTGGAAAAGTATGTGGCAGAAGTTGCTCCAGACGAACGAATCAGCCGAACCGACCTACAAAATATGCTCAGTAGCGCCGCTACTACCCTTAGTCTCAATGTAATGAACGACATTGCATACAACTCAGCTAATCGAAACACAATTGGAGTTCTTGATCGTGTACCCTTACCAAACTCAAATCACAAAATTCACAATCTCATGATGTGCGAAAATGTGGGTAACTCGGATGTCTTTGTGGAACGCGCTCATGCCTTACGAGAAAAGTATAAGGACGATCCATTTATCTGTTACATGATCTCACGCATAGCTCAAAAGCATCTTTTCTATAAGCCTAAAGTAGACAAACGTGTTACAGATAAAATGATATCCTATAAACTTCTCTCTAGAAAGGCCAAAAAAGTGGCTTTGGTTGAACAGCAAAAGGAGAAATTTCAAAAATGAGAATGGGTCGGGTGCTATGTCGGTCCCGCCCCGGCTGGTTGTTTTTTGATGCCAGATCACAACCTAACTGTCATCAAAGATCTTGCATGTCATATCGCCACGCTGATAGCACCCGACCCATAGATAAGTATAACCTATACTCGGTCTAAAAAAAGTCGAATCTTGTTTTCTTCTAAATCGAAACTTTCAAAACGTTGCTGTATGTATTCCCCATTTCACTAATTGAGATGTTCCGTGTTATTTTTTATTAAATAGGATAGAAGGTTATTATATGAAATCAAAAATTCTTATTATTTTATTATGTGTGGTAGCTGCTATTTTCCTTATTTCCGGATGCTTTTTCTATAATACGATTTATATAACTTTCCCGTTAGCCGCTACTTATATTGCCATCATGGTTTCAAATTATGCCTTAGTCATGTTTGGACTCGCTGTCATTCTTCACTATGATGGTTCCACGACTTATAATAAATGTGCATTGTATCGTGGTGTTCTCGCGGGCGGTATATCTTTTTTTGTTTTTCTCCTGTTCGCTTGTATTATTTTTTATTCGGAACAAAATCCCAATGGAGGCTGGCTTGCTATGGTTCTCACTGATAAAGCTTGGTTATCGAATCTTCTTTTGCCCACTATTTTTTCTGCAATTTTGTCATATTGTTTGTCCCTAATCTCTAAATCGACACATTAGGAAAATAAGAAGAAACCTAAGTCTGCGCGCATAGCTTTTACTGCCAAAACAGTCACACAGCTTATAATAAACACCTGTTAAACTTACTATCACAAGAGAAACGGAGTACTAAGATGTCAAAAAAATATCTCAGATCTAATATGTCAGAAAGTGAAGCAAGATTCTTCTCTATGGGCCATGGCATTTGGGGCAAAGAAAATTCACTCACAAATATTTTCAAGATAGTCGGATGTTATGTGGTTTCTCAATCAAAAAATCCTAATGTTTTCAAAGATTACTCTCCTGTGGCCGATAATAAATTTGAATATGAAAACGCAGGATATACCATACTTAATCAATTCTTAAAATCGAAGTATAATGATATAAATATCTCCAGAAAGTATATCAAGTATTTATCTAGAAAGTGGCGCTACACTCCTGTCATTATAAGTTTTTCATGCAATCTCATTCTCTCTGCTCTTTATGAATATATTGTACAGCATCCCGATTTGAGCGCAGCTCTTAAAAAATATGCAGAGCAAAACCGGATGGAGTGGTGTGATTTGATGCCAATTCAATATGACTTTCTCAGCACACGATCCTCCCGCGGTGGAAGGAACGTAAATAAAGCCAGAGAAATCATCGACCGTCTACCGGATTTCACTTTTTAGGCTATTGGGAGGTACTATGAAGTTATTCAAACTAGTCAAATCAATAGATTATGTCACCTATCCAGTCTATAAAGAGCTTCTCAAAATAAGTAAAACAGTCAATGATTCGCTTTCAAATTTTAAAACTATTTTAGTTTCCGCAGCTATTGGAGTCCTTTTCGACGCTTCACCATTGAGTCAGTATATAGTGAATCTCTTAAAGGAACAACCGCTCCCCAAGTTTCTGCTAAAAACAATCTCCGGTAAAAATGCACCGCTTTTTCTCTCAATTATTATCGCACTCCTCTTCTATGCAATCGTCTGTGCTGTGCACTGGATAGCTGTTCGATATTCAAGCAATAAAAACACAGTAGAAAAACAAAACGACATTGTTGATGAATTCTATGCAATTGCCATTCCGCAATTAATTGAAGTGAAGAGCATATTAGAGCAGGTTGACGAAGACAACTCCAATGACGATCGGAAAAAACTTCTTTTATTGTTGCAAGCAAAACATGAAATTCAAAAACTAAATAAAATGCTGCACCAAATGTGTATTATTGAACACGGAAAACTCGGTAATCAAACAGATGACTCTCAAGAATTGGCTGGACGAATCGGCAAATGTGCTTATATCACATTTCTTGAGGAGATGCTTGTTATCATATACAAGATATATGAGGGCTTGAAAGGCACTTCTTCTCCTATGGTTAATGAAGACATGGGGGAACTTAGGGCTATTGTTTTGTCTGTTGGCGTATTCGATAAAGTTTCTGAAATAAAAGAGACTCTAAACGGAGTCCGCAACTCAATGAAAAATAAATCAATGTAATAACTTCTCCCTTTAGCTATGTGTGTGGCAACAGCCAACTTTTATTGGTCCAGCGATAGTGCCCGTATACGGTAGCATCGAGCGACCTTGCTCGTTCTACCCCGCATCATCTTTTTGAATTGACAGCATTCATGCGGATTATTACAATCAAAAATTTATATTTATGCTTTTTACCGTCTCGGCAACAACAAGTCGTATCAGCCCAAATGAAAGAATAGCCATTGTTCTTGGCGAGTTCTGCTGGATAGCGGAATTACTAATAGGAGTTTAGACGGATAGCATCTAATCTGGCAATATTCCTCACAGCAGATTCATCCACGCTTCATTTTGAATCCCCACGCCACCTTTTTCCATAGCGTGGCGTGGGGATTTATCTCCCCATATTCTCCTCTTTATTCCCCGTATCCCCTGGATTATGAACGGCTATTCCTATATGAGTGCTAATCTAATCATTTTTACATTTACCATTCATCATATTACATTGTTCATGGTGGCTTCTCGTGTTAATCTATTTACAAATGATTGAAACTGGCGAGGATAGGTCCAAGTTCGAAGAAATATATTACGAATACCGAAACTTGATGTATTTTATAGCTTATGGCGATAGCGAGTGCGGACCTAATGGCAGCAAGAAGGTCTTCCTCAATGTGGGAAAAACCTTTCTTCGTGCGCTCGCCAAGGATCTGGGGCTCCGCGACGCCATGGTCAGCGCCAATCCCGGCGGCATCGCCGTATCGGGAGAGTGTACCCTGATTGGAATGTGGGAGACCGGCGGTATTTATATCTGCCTTTACCAGCCCGCTGGTGGCGGAAATGATGTGCTTCTCTACCGCACCGTCCGCCACAGCCGAGACTATAAGGGCGGCTATAACCGTTATTTCACATGCAGAGGCCTCAAGAAGTGGTCGTACCTGCATCTGCTGGATACGCTGAGTGCGCTGAGAAAGGATCGTGCAGACAATGAGTGAGCCGCTTGAACTGCAGGCGCAAAAGCCCTATGCCCTTGACCAGCTCACCCAGCTCCAAGCGCAGATCATGCAGTCGGCGCAGGGTATGGTCGTGCAGCGGGCAAGGATCGAAAAATACCGGCAGAGCGACCTTGCGGCAGCACGGGACACCTACACGGAGTTGGAGAGTATCCGCACGCACCTGGTCGAACGGCTTACCGCCTCCCAGCTTTTCCTGCTGGAAATGGAGGAATACCCGCTCGCCTCTGCAGCAGACCAGCTCCGGCACGGGCTTGCAGGCTTCCAGCTTATGAGCACGGGCTATAAGCCGGTGTATGAAGCGCTCGCCAAATTCGCCGCGTCGTTTCCCACGGGGCAGAAAACCAACGCCGCGATCATCGGCCGGCTCATGAATAACATCAAGCCGGGCTATTATCCCACCGATCCCGACCACATCTCACTGATCCTGCGCGGCATCCGGTTTCCGGAGGGCGTCACCACGAACCTTTTCGACCCCTGCTGCGGCTGCGGCAAGGCCCTGCGTCAGTTGGCGCAGGGGAATAACTGCTACGCCTACGGC
>QRFC01002168.1_pt1 | contig 14847 bp, 17 predicted proteins | sample 1861061 | NCBI WGS metagenome assembly QRFC01 (sample SAMN09711282, study PRJNA482702) | Human gut metagenome, whole genome shotgun sequencing project.
ATTTCGGCATTACATCGGAATGTCACACTACCTATCTTGAATGCAGCACCGCCAAGGTCTTCATAGGTCAAATCAACCGACAATCCGCAGTTGGCGTGAGAGAGTGCCCATTTATTATCTGCCGTTGGATTTCCGCTGTCTCTAGTCCATACAACATTGACCATAGAACCGGTCACGTCTTGATTGTAGAGCCTTCCGACTACTGATAGAGTAGTGAATACTTTCCAAGAGCCATCAGCATCCGTTGCCATCAAGTCGTTGAGACGGAAGTTCCACAGCTTCGATGATAGCATTTCGAGCGTGAAATAAGGGTTGCCTTCAACGAACGCCCAAGCGGTAGATGAGTATGTCGGCGGCTTTGTAGTCTTGTCTTCTAAACACTTCCACTTGCAGCCGAGGTAATAGACGGCATCAATCGTTCTGTCTCCATTGCGGTAAGGATTATCGCCTTGCGCCACAGCCAAGCTCCACACACCTCTGTCTCTTGTCGTGTAGATTGGGTTGCCCTGATAGTCTATCTGCTGGAATGATGCAGCCATCATCCACTTAGCATAGAACGCTCCATCACGCTTGTTGGCAGTAGGGAAGTCTTGAAAGAGGAACGATAGTGCATCTGGCAGCTTACCCATCGCAAGAGAATAATTCGTCTTGTCAATGATAGGCTTTGTAACGTGGTCGAGCCATACAAGCAACCCCTCAGACGATGATATATACCAGCAGCTCTGTCTTTCTTCGTCCACGGCATTTCCCCATCGTATTAATCTTGCCAGCTCGCAAGGTGGATAGTTCTTCTTGCTAGGACATTCATTGTCGGGATAGCAGACAACCGTAATGGTATTCGTTACGGTATTAACAGATAGTACTCGCAGCCACATATCATAATACTTGCCATTCTCGGCTAAGGTATTGATGGAAGCCAAGACAACATCATTCTCCTTGAATGACGTAAAGTCGTTATCCCATCGTTTCTGAAGCTTCAAGTCGTAGGTCACGTTGCCACCTTCCGTTGCCGCAGGAATCTCCGTCACCGACTCAACCATACCGCTCTCGGTAAAGACGAAGTTACTCTCCATTGCCGTCTGGCGGTTGACGATAAGCTCCTTAGCGATAATGGAACTGCGAGACGTAATACTCTCAAACTCAGCGTTTCCACGTTCATCGATACGTCCTCCCGAACCTGTAAGTATTCCAGGAATAAAACCACCAAACTGTGCACCTGAAAGAAACTTGATCAGAGCGCTTGCCGTATCTTCGATATCCTTGCGGAGAATCTTCCTGCTAGCCTTGCCATTTTCAGAAAAATCATCGGTTTCATCGGCATATCCCGCCTTGATTTTCTTGTCGAGATAGGTAATGTATCCGTTGAATTCCGATAGTGCGTCCAGCACATCGATATTCTTATGACTATGACCAACGCCACCTCCGCCAGTATAAGAACTGGACAGTTGCCCTACAAAGTGGGTAAAGATAGCTGCCAGCGTGGTTACTCCCCACTCTTCTGAATATGGGTTCTGAACCGGGAAGAGAGCCCCGCTACTGAGCGTCAACCTTGAGCATTCAACAAGTCGCGGGGCGATAGTAAAATTTCCCAGATCCGGCAGCTGAATATCCAGCTGCTTGAAGCTTCCTACTTCCGAGCGCGAAATATTCAGGTACGGACGGGCATCTGAATATTTATATGTGAAGGTGTAGTTCGAAGGCAGCTCCTTCGCCTCGTAGTTCACGTCACTATCGGTAACGGTTATCTTACGAAGAGAATTGCCATGGTAAACATACTTACCCAGAGACGGGAAGAAATCGAGCATCCACAGGCGCTCCTTCTTGTCCAGGAACCCGGTATTCTTCTTAAACTTGCGGGTGGTATCTACGCGATATTCCTCAGAGTCTTCCTCTATTTCTGCCACATTGTGGGTATGTTCTGCAGTATTTTCGCTATTACCGTAAGCGCGGAAACAGTCTACACCTCCCAACGAATTTTCGAAGAGGAACCACTCTTCCTCCTCGCTCTTCATATCGCTGGCATAGTATTGCTGTACGTAGGTAACCCGCTCTCCAGCCTGCTCTACCCAGATTTCGTAAACATGGGGCAGAATGCCATCATCGCCTAATAGTTTGGCGATGATGGCGTATTGTACCGGAACAGTATATACCTTTCCTGCCTCCAGGCTTGCCAGCGTCAATACCTTCTCTTCATAGCCGTGTCCGGCCGGTATATATGCCTTACACTTCACCTCGCTAGCTTCAGCTGCATAGTAAGTGAGAAATTCCGGAGAGTAATAGGTTACCCCCTTCGTCTGCGGTTGCCAGGTGAGGAAGTTGGTTTTCAGAAAATTTGATGCCGAATCTGCCAAACGGTCTACTCCGGCACGTATCACGGAGAAGGTGAATTCCTTCTTACTGCCTTCGCTGCCAACCTCGTAAACCGTTGCCACAAAGGATTTCATGATGTTCGGCTGGATATAAGGTTCAATACTGTCCTTCACCTCGAAACTGAGCAGAGGAAGGATGATATCCTTGACGGACAACGTAATTCGGTTCTTATCGTTCGGCGTATAGGTATGCTGAACGATGTTTGTGCTTGAGCCTTGATACCGTAGGGCGAAAACCACATCTGTCTTCGAGCTGCAGTATATCTCGAAGGCATTCATGGAGCCTACCATGCTCAGAGCATCTGGATGTAATAAAACCTGTATCATCTTAAAATAGCTTTGGTCATATTTGCAAAGTTAAGATAATACAGGTATATGCCAAAGGACAAAACCCTACGAAATCGGTATGCATTCCAACCAGACGGTCGTACAATGATACACCCATTTACTGTGACGGAACATCGTTGCGTGTCGGGTTTTCTGGCTTACGTATGATTTCTGCAGGCCATACTTCTGGCCAACGTACTCAGCTGAAGGGAGAGGAGGATAGATAATCTTGAATGTGCGGTTCCGGTTATCTCCGGAATTCCAGTAATCACCCTCAGATACCTCTACCGTCTCTTCGAATCCGAGCCACTCATATTTGCAGTTCATCGCCGGCATTACGGCTTCCAGACTCTTCGCCTCGCTAACAGGAGTAGTGAGAGCGATGGTTCTGAGCTCGCTTTCCGTTGGTTCGCTCTTTCCTCCGAGGGTAAACTTCAGCTTGTTGAAGAAGAAACTCACACCTCTGATCACAACCTTTGCGTAAGAAGGAAGGTTCTGCTTCTGCGACTGGGAGAGGAGCAGTTTTACCTTGAGTTCCTGGAGTGAATTTCTGAGCAGGAGATCATACTGCCGGTAAAACTTCTCAAAGATGCCATCCTCGCCATTATATACCAGGGAATAGTCGAACAGTTTCCGGGGTGTAGGATTTCCTGGCCGATGCGTACCAAATTTATCAGAAACTGATACATGGATATCGTATGCCGTCACGGTTCCGCAAGGCATGTCATCGGTTCCCATGTATGGGAAGGCGAGCATGACTGGAGTTGTGACTGCATCTTCGCTGGTTTCTGAGTTGTCTTCCGTTGCCACCTTCATCGAAGAGTTGAGCGTAGCGTAATCTCCGATATACAGCCATCTGCCCATATCTCTCGTGATAGTCTCTCCGTCCGCTTCCTGCTTATACTGCAGCATTCTTACTTCCGGTATCATCTCCGGTATCTCCACGTCTTGCGTATCAATATCATCTTCGCCGGCATCATAACTCTGGGAACACTCCCCTATTTTGGCTTTCACCTTATAGTTGCCGGAAAATCCGTCCTTGTAGAAACAGCCTTCTTCGTTGCTGAAGTAGGCGCCAGAATTATTCGCTATCATATCCTTGATATTGTCATAGCTGTCTTCTGCATCGCTATCTACCTGGTGTTTCGCACGCAGGACCACGCGCTTGTAATCGGATGCAGTCTTATAAGATAAGGTAGGCTCTTCGGTCATCTGACGGGTGAGATCCGCAACTGGAACGCTATCTACCGCATCTCTCAGGAAGATGATATCTGCAGTATGTGTTCCCTCGTCAGACACGAACTCACAAAGAAACTTTTTCCGAAAAACTGAGAGGAAATCTGATACCGACACGTCCGGAAGAAGATCCTCGATGCGGATATGTCCGTTCACCATCACGTCTATCACATTATTAAGCAACACCATCTTGTTGAATGGTTCCGTCTTGGTAAAGAAATTCTCCTTGAGGTCATAACCGAAGTATTTAAAAACACGCTTGAGAACGTAGTTGGCACGGATGAACGGGGATATATAATAGCCCTTATCCAGACTGATTGGTATCTCGTTTACATATTCCGTATCCGGATATGCGTTCCAGAAGGTATTGGACCACATGTTGCAGAGAACTAATCCTTGTTCTTCCGGGGCAGTCACATACTCGTAGCCGCCACCTTCCTTGTATCTCCAGTACTTGGCATTAGGAAGTTTAGTTCTCATGCCCAGCTTGTTCAGTATCTATAGGTATATCCCTTATCCATGCCAGAATCGTCGGTAAGCAGAACCGGGAAGATATCATAGTTCTCGTTCTCACCTCCTACGAGAGATCTGCAGAACCTGATGCACTCATCTACGGTTGTGCACCCCGGTATCATCTCGTCCTTGAAGATGCTCTTCAGCTTTACATTCTGTATCTTCGAGTAGAAGGATCCGTCGTTGATATAGAATGAAGAGGAGATGTTTCCCTTGTGCTGTGCCGAGAGAACAATCTGCCTACATTGGGCGAAATACTCGCCGTCTTCGATGCTTACGTTCGTAGCCACCATCTTATCCCTCATACCGAAGGTGTCGGGATAGTTCAGTATCATGCGGTTGTAATCGCTTGCCGGAATATCCAGCGGGGAGGTCGTTTCCCCGTAATCGTTGAAGAACGGGTTGGTACGTTCTACCTCCAGCTTGGCGTTTTCGCCAAGCTGGTAGGCTTTTCCTTTATCCAGATTTGTTATTTTCATGTTCAGAAGATTTTATTTTTTAGCAAACTTTCTCGCCTGGTTTCGCAGTTCCTGTTTGGCGTCCAGATCCGAGAGTGATACAAACGAGCGGATTCCGTCTCTCTTGAGCTCTCTGAGCAGTTCCAGAAGCTCGTCATTATTGCGTCCCGACGTAGCATTTCCTGCATCGCGATGCGCAGATTCCTGCGTCCGGACGTAAAAATCTGCCCCTCCTGACGCGGTTTCAGGACTGATCCGGGCAGACTGCCGGGCGATACTTCCACCCAGCGCCCTGCCCTGCATGGCCATCAGATACTTGCTCATATCGAAGGTTCTTATCTGTCCGGCACGCTGGGCTGCATCCATCAGGTTGATGAGCGGAGCGATGGTAGGGTTCTCCAGGGCTGCATTCGATGCCACCCACTCCTTACTCCTGCCTCTAGGTCCCTCGCCTACGATAACGGTAGGGTGATCTACGTACCCGCGCTTACCTGGTGCATACTCGGCGTTGAAGTGTTTGCCATCCTGCTCGCGCTCTACGTCGATGCGTCCGCCACTCTCGCGTCCGCTTGCCACACGGGAACCGGCAGAACTGGTTCCGCTAGCTGATCCGTTGAGGGTCATACGCTTCACCTTCTGGCGCTCAGCATTTGCCACAGCCAGCTGGGCTGCACCGGTCACACCCATCAGAGCTGCAGCAACACTTCCGGCAATCGGGCCCAACTCGCTGTACGCCTTCATGATAGATCCGGCAGTATTAGAGATAATCTGAGCTACCTGCATGGCGAAGTTTACGTCAGCATACTTTTTCTGTATCTTCAGCTTCTCGTTGGCTTTTTTCTTCTCCAGTTTCTCCTGGAGTGCCGTATTGCCCTCGGCAGCCTTAATCTCTGCGTCATACTTGGCGTCTACATTCGCCATCTCGGCATTCTGCAGCGAAGTCACGGCATTACTGAAGAGGTTAGTATAGTACTCCGCCTGCTTTGCGAAGGACTCTTTCTTCAGTTGCTGCACTCTCTGCTCATATTCCTGCTGAGTGATATACTGGTTGTCGAGTGCCTGCTGAAGTAATTCAAGTTGCCGGTCGTATTCGCTCTGCTGGTCAAAACCGAGAGCCTGCCTAGCCTGCTTCTCCTTGTCAGCCTGCTGGGCAAGCTGCTCATTATGCTTGGCTGTATACTCCGCCTCTATCTGATTCTGCACATCTTTATATGCCTTCTCCAGCTGGGTAGTATCTTCCCCGTTCTGCTTGGCCATATTGAGCGCAGCCTGATAATATCCCTTCAGAACTTCCAGTTTCTGGTCGCGTTGCTGCTCCAGGGTCAGTTCCTGCTGCGTCTCCCCTTGCTCCATCACCTTTGCCAGGGCGTCCTGATAAGCCTGTTCTACTGTCACCTGCTGGTCAAAATGAGCCTGTTCTGCAGCCCGGAGGTTCGCCTGCTGTTTATCCTGGAGCGATTTCTTCTTTGCGCCATCCGCAATTCCGATATTCTGCGACTGCTCGCTATACGAGGTTTCGATGGCGAGGATGTTGGCGGTATGCTGGGTCTTCAGAGCCTGCATGGCGAGGTCGTATTTCTCCTGGGATACCTTCTTCTGGGCGAGAGCCATGTTCCAGTTGTTCACATCCTGCTGATAGTCCTGGTTGGCGGCATCGATATCTGCCTGTCGGTTTTCAGAAAATCTATTCGATGCGATATCATCAGGATTAGGCTTGGAGGTGGTGTTTGTGGTTCCGGTATGGCCACCTGCTCCGGTATGATTGCCCGTTCTGCCACCGCCACCACCGCCGTTTCCTGTGCCTTTTTTAGGAGTCACAATACCGATATTCGCAATCTTGGAGTTCAGCTCGTCTATCTTTCCGTTTACGCGGTCTATCTGCTGCTCGGTATTGTTGAGCGCCTTCTTGGCATTCGTTTCCGTATCTGTGCCGAAGAACTTGGAGACACCTCTGATAAAACTATTCTGTGGATGAAGGATGTTGTCTGTTTTTGCATCATGATAAGTCTTATCCTGCTCGTCTCTCTTATCCTCAAGGTCGCTTTTCTGCTTATACAGGTCCACAAGCTTATCCTTGTATGCCTTCAGTTTGATTTCCTTCTCCAGAGAAACGAGATAGTCATCAATGGCACTCTTGTTATCCCTTGTCAGTCTGCCCTCTTCAGAGAGCAGGCCATTATAACCAGGAATAATCTTCTTGAGTTCATTGAGAGCCTCCTTACGGCGGTCCATGGAGATCTTCTCGTTGCGCATGGTTTCATTGAGCTGCTTCACCTTGGCGGTCTGCTCGTTCACCTGGGCATTCAGGTCTCGCTCCATGGTTTCCAGTTCCTTGGCCGAAGCTGCTGCCTCTTTCTGCTTTTTGTGCATATCCCATAACTTCAGGGAGAGAACCGTTACTCCCGCAGCAATCAGCCCGAAGACGCTTGCCTTCATCGTTGCATTCATGGCGGTCCAGGCATTCTTGGCAAGCGTCACCCTACCTGTAAGCAGGAGGAAGCCCGCCTGCAGAAGTTTCATGAGTCCGGTTCCGGTAGCGCAGATTACGTTCCATGCCTGCTGGGCTGCAGCAGCACCCTTGGTTACGACGATATTCGTCTTAATAGCGTTGCTGGTGGCTATCGCTACAACCGTGAAGGCTGTGAGTAGGATGCCGAGCGTCTTCACCACGCCCTGATGCTTTACGCACCAGGAAATGAGACTGATGGTGTTCAGCTGCATATCTGCATAGGCATCATCCCATTGTTCCTTGAGCGGGAGGATTTCATCTCCCAGAGCCTTCTGTGCGTTCTGCAGTTCTACCGTCTTCTGGGCTGCCCGGTCGGCTGCGCTGATATAGGTCTCTCCTGCCGCAGCCAGCTGGGTATCTACAATCTCTGCCACAGCCTTCATGAAGTCGCCCGTCTCCTTGGTCTTCTCCGAGATTTCTGCTGCAGAGATTCCCAGGTTATCGAGGATTAACGGGGACTTGCGGCCGAGACCGGTCACGATGCTGTCGGTCATGTAGTCTACCGACTGACCCGTCTGCTGGGCTTTCAGCTGTGCAAACTCCAGATACTTGCCCAGATCTTCCAGCGGAATGCGGAAATCGTTAGCCTTTACGGCAGCCGTCATCAGCTGAACATCGTTTACGGTTCCCTTGGTTGCCTTACGAAGATTCTCCAAGAGGTCAGGCTGATCCATATCCTTGAAAGCCTTGGTCACACCATCGGCGGTTTCTGCCATCTCCAAGCCACCATCAATAAGTTCCTTGACGGAATCTTTGAAACCTTGTGCGTAACTACCAAAGAGTTCTGCTGCCTTGGTCATCATGTTACCATATAGCATTCCGTTAGCTTGGTCGCTAGCCGCAAGTTCACCAAAACTTTTAGCGTTCTGTTTCAATTCAGCCATTCTACTGCTTACCTCTTGCAACTTTTGTTCCAATATACCATAAAGTTCTGGGTTGAGCGTTTTTGAGGTATTTTCAAATTCCTTCTGCAAACTTTTCTGCTGCTTCTTCAATTGACTAATAGTCATATCAAGCACATTGAGTTTACTGGTCTGCTCGCCTATCTGAGAGGTAAGGTTGCGAATTTCCTTACCAGTCTCGGTATATTGCTTCTTGAGGTTCTTGTAGGTATCAGTCTCTTTCTTGCCAGCTGCCTCCAGCTGAATCATCTGGCTGAGTCGTGCCTTGTTCTCGGAGCGCAGCTTCTTGCTCTGCTGCTCCAGTCGGTATATTTCCTTTTGGGCTGCTGCCGTCTTCACATCGACGGTATAGCGAATTTCGTCTTCCGTTAAATGTTTACTTGCCATAACTTATGATTTTTGAGGGTTGAGTGACTTTTCCAGTTCCTGACGGATGCCTTGGCGTATCTCATCCGTGAAGCCATAACGGAGCTTAGGGAACGTCTCGTGATAGAGCACGCCCCATACCACACGGTTGTAGAGTGCAAGGTTCCTGCGCTTGAACTTGCTGATGCGGTCGTTGCGCTGGCGGTATTGCATATCGAGGAAACGGAGATAAGGAAGGATTCGCACGAAGATGGTGCGGTTCTCGCCCGATATCTGACTGTCGAACGAGTGAGCGGAAAGCGTGGTGAGCAATCGGCCGGTACGGCGCTTATAATGATTGCGCACCACGTTCTCCTGTGTGGAGTATATCTTCAGGATGCCTTCTTGAAGAGTCTCGTGAACAAATTTCTTTTTAACAAGACTGTCTGTTACCATATTCTTTATACATTACTAATTAGCAATGCAAATATAATAACAGGCGAGCATATGGCAAAGGACTAGTACCTGAAGAACTTTACGTATATAAGTATTCCAAACAAAGGAGTAAATATGGTACATAAAGTCAGATAAACAAGCCATTTTGCAAACATCCTCGAGCCGACAACAAACGGTCCAAGAACAAGCGCAATCACGAACGACACGAACTGCACGAAGCCAAAGAAAGTATCTAACATAATCTATATATTTTAATGTGTTACTAATTCTCGGGTGCAAAGATACACCACTTTTTCTGAAAAACCAAATTTATGCTCCAGAAAAAATGGCCACCCTCACGGGCAGCCATCCTTAATTAGAGATCTGACTTAAATTTAAATATTTGTCACTTATTACATGATAGACTAGAAAACTATTTTCTATTTCCCTGAGAGCATTTTGCCCAGCTTCTCGTGCATCTCCTTGAGCTGTTCATCGGTAATGCCCGAGATGTACATGCCGTTCATGCTGAGCATGTGTTCATGTGCTGGCTTGCCAGCGTTCATTACCTCGCACTCCTCAAAGATAGGGTGCTTTCTTTCTTCTGCTATGTTGGCTGCAACCTTATCCGCAGCATTTTTATTCTGATTTTCCATAATCTGCTTAATTAAATTATTTGGTACTATCGTTATTATTCTACCCCTCCATCTTTAGGCCTTGGTCGGCTCCATCCTTCCAGGTACATTTGCTGAGAGCCTTCGGCAAGATTTGCCCCCACAGAATTGCGGAAAGCTTCGAAAATCTTGTGACGCTCGTTCTGAAGTTGCAGGTTTTTCAGAGAATGCTCGCTTTTCAGTTTAGCATACTTCTCATTGAATTCCTTGTTCGCCTGGCTGAGTGTTTCGCGGATGTTACACTCAGTCTTCTCAAACATCTCCTGCTGCCGGTTGACTTCCATCTTGTATTCCAGCTTTTCCGTCTGAAGCTTACGGTTAGAGACTGAGCAGAAGGTCTTCTGATCGTCAAGGTCCTGCTGAAGTTCTGCGCGCTTATGCTCATACTCCTCACGTTCCTTATTAATAGCCTCGGTGTTCTTTACTAGCTGAGCATGGAATATCTCAGTTGTCATTTTCCCTGTAGCAGTTTCTACTGCTCCGTCCTTAATATCTTTTTCGTTACTCATTTTAATGTGAATTCAATCGTTTATACTCTGCCATGTTCATGCTGATTCTCTCCAGGTATATGCCCCGCGTATTAGGAGCAGAATAATACCTGCCGTCGAGCCAGACGATGATGGCGCGGTCATTTTTCCGGTCGTTGTAGCAGCGGATTCTTCCTCTGCGGTTCTTGTCGAGCCAGCACATTGCCTCGATCTTGTTCTTACCCATCTGACGGCTGGTGTACTGAAACATGGTTGTTTTCAATACTACATTACAAAGCAGATGCGTGCGCCTGCGATGTTTGTTCTTAATTGTTCTCATAATTCTTTTTGTGTTAAAATTCTCACGGTGCAAAGGTACGAAATCTTTGCTGTACGTCAAAGGACAAACATATGAGTGATGTTTGGCTATTTTTCACTCATTTCTTCTATCGGGCGCCAATATACCGCGAAGGTGTTGCACTCCATGAAGCAGTCGGCATCGCTGTCCTCGGTCCAGATGAAAGGAATGCCGCCATCATAGCGCATTCCGTCGGCAAGCATTACGCTCTCACGGTGGTCATCGGGCGTGCGGGGATCGTGGAACCTTACCCTGGCTCCCTTCTTGAAGCCGGCAGCAACCTTCAGAAACTCTCTCGATTTGAAGATATACATCCTGTTCTTGGAAATCACGAACTGCAGCAGACCGCTATGTGTCATGTGGCATACCTGTTCGCTCAGCTTCAGACCATCTTCGTGAGAGATAGAATTGCAATCCTCAAAGCCTACACGGGTAATCGTGACGTCAGGATAGAACATCTTGTACTCGGCAAGACGTTTCGCTACATCTGTAAGCATATCAATCTTTGCCATAACTACATCACCTCCCCTCCCATAATGAAGCCACCTAATACAGCTACTGCCATGAAGGCAAAGAAACCTGCCATGGTCATAGCTACTTCGCCATACGTAACCGTCTCCTCACAAAGGTAGGAGAAGGTCTCGCTCTTTGTCTTGGCGAGCTTCCTGATTTCACACTTGAGGGCCTTCATGCCCTCCTCTACGCTGATGCCTGCAGGTCTTACCTGCGCATCACTAATTAAAATAGAATTCTGCATATCGCATCTTCTTATTACCATTAACAGCCGATTGTACAAAAGGGTGGCGGCTGCATTCCCCGTTGGTAATAAGAAGATGACTTATCCGGATGGACATTTCAATTCTTACGGTTCATGCAGCCGCCATTTATTGCGAGAATTATTTCTCCAGTTAGGAAAATATATTTTCCCAGTTAGGAAAAATATTTTTCCCGATTAGGCATAAAAAAAAGCCTGCGGCCAGAAGCCATAGGCGAAACGGTCGCCCAACCGGATTGTTTACAATCTTCTTATTACCGTCGGCAAAGGTAAGAAGAAAATCCGGAACCGCCAAATAAAAATCGGGAAATTTTCTCACGATGAGAATAATTAACACTTAAATATGCTGTAGAGCATAAAAATGAGGGGTTTGGGGAATGAAAAAGCCCCGATGCGCTGCTGCACCGGGGCTGATATGTTATTGTTCGCCTTTCTGGTAAATTGGAGGAATCTTATTCAATACGAATACCACAGCAAGACCGATAACGGTGGTTACGCCTAACAACCTTTCTCATATCATTACCGATGGCCTCCCAGTCCTTTCTCAGATCTGAAGCATTATCGCCCTTCAGATAATCGTTGAACAGGCTGTTGTCTCCGCCCAGTCTTCCCAGGCTAACCAACCCTTCCAGTAAATTATTAAGTATTCTCATATCTTTTTTATTTTTGAGTGTCCTCGTTCTGTAACTAATTCTCACGGTGCAAATATACTATTATTTTCTGAACAGAACAAACGAAAGCGGGTATTTAACACAAAAAACTTGAAAATGGGAATGAAAAGCCCCGATGCGTTGCTGCACCGGGGCTGATGTGTGAATAGATAACCCTATGCTAACTGCAAAGAGCTAATGCGTTGTCCAATCTCCTGGACGGCACGATTGAAAATATCTTTCTGCTCGGAATTGAGCGTATAAGCATGACCACGAACCTCTGAGCCATTGAGACGCTGAGAGAGCCATGCAGCGCTTTTACCGAAGTATTTCTGTGCGATGTATCTTAGTGGAAGCAATTTATAATCTTCCTCTGCAAGCTGCTCACGCAAAGTGGCAACCTCCAGCTTCAGGTTTGCTACTCTATCTACAACCACCTCACTAATATATTTCTTATCCTCCTCCGTAGCATTTGCGCTGAGATAGCGATGAATCTCGTCTCTGCGCTCTTTGCTCTTGACATCCTGCTTGCTAGCCAATGCCATATACTCTGCCATTAATTCTTTAATATGCTCCATATTCTTATATTTATATTGTTTAAAGAACCTCCCCCTTAGGGGAGGACTTTTTAGTTTTTTCTTTGCTTGTAGAGCTTAGAAAGGTCTGCGAGTCTCAAATCAATCTGTCTCTCGTAATCGAAGACCAAGTCTTTCAGTTCGAGAAGGGCCTTGATTTCGTCTTCCTTTCTTTTAATTTCTTGCTCTAACTCTTTTTGTGTCATACGCTTAAAATTAAATTGTTAAACATCTAGTTATCTATTCACGATGCAAAGATACATAAAATTCTTTTAATAACCAAATAAAACATAAACTTTCTTTTATGTTTAACTCATTTTTAACATCTTGATACGGGAAATAAGCGGAAAAAGTGTATCTTTGCAAGAAAGAAATGTTTCACCTATTAATATATATAAGGTATGGAAAAGATAATAAGTAACAAGGCAGCCTCCTTTGCCAGCATGGAGCTTGCCAGATTTGCGCTGGAACGGGCAGACCAGAGAGCCAGCAGCATCCTGGAGCAGTACCGCAAGTCAACCGACCGCAACTATACGCTGGCAGGCTTCATCATGACGGTATTCATGGCCCTCACGGCTTTCCTTGCCACGGAAAAGATGACCATGGTGCTGATAGCAATCACTCTCCCTTTATGGGTAGGAACCGGAACGGCGCTGCTTATCCTGTTCTGTAAGGTGATGTGGGTACACGACTTCATGGCGCTGGGAGATGATGCAGCCACGATGCTGAGAGATGACCTGGTAGACGTGGCCATGAACAAAGGCTTGCAGGATGATGATAAGGCAAACGATGAATACCTGCATCATCTCGTAATATCATCCATCAGGCACACTTATAACGTCACAGAGTATAACCGCGCCTGCCTTAACAGAAGAAACTGCCACGTAAAACGAGCGATGACCGCAATCATCGCCTCGGTAATAGTGAGTGCAACGACTACGGTCATCATGCTGGCCTTATCTTCTCTTGGGATTATTCCCGTGACTTGAAGTGTCCGGATAACTGTTCGGATCCTCTGGCCAACCATCCTCATTGTAGTTTGGTTTCATAATCAATAAAAAGGGCCCGTGCATCCGGAGAGCAGTCCTTCAGCACGAGCCACACAGCTGTATTTCTTTTCACTTGTTATGTACAAACTCTGCTCAATCTGCACACAACCTTAGTTCAATGTCATCATTACGCCTGCAAAGATAGTACTTTTCTTCGAAACCATCAAACATTTTGCTGATTATTTTCAGAAAACAGCAAGAAAAGGCCCCGATGCATTGCTGCACCGGGGCTGAGTTGAGTTATTGAACATGTTAGCTATGCTAACTGCAATGCGCCACAAGGCTATGGCGACTTCTGTCTTATGGGGAACGATGACCCCAGCCTCATTATATCCTGTCCGCAGCCGCACGCAAGCGATTGGAAACATCGCAAAGTGCTCCACGGAGCATAACCTTCTCTTCTTCGGTGAAACCACCTACACCACCATTCCCGTCAATACCATCGAGCTTATGATAAAGCCATGATGCCGATTTTCCGAAATAGGTATGTGCTATCTCGCGCCATGATACCGTCATCTGGATATCCTGTATGCGCTGCTTTACTGTGCTGTCCTTAGCCTGCTTCATTGTTACTTCCATAATCTTATGCTTTTTAATGCCCTCCCCGAAGGGAAGGCTGTTGTTAATACTTGGTGTAATACTCTGGTGGCTCAATCATCTCATCAAACAGCTGCTGAGCGTACCATAATAACTGTGGGTTACCTCTAGGGTATGACTTCCGGAAATTTCTGATAGCCTCTATCAGTTCCTCCTCTTTTTCTGTTACTAAAATCTTCTTCATATCGTTTTATTTTAAGACAATGCAAAGATACTACTATTTTTCGTAGTAACCAAATATTTTATACGAAAAATCGTAGTATTAACTATGTTTAAGTTTTCTGTATGTGAAAAGGTAGAAAATGAGCGGGAAAAAGCCCCGATGCATCTCGCACCGGGGCTTCCTGATAATTTTGATAACTTTATAAACTTGGAAAACCGTACTCTACAACAAGAACGATAGATTTCCATATGAGAATTAGAACACACGCTTGTGCAATGTTAGAAAATCATATTACTATAACTAATAATCATGAGTATAAAAAAGATACATCTAATATAAAATTCAGCCAAACTATACCTATAAACACTTAAACCTATTTTCTAAACATAATAATCTTGGGATAAGAGAGCCGGGAGTGCGGGTTCTGACTTACCACCTCCATGCG
>QRFC01002186.1_pt1 | contig 14757 bp, 9 predicted proteins | sample 1861061 | NCBI WGS metagenome assembly QRFC01 (sample SAMN09711282, study PRJNA482702) | Human gut metagenome, whole genome shotgun sequencing project.
GAGGAAGCTTTCAGGATCCGCATCCTCACTGGAGCGGTGATTATTCCTGAATCTGTAATAATGAATCGCACGGATAGGCAGCTGTCTTTTCAGCCCCTCCTTCGCCTTCTTCACCGCCTTTTCATCACCAGCATCTACGCCGGGGATAGCCTTTTCCCCACGTATCTGCGCAATCACACCCTTCAGCCACGGCTGTGCTATCAGAGTGTCATAGACATACAGGGGCTGGGAAGAATTCAATCTTCCCATATTGCCCTTGCGTGCCGGATTCAGAGCCATTACTTGTACTGTTCCCATGCTATATTCTCCTTGAAATGTTTAGCCTTGCCCTTCATCTCCATCATCTCTTTGTAGAGATATTTCAGAATATCCGACTTGCTCATCTCCTTCGGAAAAGAGAAGGAAGCGAACACACGCTGCGACGAAGTACGGAGGGCACCATGCGAGGTATGGATAATCTCCGTATATAGCTTCCCGCCCGACTGTGCGTAAGGCTTGAAGTCGAGCTTGTCGCCGCATTCGCCACCGCTGCAGATCATTCTGCCCGGAATCACCTTAGGCACCTCGCAGATGGTCTCCGCATCGTTCCAGGGAGCCTTGCGGATAGCTACGTTACCACACTCGTCAGTAATGATACTGGCATCAACCTTCTGGGCGTTCAAAAGCGCCTGTACAGCAGCCTCTGCAGCTGCAGAAAAACTTTTCTTGCTCATATATATTGAAGTTTTAGAAAGATATGTTGTTAATTAGAAATACTCTCCATTCATACTCCGGATACTTGAAAACATACGGCTTCATATTGTTCTTAACCATTTTTTATATGTATTATCAAGTTGGGACTGCGACTATCCGCTAAATTCCGTACCAGGAAATGGTACCGGTTTTCCATATACAGAAAAGCCCCGCAACCAGACTTTATCATCTGATTGCGAGGCAAAGGTACGGCGAAATCTGATACTGACCAAGCAAATAACCCTGCGGTTATTTCGAGGGTTATAAAGTTATAACGAGGGTTATTTCTGAGCCGTTTTCAAGCAATTTTTTCGTCGATTCCCAACAGATTTCTGAAGCAAACCACCACATGGGTCATCGCGATATAAGGTTCTTTCTTCACGTTTCCCATCGGAGCATATCCCCATTTATCGAATGGTTTCATATAACAATCCGAGTTACTGATCTGTTTCAGATCACCCTGCGTCAGCTTCACTCTGAAAGCTCCCGGGTGAATCGTATCTATCCAGTTACAGAAACCCTTATAGTCATTCTCTCCTATTAAATGCAAATCTACAGCCACTCTGAACACGGCAATCCAGTGGCGCTGAATCTTGAATATGTACTTGCCAGATTCATCTACAGACTCCATCAGCTGGTCGATGGCATAAGCAAACTTCTGTTCAGATATACGCTTGGGGTTCAATTCGCCTTTCTTGGCTTTCATATACTTATCAAACTCATCTATGTCCTGAGCATGTGCCTCCACACGTCCTATCTGTTCTTCTAGATTAAGATGATATTTGCAGCTGCATTCCATCAGGATATGTTTGCTGTGAATCGCCTCTTTGTATTCATGGGTACTATTCATTACATCAACGATCAGGTTCACCATGCACATGGCTCCTTTTTGATAGCCCGGCTGATTGACAAAGTTCTTGGCTTCCTCATCATCAGGAGCCCAGTGATTGCTTTTTGGTTTTTGTTTTTCTTCTTTCATATTATTATGGTTTTTAAGTATATGCAAAAGCCCCGCCTAGCGAGAGCGTTTTACTCTGCTAGGCGGGGCTTGCGTTCCTTATTGTTATGTTGTTATTCTTTCGGGAAAGACTATTATAAAAGCCCTGCCGGCTTTCACAAGCTGGCAGGGATAATTATAAGTAAAGATGTAATATGAAGGAGGCATATTCACATATACCTGCTATCAATAGGCTCTAATCCATCAAATATCTTTTGTGCAGCTATTCGCTATTCTGATTTCACTTAGAAAATCATCTTATAGTCCTTACTGCTACCATCTGTCAATTCTATGTGTATGATTTGAATGCCTGTGGCTATGCTCGCCTTTAAACACCTAGAACCATATCCCTGTACCCTGCTGATGATTCTGCCATTCAGGTCTATGACCTTGACACTCTTGAGCAGACCGCAGGCAGATTGCACGAGGACAGAAGAACCTTCCTGAACAATACTGATGCGCTGATCAGTATCGACAGATGTCACATCTGTACTTCCATAACGGCTTCTGATAACAAATCTGCCTAACGAGGTCTCGGCATCCGCAATAATGATAGGAGAATCGAGTGAATAATCGGCACCCGAAAGCATATCATGGAGAACATATCCGCTCATATCAACACCCTGAATAGGTTTTACCTCGATACGGATGCTATCCTTTTGCGACAGATAGATTCCTAAAGATGTAGCGCCAGTCATCGGAAGGATATCGTAAGCCTGACTCTGCTGAATACCAAATACCTTCAAAGGTGACTTCACTTCACTATCCAGAAGAGTTGGAACCAATACAGAGTTCTTGAAAGAAGAACCGGCAGAAACATCATAAGCAGTTTCTGAATTCTCCATCACCAGCATAGCTGCTGATTTGCTTCGCGTCTTCAGGCTTTCCACACACACTTTCAGTCCCTTGGCTTCAGCAGGTTTACTTTCCCCAGTAGCCTTCTTGCTTCCACCAATCATTTCTGGGGTGAGCAGCAGGGTGATTTGCTTACTCGCCTCATCATTTGTGGTAACATAGAATGCCTGCATTGGGGCGATGGTGGTGGCGTTGCCCGTAGAAGCGACCTTGCTTACAGTTTGCTCTTCCATGCCTCCCGATTCATTCTCTACTTCCACCTTCACGCTGCTCACGTTCCCATTCGCCTCCAGGAACTTCTGGATATTCAGGCGGCTCATGAATGGGTTGCCCAGCAAGAAGGTCTGCGTAGGAATATCCGATTTCAGCGTAATCTGATACTCGCTCTGCCCCACGAACACCGTGCGGTTCTCCGTCACTTCCTTGCCTTCCGACAGATACTTATATTCCATCGTCAAGTTGCCCTCCTGCGGAGAATCCGGTTCGTAGATGAAGCGATTTATCTTATTTGCATCTTTCGTCACTGTTTCACTAGCCACTTTCTCCTGATCGTAATCCACGAAGTAACTATATTCTTTATGCGCCTTAGGCAGGCGGATACTGAACTTATTGGTAGCCGGCAGATTGCCGTTGTCTATCCACATAGAGAAGCCTTCACCCATGCCGTACTCCTTCGCCACGGCATTGAAGTTGTGCGACCAGGTGGCCTCGCTCACGGCGAGCGTTTCATCCTTCAAGCCTGCATTCCCCTTGCTATCGAGAGAATAGATCTTGCCAGGATGCGCAGCCGCCCAGAGGCGCTGGTAGATACTCGGGTTGAAGCGCTGTTCCTTCCAGTTTTCTTCGTTCAGCTCCTCGAAGTATTTCGCCTTCGTGGTGTCGGCAGGCATGAACATATCGCCCGTGTACATCTGCTTGAGCGGTGCACTCAGCAGATAGTAATGGTTCGGCTTCTGCTCCAGTTCTACCCATGCCTTGCGATAGTTGAGCGATGGCACGTTATCCACCGCCGAACGGGGTTCGAAGAAGATGTCCTTGCAACAGTAGTCGGCTGGCTTCACTGGCGTGCCCAGCATTGGGAAGTTATCGGCATCCGACGAGATGATGGCGTTGGTGCAGCAGTAAGGCGAACCGTCGCTCCAGTTGTCCCATTTGTTCCATTCATTGGTAGATGCACTCGGAAGCCATCGGGTCTGTAATGGATGAACCTGATATACTACAGAAGAGAGTGGCGTCCAGCTGCCGTCGAAGAAGGTGAGCTGATATTCGCCCGGCTCCTTGGTGGTGTAGGTATATTGGATATTGTTCTTGGTGTCTGGTGTAGAATGCAGAGACACAATGCCATTTTCTCCCGCATTCTTATCACCGAAGTAAAGATGATAATTTACTCCGGTCAATCCGGTAGCAGTTACGACAATCTTATCTCCTACGCATACATTGTTGACAACGATATCTTTTACACCATTTACGCACGACTGGTCGTCCTTACAGTCAGGAATACCATCATTATCAATATCACCACGTGTCACGAGTCCGTAGAATTTCTGCACATCCAATGCGCCTACAATTTTGCCTAAAGTAAATCGCACCTCGTCATACGCTTTCTTTGGCTGAAAGAAGAGGATATTCTTATCGCCATAACCCGCTACATTAGCGGAAATCACCTTCCAGTCGGTAAATTTATCTCCCGTAGAATTACCGTCTTTGAAGGTTTCTACCGTTAGCCAGTCTCCTACATTTACGGCTGCCAGGAAAGTCTTGTTGTCAATGACAATTCCCAACTGATGATGATAGTCGAGTGTTCTACCCATCTTTACGGCGAATGTTTGACCAACTCCCAGACTTACCGTATTGGCAACCGCCATATAGGTATTCAAGTCATCATCCACCAGATAACCTAAGTTATCATCTACAGTAGCCACACTCACCGCTCCGCCAAATTTGGTTTCATTAGCATTGATGGTAGTATGTGAATGATTATGCGACATCACCATACTGCTACATGCAAGTGGCGAAGAACAGTCATCGGCAGCCTCCTCGATGAAAGCATAGTAGATACGGAGTTTAGAACCGCCCAGATTGAGTACACCCGAATTCCAGAGTTGGAACTCATCCATCTGAATCTGTTTGCCTTTGCTGCCGTAGGCTGGAACTTCGATAGAATATCTTATCTTTTGCAGCTTGTCTGAACCTGCGATATCTGCACTAATCGCATTGTTCTCATCTATCAGATGGCGATATACTTCTTTGCCTTGGTTATAGCAGCGTATCTGCAGGAATTGCAGGGCATGCAAATTGATTACTGTAGCATCAGCCTCTACCACAAAACCAATGCGCTTAGGTTGAGCTCTCTTGACGGCATCCGGCTCTGATTCACCTTCGTGTCGGTCGGTAGCATCGTATATCAGTTGACCATCCTTGCGGTGAATTCCGATGATGCAGAGGTTATCGGCAAGACTCAAGCCACCTATATATTCGGCATATTTATCATATTCACCTTTGATAATATTGTCTCTATCCTTGAGTTCAGAGACAGAAAGCAGCGAGCCGGATGTTTCGTGAATCTTAGGCGATACCTCGTAGAAATCTTCACCCAGTTTGTTGACAAGTGGTTTGCCGCAAGTTGTATTTCCATCATTAAAACCACCTACAGTAATGGTGGTTTCATCATAACATCCGTCCTGAGCCGTGGCCCTGAAGGTATATTTACCAGGTTCCAGATTGGTAACTTGACCATCAGAGGTAACCTTTACTGGTGTGGTGGCAAGAATATCGTTATTTTTCAAATCCCATGCATTCACCAGACTCCATGTTACGCTTACTTTCGGATTAGAACGGAGAGTAAACGAAGTCTGCGATTGGCAGACATTGCTGCTGATGGTAGGATTGATAGGGCACCGGTGGGATACATCTGGAGCCATTCTTACGAATCCATAGTGGATGCCAATGGCGCCTGCATCAACTCCGAGAACCGTAAGGAATCTGATTTCGCATCCTGAAAACGGCACCTTTGCCTTGATGCTCACCGTTCCGTCGCCAATCTGCACCAGCGAGAGGTGGAGCACCTGGGCAGAAATCGTTTCTTCCTGCACCTTGTTTCCCTTGTGGTCGAAGAGCAGCACGTTGACCCATGTTCCTGCATTGAGGCTCAGCAGGGCATCCATCTTGTATTTGAAGCCAGCTTCCATGCCAGCCTCGAATGCTTCGCCTTGCGGGTTCTTGTCGTTCTGCATCATAAACTTGGCTCCGCCCTGGTAACCTATGTCAAGAAGAGGGACGATGGTGGCGAAATTGTCCAGATTATCATCTGTCATCTTCTTTATATCTTTGTCCAGGAAAGGCAGGGGGATGCCGAGGATAATAGGGCGCCAGCCTTTCATCTCATTGAGCGACACCTGCTTGTCATCTTTGAAATATTCGTTGTATTTTTTGATGCCTCCATCGGTGATGGTAAACTCCGTAGATTCGCCCACGAAGGCATATTTGATTTTCAGAATATTCGCCACTTCTGCCTGAATGCCGCCCGAGCAGTCGAGAGAGATTTCATCGAAGAGCCAGTCGCTTTCTGCAGTCAGCATGGCGCAGATGTTGTCGGAACCCGGTATCTGGAGCAGCTTCAGCGTTACTCCCGAACCATCCTGTCCTTCCCTTACCGCCTTCACACCCTTCAGTTTGCCGTCGCGATAGAATCCGATGGAGAATGCCTTGACTACATCGAGGCTCAGCACGCTGCTACCCGAGCCAGCCACGATGGTAAAGCCTGCCACCGTTCCCTTGGAATAGTAATTATCCATATCTTTTACACTTACTATCGGGTCTACGGTTACCCCTGCCCGTACCACGGAGTTCACCTGTGCATAGTTGTCGAGTGAATCGTCGGTAAGGGCGCCCATATCCTTTGCCCAGCTGCCTACGCCTACCACGCCAATCAATTTGTTAATGGTGCACGATTCGCCTGTAAGGGCACGGCGGTTGCGCAGCTCACGGAATGTCATGTTGTAATATTTGGGGTCATTGTTGAACTCCACAAAATGGTCTTGGTGCTTGTCGGCTGGCAGATCATCCCAGTTGTTGGTCCAGATGGGTTTCTTGCAGTTCTTGAACGAGTCTCTAACGGCAGCACTCTCGAAATAGGGACTGGTGTTGTCATCCTTGGGTTGTGCCGCCTGGATAGAGGCGGGCACAACCATCAGGAATGTTAACACAAATAATATGAATGATTTGAATATAAAATGCTGTTTCATTGTCTGTTTGATTTTAAAACATAGCATAACGTCTTGATAATTCTCTTGATCTTATTCGAGCAAATGTCTGGAGTCTGTAAGTGTCTTTTGCTCATCGTATGTGAAGACATATTTATGGTTTCGTCTCAGATAGAAGAGGTTGCTTACTCCATCTACCACGATAACGCCCGTGGCTGCTTCAGAAGACATCATATCCTTTGCCTTTATCTGATAGTTGTGGGCGTGAGGATAGGCTTTGAGGCCTATTCTCACGGCAAGATGGGTCTTGCCTGGCAGCACAAATGCCTTGAGCACCACTTCCTTGCCTTCACCCGGAAATGGGGCATAGGCAATGGCGGTATAGGAGCCTCCCTTTTTTGAATAATTATTGATAGGTTCCTCACCCTGCTTAAAACCGTCGTAGCTGGTAAGAGGCATCTGGGTAAGCACGTTGTCGGCAAGTAGGCAATACCATTGTGTCTGCGCTGTAATGCTGTAATGGGCGGCATGAGTGATATGAACCTCCACTTCTGCCATGCCTCTATAGAGTGTTCCTACAAGCGGCGTAGGGGTGTTGTTTCCCAGATTTTCTTTCTGATAATCAGCAGAAGAGATGATTGGATTTTGGGTATCATCCCCCTGCTGGTAGAGGGTGCCATAGAAGAGCTGCGGCACCGTGATGAGCTGGCGGCTCAAGCTATCTACATGATGCAGTAAGAAATCTTTTTTTTTCAGATAGTCAAGCCAGTTGTTGGGGGTGTCGGTTTTGCCATCATCCTTGACCAGGTAACTCGCAAACGTGGCCTTGAACTCCTGAAATGTAGTACCTTTTTTTAAATTGAGCATTTCCGTGGTAACCACATTGTTTTCCTCATACTGCGGATAGGGCGATTTCTCCTGGCTATTGTAAGCGAGGGCAATGATGCGATATTCGTAGCCCCTGCTGATGCCGAATTTGCCCTTTACCACATAGTGCTTGTGGGGCTTTCCCGAAAGATAATCGTCTTCCTTGCCGTCTTCTAACGTGGGCTTTCCGTTAATCACCCTGTCGTTGGTAGGGTCGTACTCGAAGCCCTGGATATCGTTGACTGCGGCATCATAGGTTGCAGAATTTTCTCCATTGTTCTGAACTCTTCGGCGAAAAGCTATCAGCCTTACGGCATTGACGTTTTCGGTCTCGGCATATCCGTTGTCCTTGCCTGTTGTGCCCGACGAGGAAGAGGATCCTGCACCAGGAGGGGCTACACGGGTGTTTCTGCCATCTTGCTTGGCATTGCCATCGCTGCTGCTTAATCCGCCCAGGGTGATGGTGAAGGGAACAGTCGTAATCTCATCTTCGTTTTCCGAAGGCTGATTCATCCCTGCATCTCCATTGCTGCCATCTGGATAGGGTGGCAGACCGGCATCGCTGCTGCATCCCGCGGCTAGTGCGAGGAGGAAGCAAACCCCTACCGCCATGCCTATCCTGATGGCGTTCATCTTGATGGAGCTTATCTTATAGATGCTAAATCTTAATTTCTGCATATTCTATTTCCGTTTTTATGCTGTTTTGTAACGTTTATTCTGTTTCAAATTCATGTTTTTTTTCGAAGGCTGGTTCTATCTCAACCTTCACGTCGGTCATCACCGGCTCGTAATACTCCTTCAGGTCGTATGGCTGGTTCACGGTCTTGCTCTTGGCTCCCAGGCAATACAGGTGGTTTGCCTCGATAGGGAATTTGAACTTGTCGCCAGTGGTTGTAGATTTCCTGATGTTGTCGTACCGGTGGTGCGTGCCATCCGTGTAATGCAGATAGAAGGTGGTCTCGTTCTCGGCCGAGTTCTTGCTTTTCGTCATTTTTTCCTCTGGTGTAGGCATCATGAAGTTGCTTATCATGTAGCTGTTTGCCTTCCATCCTTTCTGGGAGTCTTCAGCTCGCTTGAATATGTTCTCTGTAGCATCTACGGTCCATCCGTTTGAGGGGGTGAGGTCGATGGTGCCCAACGTCTGATAAGTCAACGGTTCAGCATCTGCCGGTGCCTGCTTCTGCCTTATCAGCGTTTCGGTGGTGATGCCGGTGGCTACAACGGATAGAGAGGTGGGCCTGAAGGTAACGGTACTCACGTCTCCTGCTGCATTCGACTCCACCTGTGCCGGGATGTTTTCTACGTAAATCATCAGACCGGCCACGTTACGGCTGGCGGTCAGCGTGCGGTGGAAGTATTTCGTCTCTTCCGTTACGAGAACGGGGGCTTCCTCGTGTGTCTTCTCGTCTTGCAGGATGCCACTAAACAGCTCTGTGGTATTGAGGATACCGAGTTTGGCGCTGTTTTTTGCCTCCTCGGTGAGGGCGATTCTTGCGTCCTCCAGTTTCGTTTCTTTTTCAGTGAATTTGGGTTCTGTAAGTACTTTGTTCGTTGTGTATTTGTCATCTCTTCCTATGGCTAGAAACTGGTAGTAGTAGCCGTTCTGCAGATAGGGTACGAAGGTGTATAGATGCTGCTCGGGCATGTTCTGGTGCTCGGCAGAATAGTAGGGTTCTCTATTGTTGAATGCGTCAACGGAATAGTAACCATTCTTGGCTGCTTCCGTTTCAATAGGGATGCAATAGGTATATGCTTCTTCTGAGGTGCCCTTCTTGTCTTCGGGACATCTGAAGACGTAGATTCTCATATCATTCACCTGCTGTGCTCCATCCCATGTATCAAGTTCTCGTGAGCCGGTAACGACACCTGCGCTTACACCCACTCTCATGTCCAACTTCACGGCATGCGAGCCGTCGGCGAGGGTATCAGGCGCATCATTGCTTGCGCTGCAGCTCATTAGGAGACTGGCAGCGAGGATTATATTTAAACTGTTTTTTATAGATTTTCTCATCATATTCGTCTATTCGATTTCAATGTTCGCCTATTCGATTTGAATGGGAATTGAGTATAAAATGAATGATAAATTAAATATTGTGATGTTGGGATAGTAAGGGATGCGAGTGCCTATAGCTGGCTCTTCGCATCCCTTGGATATATTTTTCTTAATACTGCCTATATTATGAGCACGTAGTAAGATTAATCACCCAACTCCATCTGGTGGATAGCCTCCCAGTTGTCGTTCACCTTCAAGATGAGGTTCTGAGATTTGCTCAAGTCTTCTGGCTTGTCAGGATCTGGTTTATCAGGATCTGGATCTGGTTTTGGATCTGGATTTGGATTACTTGGGTCTGGATCTGTCTTACCTCCATTAGAAGGCTTAACACCCAAGTTGTACATATGGTTACGAACCACGTTGAAGATAGAAGCGCTTTCGTCTGCAACATTTCCATTTGTGGCATCACGATTTACATCTGCAGATGGGATAGAAACGGTCCAAGTCTTGATGATATCGCCAGCAGCATCCAAGAGCTGAAGCTCCATGGTGCTCTTCTCATGTGTCAAAGCAAATGGAATGACGAAGTTGCTTCCGAATACAGAACCCTTCACAACCTGAGTCTTAACATCATCAGGGTGCTTCCAGCTGGCATCTTCAGCATTCAGCAGACCGTCATTGTTTTCATCAAGTTTAGGGAACCATGTCTTCAAATCGATAGAGTAGAGCACATAACCATCCTCGTTGTTATTGAACTTTGCATCTGTAGTAAGTGCTGCACCTGTTGATGTAGAACCATTAACGTAATACTTGATAGTGCTGCCAGTTGCTCCATTAGCTGTGAATGAGCTGTTGAAGTTGTTGAAAGTCAACTTATCATTCTTACCTCTTACTACGAGACGAAGGGTTGCGGCAGTTTTGTCACCAACTTTGGCAGGGATGTTACAGAAATAACCGAAGCTACCAGCTACCTGACGATGCAAGGTTACAGCTACGCCATTCTCCTCACCAGAAGTAAGGTTGGTGATTTTTTTGTCGGCGCCGATTGTAAGCGCTGCATCACCTGCAAATACCTCCTCTGCTTCTTTTTTGCCTTCCTTCAAGGTTGCAGTAATATCACTGTAAGTACCAGTAAGGGCTGCATCACTTGTTACATCCAAAGAATAGTTGTAGTCACTGTTATCGCTGTAACCTACAGCCATAACCTTGTAGTTACCTGCATCCAGTCTATCATTACCCTTCAAGGAAATCGTAAACTGGCGACCATGGCCATTTGTTTTGTAAATAGTACTCTCTTTCCAGTTCAACTTCTTGTCATAGACAATAGTCTTCTCGCCACCTCCGGTTTCGTTCTTGTAAATCAACACGCGAACATTCTGGATAGTCTGCAAAGCCTCTGAAGAATACAATGGGCGGCCTGCACGTGTTGTCAAGCCATCACCACTACTTGCTACCTGCAATACAATCTGCTGTACTGCCTCGTTCTGACCCTCTGTGCTAACCACAGCGTCGTCACTGCTACATGCGCTGAACAGCAAGCTGCTTGCTGCAAGCGCAAAAAACATACCTTTTTTCATAAAAATAAATTTAAAAATTGAGTTATATTAATTATCAATCCAATATCATGCCGTGAATTTCCTCCCAGTTGTCGTTCACCTTCATATAGATGGTGAAGCGATTGCGGTCGGAATCGTACACATATCTCAGCACCGTAATCTTGTTGCGCTCCATGCTTACCTTCACGTCATCAGGTGACAACACAGATGAATTGCCGCCTTCGCCACTATTCTTATAGAAATTGACATCCACCACTGACTCATCCTTCTGGAAAGAAGGAGCCAGGAAAATAGAGGTCTTGGCGCTAGCTTCAATTTCCGATTTATGAAAGACGCTGGTCTCTTCAGAATATAGGAAACTTGGATTTACGATTCCATAGAGCTGGCTTACTTCAGTATCCATCACATTATACCCGGCAGGAAGATTCTCTGTCCATATAACCAGTTTGCCCTTGGTGCGCTCCATCTCGCTGGTATAGCAATAATGGTTTTCATCATAGACGAGGGTATCGCAAACCTGATAAACATCATCGCCCTGACTGTGCTCCGGATGCAGCAACAGCTCGTTTTTATCCAGATTGAGTTCGCCTCGCGTCTTCATACCTCCCCATACCGTAAAGACGTATTTTCCGAAAGGCATGTCGGGGTCGAAGCTTACAGGATAAGTTAATCCATCACCCTCTACTCCGAAACCTTTTTCTTCTACGATAACCTGCTGAGTACCATCGTCGTTGAGTCGGCTCAGACGATAGGAAAGAGACGGAACAAATGATCTAAACGACTGATTCTCATCCCGTTTCTCGTCAGGAACAGTCTGATCAACATTGAAATAATTCTTGTCTTTCACCTCGATGTTGATACTCAGAGGAGGACATTGGTCCAGATTTTCACGAACGCACGAGGTGAATGACATAGCCAGTGCCATACCATATATGATAACTTTTAATCTTGTCATACGCTGTAATTTATTCTGTGAGTGCCTTCTGGCTGATCAGAGTCTCTTCTACCTTCTGGCGGTTCAATATCTCTTCAGCCACATTCACCTTGCCTTCTTTCTCGAGTAGGATGGCAAGATTGTTGGCAGCAATCTTCGACATAGGATAATATTTCAAAGTCGTCTCATATACCTGCTTCTGCTTTTCTGCGCTCTCTGCAATCTGTGCCACATGCAGGAACTCATCTTCGCTGAAGGCATCTGGGCGGAGCTCGTACATCTGCAGCATTTCTTCATCGGTGGTGAAGTTCTTGATGATGTATGTGTAGGTGTATTCCACGCTACGGCTCTTCTGCAGATACTTCTTCTTGATGCTGTTCCAGATAGGCAGGCGGCGGATATAGCGCTCCTGCACATCATCGTTGAAGTTGGCATATCGGGTCAGGATGTTCTTCACCATCGTGCTGTCGGCATCGCCGGCGGCCACCATCGCATCCAATACTGGCTGCCATCCTTCAGGGCGTGAACCGATACGGGCTATCTTCTTCACCTTGTCGCCATTTTCTATGTGCGCAAGCAACCACTTCAGGGCTGAGTTGGCGCGGTTGCGGGAAAGTGGGGTGTTAAACTTCAGCGGGCCGTCGGCTGACGCCAGACCATAGATGCCCAAAGAAGTGAGAGTAGCGAGGCTGTCGCTGAGCACTGGAGCTATATCGCTCAACATGTGGTCGAGCTCAGCCTGGTTGTTGCTCATCTTGAGATTGATATCATATTTATTGATAGCAAACTCAAGTCGTGCCACGCCCTTTCCTTTTCTTATCTTCGGCTTGATCTCGAAGGTATGCTTCATCCAGTTGAGATGCAGTTGCTTCTTGATTTCCGGACGGAACACATCGGCTATCTTGGTATGGCTGATGGCACGGCATTCGCCGCATCCGTCGGCAGAAGCCACTGCCACGAGGCTTCCCTTATGGAAGTTTGCAGGCAGGGTAATGGTGTCGTTATATAACACGGATAAATCTACTTTTGTGTTGGTAACTCTCTGTGCAATAGAATCGTATGGATCAACAATACTGTCGAGTACCCATTTACGTTCCATCTTCTTTCTGTAGATAGGCGCATCCAGCACTATAGGCTTGTATTTAGCCACGATGCTGTCGCTGTCTGTCAATACGGGTATTACGAAGAGACGGCTTCTCTTCGAGAAATAATGCTTCGGGATATGAACCTGAAGATTGAGTGCAGCCTGATTGCTGCTATCTGGCAGGAGCATAAAGGAGTCGGGAGTACATGTAATCTTTTTATCACTTACAATGTTCTGTTTGCTGCATGAAGACATAGTCGTCAGAAGAGCCAAGCCTACACCTGCAATAGCCAGATATACTATTTTGAGTTTCATTCTATCATCCATAATGTTCTTTGTGATTAAATGATGCACTTTTTTTAAAAGATATAGACTAATGATAGCGCAGCCTTGGTAGGACCGATATAGTTATCGTTCTTCTTTTCCTGGCACTTGATGCAGGGCAAGTTAGGGCTTTGCTTGTACCAGAGGTGGGCGTATCCCACACCGATGGCTGCCTCCAGGTTCCAGTGAGGGGATAGAATCCAGTCGTAACCGTATGTTACGCCTCCGCCAGCCAAGTAGCCATCGTAGAGCTTGCTGCCAAAACCTCCGTAGAATTGAGCACCATGCAGGTGGATACCTACGAAATGTCCTTCGTACTTTTCGCACAGCCAGTATTTCATTTCTGGCTGTACCAAGAGAAGGTGCATCTTCTTGTCTTCCCTGAATGTCCAGGGGTTGTATGCTACATCTGCTTCCAGGGTTACCTGGTTGCTGATTGCCTTCTCCACGCCCATATTGAGTGTGGTTGTCGCCCAGTAGAGTCCGTTCGTCTTCAGGGCGAAATCTTGTGTGTAACCTACTGTTTTATTTCCCAAAATAACAAACAGCAAAACTGCTATCTTTTTCATTTGTCACTTACTATATTAACTATTTATCCGGTTACCCGGAATCTTACTGTTGTATTGTTGTTTAGCAATATAAAACATTGTTATTAAGCAATATAAAACATTGTTATTAAGCAATATAAAACATTGTTATTAAGCAATATAAACATTGTTGTAAACCAATATAAACCTATTATGACTTATCAAATGGTCCTCAACATATTTCAACCAATCCCCTTGTATATTACTTGGAGACTGATTTCTGATTGCAAAGGTATATAACTTTGTAGATACTACAAAATCCCCCCCCGTTTTAGAATGCTTTAACGATAATAAACGTATTTTCAGTTAAATGGCTGTTAAATTGAGGTAACGAGTGGATATGTGCCGGATGTTATCACAGAAGCAGTAGGTAGTGAACCTACTTATCAGATGGCGGTAGAGGAAGTGGCTAGTCCTTTTTCTTTTCCCTCACGCTTGGCGGTATCTATCGAATATTTCTTATTTATTTACAAGAGATAGTAATCTGAAAGATTAAGGGAGGATGATGATACCTGGCGGATATCCCCCCAAAAGTGACTCAGTGACTCAGTGACTCAGTGACTCAGTTTATTTCCGACCCCCTATTTGGGTTGTTTTCTGCTTACAGATTGTAAGTATATAGATTA
>QRFC01002187.1_pt1 | contig 14756 bp, 9 predicted proteins | sample 1861061 | NCBI WGS metagenome assembly QRFC01 (sample SAMN09711282, study PRJNA482702) | Human gut metagenome, whole genome shotgun sequencing project.
CTTGTATGTCTGCGGCAGTCGCACCGGACTTATTACCCGGTTTTAATGTTTCCCAATAATCACCCGGTACATAGTTTTGGGTCAAAAAATCACGTGCTTTTATAAGATTTATTCCCCAGTTCCTGCCGTTTGATTTTACATCAAATTCAATGTTAAACACTCCGCCCTTTATGCTTTCATCAAACTTCCATATCATCCTATCCGTTGCGTTGATTGCCAAGTTGTTTTTATGTTGAGAATCCGTTTCGGTCACCTTTGTCATATTTGCTGCATTTGAATACCCAAAAAGATTGCTCACCATTCCGTTTGCCATGCCGCCGTTATAGCCTTCAAAATTTTCATTAACATAATATCGTCTTGCATCTTGTTGGTTTTGTGCGTTACCCTCCGTTGAAAAAATTATCTCTCCGGGGAATTTTCCGCTCAGTGCTCCTTTATATTGATCTGTTCCGGATTTTGCAGCTTCAGAAAGACCTATCGTATATGAACCTTTTGATAAATTACCGAGGGTAAATTTGATTTCGGGTTTATCCGAATCCTGTTCTACATTCGTTATTCCGTTTTCGATCACGCCGCCGTTTGAGTCTTTAAGCACAAAATCAGTCGGAAAATATTCGCTTTCGTCACCAAAGGCTTTGAGTGTTTCCGCAAATGCCATTTTAACAACACCGCCGTTTTGCTTAACGCCGTTCTTCGCATAATCCGCTTTTGCCGGAATTTCGCCGATCTCGCTTTGGCTGTGACGAATATAAATATTGTCAATCAGTATTTCGTTATCAACAGCATTGCCTCTGCCTGATGTGATTATATTGATACGTTTTGTACCGTCATTCGAGTTGCTGCGCTCGCTGATTTTTTGTCCGTTCAGATACAAAACCGACCCACCTGTTTCGGCATTATATTCTATAGTGACTTTATTCCATTTATTACCGAGTTCGCTCACGTTTACGCTGTCGGAGTCGCTTGTACCCGAATTTATTATTCCGTCAGATACGCCGCTTTCGTTTATCGACATAAATGAGCGGTGATCATAATCATATATGGGATTGCCGTTCTCATCATTTTCTTTGAACCAGTCGGTCGGATTATCGTTTACGAGGTTAGGTATACGTTCAATATAAAAATACGGATTTTTATCGTTCGCATCTGTGTTCCACGGATACTTTATATCAAAGCTCATGGTAATAATTCCTTTTCGTATTACCTCATCAAACACCCATGTCAAAGATGCTCCGTTCAAATTCAAAGCGGTGTCTTTGACAATTTTCATATAAGTATCGCCGTCATTGGCTGTTACGCTCGCCGTTGCGTATGCCTGACTCTCATATCTCTGTGTAACCAACAGAGCCGGCAGGTCTGTAAGTTGGTTCAAAGCCTTTGAATATCCCTGCATCGTATCAAATTGGTTGATTACGTCGGGCTGACTGAAAGGCTGTGCGGATACGGACAAACCTGTACAAAGTGATACCGCCATTGAGGCGCCGATTGTCAGCGCCAATACTTTTTTTAATTTTTGTGTCATTTTCATTTTTGTCATCCTCTCTTTTTAAATATATTTAATTTATAATTTTATTTTTTCACATTTTTATTGCAAAACGTTCTCTGTAGACAAAGCTATTTTCAGCAAGATATTGTTTTGAATTGACCGCCCTTCGCCCGGTTCCGTCTGCCGCTCCCGGACGGCAATGTAACAATATCTTGCCGCAAGCATTATAAAACTAAGTTTGTCTATATACTTATCATTATTGCAAAACGTTTTCGCTGTTGACAAGAGCCCTCTCGAGCGACGGATACTTCCAAAGGAAGTATTTGTTCTCGACCTTGGGCGTATTCTCATCTTCCGAGCCGCCGTTAATCGGAAGGTCTATACTCTCGGTCAATGAACCGACAAAATCTTTATCGATGACAATACGCTTGAATTTAAAATCTTTCATAATCGGCACATCGGTTTCGACTCCGTCAACCATACACTTTTTATATTCATATTGAGCCGCACCGTATAAAAGATCCGCCGCCGAGGAATCGTTCTTTGTAAAGGTAAGCTCACTCGTTGCATTTCCGTCAGGGTCAAAACCGCTGATTGACAACGCCTTTGTTCTGTCGGTTATAAAATTAAGCTCATCTGTCAAAACGGATTTAACGCTGTCCGAAAGTCTCGACGGAATCCCCGCATTAACAACAAGTTTATAGTTTGACATTTCTTCGAGCATTTGCGGAAAGCCGCAGACAACGGTCGAACTTCTTCCGTCCTCACTTGTCACAACCGAACAGTCATAGTCCTTTGTCCAAGTGTTTTCGTTTAGAATAATGTGGTTTTTAAGCTCTTGTGTATCATCGGTTACAACGGTGTTAAACTTTATTTCCGCATATGATGTCATTGCCGTTATTTTTCCCTCGGTTTTAAGCTCTCTGCCGAGATTGTCAAACAGCTTTATGCTTATTACCTCAGGACACGCAACGTTCATATTGGTCCTTACCGAAATATTATCAACAGCCGCCGCAAACCCTTCTCTGGGTACAAATCCCATACCTGTTCCGTCAACCGTTTTATCACTGAAATACGGCGCGGTATAGCTAACTTTATACTCCGATGAGTTGTCGAATATAAGCTCTATACTTTCACCGTTTTTTCCGTCGGTTCTTATTTTAGCGTTGGCATTATGCCACTCGTTTGCCGCAAGCCTTATTCCGTCAAGCTTTTTGGACGGGTTTGCCGTTTCCGAATCGGCAATATAGACATTTCCTGTTGAATCAACCTTGAACAAAGCGTTCGGAGCGTTTTTTTCGGGGTCGTTCGGCGTTGAAAGATAAAACCTCACTTCGCCCTTATCCGCAGTCGGAACAGTAAAGTCAAAGCTGATATTTCCGTCGGAATCGGGACGTATATCTGCGTTAAATTTAGTCATATATCTCTGAACGATTCTTCCGTTTTCATCGGATTTCAATCCGAATGCCCTATCGTTGCCGCCGTTTTTGCCCTCAACGCTTTTGGCGTATGACTTTTCACCCGACACCGAAAAACCGCTCGGCGGTGTTCCGTCCGTTGATGTATAATCGTTAAAGTCATTATCATATATGCTGCCGTCTACATTTACCGTTTTAAAGTCGGTTTTAAACGTCAATGCGTCACCCGACACCGCACCTGTGAGCTTGCCCCGAACATTGTTTGAAAGCCTTATTTCATATCTTCCCGGTTCTATCGCACCGCTGAAATTGACATCAAAACCGCCGCCGTTTGCATCCGGCGTTATCGAAAAATTCGATATGCTTCCGCCGCCCTTTTGGCGTATATCGATATTATCTTTTGTCAGCATCCCGGTATCAACAAAGTCGGATAAATGAATTTTTAACTTTCCGTCATTTAAGCCAACACGCTCATCGCTTGTGATATTCATCTCAAGACTTTCTTCGCCGCTGAATCTGTGGACTCTCACATTATCAAAATATGCGCCCATAGGATTTGATCCTGTTCCCGGTTCAAGTCTTAACCCAAATGTATGAAAACCCTCTGACGCACCGAAATATATCGGCGTTTCATTCATTTTTTCACCGTCTAAATATATATCCGCATAGCAATCATCGCCCGACAGTCCGTTTGTTATAATATCGAATCTGTGCCACTGTGTAAAATCGACTTTTTTATCGCTTACCAGATAGTCCCAGCCGAGCATACTCGTTGTGTTCTTACCCGGTTTTTGATACCAACTGAATACATTCTGTTCCGAATTGATTCTCAGCAGTATACTGTAACCCGATGGATTCGTTTCGGTTCTTCGAGGAAGGGTTGCCGTTCCCCAATTTCGCTGATGATACCATATAGACGTCAATCTTTGTGATGGACTCAATGCTTTTGCATCAAAGTTGATATGCAGATTTCCCGTATTTATCGACTGTCCGAAATAAAAGTTCGGTTCCGAAATATTATTAGCTTTTAACACTCTTTGATGTTCTTCATCCGCATATGCAGAGCCGAATTGGTTATATCTTCCGACAAGATAGTCCCAATTTTCATCGGGCATAATATCCGAGCCGACCTCTGCGGTATAGTCGTTAAAGTTATAAAACTTTTTTATTTCCTTGCCGTCGTCGGCAAAAGCAGTCGTTGCCGTCGCAAACACTATGCCGAGTGTTGCACACAATAATGATATTTTTTTGAATTTTTTCATAATATAAGTCACCTCTCTTGTTATTTTATGAGTTTGAGAACGGTAAACAGGCTTGTATCTTTAGATAGACCTATTCCACTTGCATATTCAATCCAACCGTTTCTGCCTTCGCCGTCATCCTCGTTAATCAAGAACGAATATCCGAGAGTGTCGCCCTCTTTGGGCTGTTGGTTCGGCAAGAGCAGGTTCTTCCACGGGATTTTGAGCTCATATATTGTTTTGTTTCCTGTCCTTTTAACCATTGCCTCGGCATTTTCGACCTCACCGGCAGAATAGAAATTATCCTGTGACAAATACCGATATACCGACGGCCCCGTCGGCGAAAGCGCAATGCCTATTTCGTGGAATGTTGTGCCTGCCTGACCGATAAGGACAACTCCGCTGTCCTTAAATATAACACCGAACTGTATCGAGTCACCGTTCCAGTTTTTCGATACCGGACTTACATTTCTGAATATATCATCCGTCACCTCGGCATACATATAAAGGTTATCTTCGTCCCATTCTATCGCACTTCTTCCCGATAAATCATCTGCGCCCTTCCAATTCGGAAGCTTCTTAACCTGTTCCAGGCTGTCGGCGTACATCGATGAATCATACTTCCATTCGCCTTGTTCCAAGACTCCGTCAATCTTCGGCTTTCTCTCGGCATATGTCGCAACGGTAAAGTCGAGAGGCTGTGAAAATTCATAGACGTTGTTATCACTGTCGGTCAATTCGTATTCAAACGTATACTGACCTTTTTTAACAAGCTTGGGCAGGTTAAATTCAACCTCGCCCGTTCGCCCTCTCGGAATAAGACCTATGTCTATATCACCCATTCCGTCAAACAAGCTCGGATTTGTGAACTTTATCTTTCCTTTAAGCGATGAGTTCGCCGAAACATTTTTAACCTTAAGCTTGCCTTTCCAGCGATTTATGTCGTTTCCCTCGGCAAGCTCACATTCAAGTTCAACCTTGACCGGCATATCCGATTCAATTACATAATCGAGGGATTGAACCGTTTTATCACCGTCCTTGATATTAAGCTTTATTGTATATTCCGTACCGACCGGTGCATAATTTTTAAGAGTTACGCTTCCTATTGAGCCCGCCTTTAAATCCGTTGTTTCGACAATCTCGGCACAGCTCGGCGCAACAGCCTCTATCGAATAATCTTTATCCGAATAATTATTCACCGAAACGGTTGTCGTATTGTCGACCGCACACTCGGTTTTTATTTCGTTGTATCCGATAAACGTCTTATTGTCGACTATCTCTACATCTTTTATATCACCCAAGATATATACCGGTGCGGATTTTGCACAGAATGTAAACAAGCCGTTATTGCCATAGACCTCTTGTTCGTTGCCCCATTCGTCATAATACGTTACCTTATCTGTATTTAATTTAAGGGTTACCACTCTCTCATCACCTGTTGAATGCAGTGTGATAAACTTTTTATCCCACTTTCGGCTGTTATACTCATTTATTTGAACTATATCGTCATCGCTTTTATAAAGCTTTACAAAGTCTGACTTTGCCATAACATAATTCATTGCCGTAATCATCAGAGCCGACTCGCGAGGAAAGCCGTATGTTCCGTATCTTTTGTTACCGTCATACGATGACTCAACATGTCCGAAGCTCGCCTCTCTCTGGTTATCCTGATAACCGATTCTGTCATAGTTATAAAGGCATACAATATCATCCAATGCGTTGTTCGCCTTATAATACAATATATATCTGACATTCAGCGTCCCCTGTACATACGGCGTTTTTACATATGCGTCTGTCGTTGTATATCCCGCCTCGGTTATCATCACTTTGGGTTCGGGCACTCCCTTTGCGGTATACATATCCTTGAGGGCGTGAATCTCCGCCGGACCCGCTGTTCCCTCGGGTGCGGAATACATATACGAATGTATTGATATACAATCAAACGTTTTCCACATTCCTGCGTCCATTGCCTGTTCAAAAAAATGCTTGCCGCCGATATAATTTGATGTGGTATATTCTTCGCCTTGATATATTCCCGTTACGCCGGGGCCTGCCACAATTGCATTCGGGTTCACCTCTGTTATAGCCTCGTGCGCCGCAATTCCCATTTTAGTCCATGTATAACCGTTGTCTATGTTTACATTATAGTTAAAATTAGAGAGGTTAGGCTCGTTCCATACTTCAAATCGAGGGGTTGTACCTATTGTTTGTTCCGCTACCGTACGACAAAATACTTTCCATTTTTCAAGCTGTTCGGGTGTTTTGGGCATTTCCTTATAACGCAAACCAACTTTGTAATCCGTTCCCCATATAAGAAAATATGCGTTCATGCCATATTGGGTTAAAAGTTCATACGGATAAGCGCAATAACTCTTACTCCAGTCAGGTTCACGGTTTTCGTTCAGCATATCCATCCAACGCACATCTAACCTTGCACCGAACGAATTTGTCAGCGCAAGTGTGTCTGCAAGCATTTTTTGGCGTTCAGGCTTATAATACATCCACGCAACCGAAAAAGCAATATTATCGTCCTTTATCCCATTGGGATCGGTTTTAAGTATTGCGATTTTTATCGGACGGAATGTACTGTTAATACTCTTATCGTCCGAGGATATGTTGACCTCATACCAATAGATTCCGCATTTTTGAACCTCGCCGGCATCAATAGACAGCTTTTTGCTTTCTTTTGCCTTGAATTTTACTTTCTCTGTCTTTTCATAAACAACATCGTACGAGTCCGAAACTATTCTGTGCCGTATATTTACATCGGCTTCGCTGTTCGTCAAATTCTCAATCTCTGCTTCGGCCTTCTTTTCTTTCGCGTACCATTCAAACGAATTCGCCGTGCGCTCGGTCGCTGCCGACTTTACATAAATCGGGTTTTTGGACGGTTTTTTGGTCACAGTAACCTTTCGTATTCCTACCTCACCCTCCGATATAACATCGTTCGTTTGATTGTTATACGGCTTTAAAGTGATGGTAAAGTCATATTTTCCGTCGAGCTCTTTGTTAAACTTTCCGTTTTGCACCGTGAATTTAAGTGTACTCCATGCTCTTTTACTGCTGCAATACACCATTCTTTCACCGTATACTTCTTCCTCGCCGTATGTATCGCAATTCACCTGAAAGAACGATGACAGGTCGTCATAGTATTCAATCTCGAATTCGTACTCTGTTCCGTCAAATTCGGATTTAGGCTTAAAATCATCAGAAAATATAAAATTTATCTGCGCCTTTGTCTGATTGTTCTTTGGGTCAAGCACCCAACAATATTCACCGCCTCGCATACCTATATTCGCACCCTCGACAGAGCCGAAATTAACATATGAAAATCCGCTCGATTCAAAGTTGTCGTCAAGAAAAGCCTCTGCGACATTCTTATCCGAACTGAATTTATGCTCCGGCTTTTTCTCTGCGCCGAATCCGTTCGGAAAGCACAGCATTATCGCAAAAGCCGAAATCAAGGCTGTTAATCTTTTAAAATGTTTCATTTTTTGTCACTCCTCTCTTATACTTTCAAACGCCCTCGCTATGGGCTTAATATTGCTAAGGTTTTCAATTGCCATAATTTTTATCCTGTCATAATCGTTGTCGCAGACAAGTCCGTTCACCGAGAAAACTTTTTTGTTGCCTTCTTTTGATACACCGTTGTATTTATATTTATAAAGCATTTGTACAAGTCTGTCGCTGTCGTACAGAGCAACTATTACTCTGTAATCATCAGGCTCGGCTTTATTACCGAAATCTATCATAAACTTGAATGACGAAATATTTATTTCGCTCGGCGAAATGCTTTCATACACCTTATCCGTATCACTATCCTTTATAAAATATATCTTCGGCGTGCCGCTGTTCTGCGGCAAATCTATATCCTCACCGTCAACCGCATAATATGGTTCTGTCGTAACCTTATATTTGTTTCCGCTTATTATTTCCGACGAATCTATGCGATTGCCGAGCATATCATAAAACTTCAGGCGGTTTTTGTCTGTCGGAAATCCACTGCATACCTCCCACGGGCTTATATATTGCGGCGCAGCTTTTGTTGTGCGCAGCATATAAACATTTCTGTTCGGTGCGGTATATTTTGAGATGAACGTCAGGGTCGAATATTTCTTTCCGTCATCGGGGTTATCTGTATATTTCATATAATCGTCAAACATCTCTGACTTTGTCGCCCCCTCGGTCAGCTTATTATATGCCGATGCCGCAAGGTAGGAATATTTTGCCGAATACGGAACGTCATCCTCCCAGTTATTCAACATTCCGAACTTATACTCGTGTTCGTTATCACGAACGCCGTCATCGATAAAATCATAGAACCAAACCCGATTGTTAAAATCCGCAGTTTTTATAACATCAAAGCCCCGAATCAGTTTTAACGCCTGTAACCAATCCCTGTTCTTTTGTACCTCATATATCGGGGTTGAATCCGTGCCGATGTTTTTCATTCCGGTTGATACAGAGTTGGGATATACCGCTGTCGATAAACCGAATTCGGTACACCAAGCACCGTCCTTTAAGGTGAAATCATAGGTATTGCCGGTAATCTTGCCTTTTGCGGGTTTCCACTTATCGATGCCTTCTGCAACAAATTCATCGCCGCCCGTTATCAAACCTTTATAGCTTTCTATCTCGGCGGCAAGACCGTCAAACTGATTCGACACATATGTTCCCTCATATCCGTTTTCTGTATCCTTGCCGCAATACGGATGTATGGCAAAAACATCGAAAAACTGTCCGTTGCCATATTGCGCCGCATCCTCTGATTTTTTAAGATTATCAAGCGTTAAATCCATATACTTTCGCCCAGCCGACCACCACCAAAAGCATTGCATGGAAAAGCCGCCTATCATATAATCCTTTTGCAGCTCTGTTTCGGCTCTCGCCGCACCTTTGTATCCTTCAATCAACATATCCGAATACAGCTTCGCACGATACTTATAATTCTCGCCGTTTGAAACATTTGTTGCGTCAACCTCTTTATCGGGGTCAATGTTGGATATTCCCAAATCAGGCTCGTTCCATATCTCGATTCTGTTGACGCCGCTGCGCACTTTTTCTTCCTTTAAAAGGTTATAAACAAAGTCGCCGTAATGCACCGCCGCCTCTTTTGTCATAAGCTTTGGTTTTGATAACATTCCGTCATAAATTCCGTTTCGTCCGAGCGGTATGAGCAAAACGTCAGTTCCGTATTTCTTTGCCGCATCCAATAGCTTTTCCTGTTCGTTTGTCAGCTTATATACACCGGGACTTTTTTCGTATCTGTACCAGTCAATGGTATCACGCACCGAATCTATGCCTGCATTTTTAAGCAGACACATTGTTTTGTCCGGGTCGCCATTATCGGGTCTTGATAAATGAACATTGGTACCCATACTTTTGTTTGTGTCCGTATTTTTTACACACCTCGAAAAAGGAATATTAATCGTTTCCTGTTTTATATTGCCCGAATTGTGTACATCTATATCCAAACGGTATAAGCCATACTCTCCTTGCGGCGGCGTAATACGAAACAGCGTATTTTCGCCAGATGCCAAAGTGAACTCCTCGCTGAATAAGATCGAGAATACACTGTTCTACGCCGGCGACATGAAGGATATCCTGACACAGGATTTCATCAACCAACACGGCCGTCCGGATGTTATTATCACAGACCCGCCTCGTGCCGGTATGCATGACGATGTGATCAACACGATTCTTTTTGCGGAACCGGAACGTATCGTTTACGTGAGCTGTAACCCCGCGACACAGGCACGCGACCTGAGCCTGCTCTCGGTGAAGTATGCCGTTAAGAAGGTACAGCCGGTAGATATGTTCCCACATACGCATCATGTGGAAAATGTCGTCCTCCTGGAGAAATTAAAAGTTAAGAATTAAAAGCTTAGAAAATAATGAACAAGATCATCCTCCTGTTTTCATTTGCTTTGTTGTTGTCCGGTTGTAATCGTGCGAGGCAGGAACAAGGGCGGGAGGATGACGATGTAACAATTGACCTGCCTCAACTGAAAGCGCAAGGCGAAATAACGGCCGTTACGCTATATAGCTCGACTTCCTATTTTCAGTATAAGATGCAGCCGATGGGTTACGAATACGAACTGATCAAGGATTTCGCCCGTTCGGAAGGTCTTAAACTGAATATTAAAGTTGCCGAAAGTCCTGCCAAACTGATCGAAATGTTGGAAGCGGGAGAAGCCGATGTCGTCGCCTACCCGATTCAGATCAGCAACCGCATGAAAGAGAAACTCATCTATTGCGGACGGGAAGAGCAAGATTGCCAGGTGCTGATCCAACGTGCCAACAAAGGCGACAAGGTGATCACCGACGTGACGGAGCTGCTCGGAAAAGATGTCTATGTAAAGCCGGGAACCAAATATTTCGAACGGTTGAAGAACCTCGATGTCGAATTAGGAGGCGGTATCCGGATTCATGAAGCGGATGCCGACACAGTGACAACGGAGGATCTGATCGGCATGGTTTCGCAAGGAGAAATCCCTTACACCATAAGCGACGAGAATATAGCCCGCCTGAACAAAACTTATTTCTGGAACCTGAACGTTTCGCTGAAGATCAGTTTTATGCAACGCTCCTCATGGGTCGTACGCAAAAGCAGCCCCGAACTGGCTAAGGCCATCGACGCGTGGGCATCCGACAAGGCGGGAACGCATGTCTACAAGGCTTTGACGAAACGCTATTTCGAACTGAGCAAACAACCCGTCACGACCGAACTGCCGGAAGTCAAAAACGGACATGTATCGCCCTACGACGAGCTGTTCCGCAAACATGCCAAAAACATCGGCTGGGACTGGCAGCTACTTGCTTCTATCGGCTACCAGGAATCCCGTTTCAATCCGAACGTCGTCTCATGGGCCGGCGCAGAAGGGCTGATGGGAATCATGCCGAACACGGCAAAGGCTTTAGGGGTAACGCCTCACGAACTGAAAAATCCGGACACGGGAATCCGTACGGGTGTGGATTGCCTGCGCCGTTTCCGTCAGGGATTTGGAAAAATAACGGACCCAGTCGAAAAGATCAAGTTCACCTTAGCGGCTTACAATGCCGGGATCGGGCATATCTACGATGCCCAACGACTGGCAGAGAAATACGGCAAAGACCCATACGTCTGGGATGATAATGTGGCCGAATATATCCGGATGAAGAACGATCCGGAGTACTACAATGATCCGGTCTGCAAACACGGCTACCTGCGTGGTTCGGAAACCTTCAATTATGTGCGCGAGGTGATGGAGCGTTACAATTATTATCTTCATAAAACAGGAAAGAAATAAAGAGGTGCGTATTGCTTATAACCAATGGTACCCCAATAGCCCCCATTCCTTCCAAGCAATGGTACCCTATTGTTTATAACCAATCGGACCATCTTATTTTCAAGACCGGATATTTTCTTTTATCATCTCCTTAATAAGCAACATCACCTTCGGATAGCTCAGTGGGACGCCGTCCAGAATCTCTTTTATTTCATTCGTGCTGATTGAATACCCGGTTTCTCCCGAACGGTATTCAAAGCAAACGTTTATTTCCGGATTGCCGGTGATCAACAAGGCGACTGTACCCGGAAGATCTCCCCAGGGCGGGCAATCGATATGATCCGAATGAAAGACAGCCCTCACTTTCGTTCCCTTTCCCGGCTCGGATGTCAGGGTGACACTGCCGCCGGTCTGCTCCGCATTCTGGATCAGGAAGGGAAGGCCGAGTCCGACTTTGCGAGTCGTGCGGGTGGTGTAGAACGGGTTCGTGACACGCCGGGCGGTTTCCGCATCCATCCCTAAGCCGTTGTCCGTGATGCGGATGACGATGCGGGTATCCTGCTCTTCTACGGACAGCCCTATCTCCGAAGCATTCGCCCGGATACTGTTTGCGGTGATATCGGTGATATGAAAAGATAGATTATTCATGCTGTTACAATCGTATGACCGTTTTCCTTCCGGAAAGCCATTGCTAAATGTTCAAAATCAAGCAGGTCGGCTCTTAGCAGGGAATATTTCGTGCCGATCTGTCCGGGATCATGCGCATCAGAAGCGCTATAGACCGTGTAATGCTTCAAATAAGCATGTGCCGCCAACAGCCTTTCATAGCGGACAGCATCCTTGAACTCGATCGCATCCAGCGGCAACGAAGGATCTATAAACCCCAACTGGCTGATCAGGCTGAACGAAGGACGTTCGACATGGGCCGCAATGAACAACCCGCCCAGACGATGCACCACTGCGGCAATCTGTTCCACACTCCGGTCGAGGGCCGAGATAAGCAGATAAGGGGCTTCCCCCACGATCTCGTTCCGGGCGTTCACCCAGACCTGGTCGCCGAATCGTTCAGGGTCGTTCGGGACAGGCGGCAGATAGTCATCCAGATACATCTGGAAAGCGGCACGGGTCCGGTCATCTGCAAAAAGTGCCACGCAGTGCGCCTCTTCGCGTGTCGTCACCTCCGCACCGGCAAAGACCATGAGTCCCCGCTCCTCCCCTAAAGCCTGGATTTCGGGACATTGCAGCGTGCTGTTATGATCCGTCACAGCAATGGCATCCAACCCCCGTTCGAGGGCCGTTTCCACAATCCGCTGCGGGCTCATCTCCAAGCTTCCGCAAGGCGAAAGACAGGTGTGCAGGTGCAAATCTACCCGGTACTCCTTCATGCCTGTTGCAAAAGGCTGTATATTTTTCCCGTTACTTCGAATGCGGAAAGCGGCGTTCCGAGCAAAGGCACGTCTTCCTCTTTTCCTTTCTCAAGCGTCTCCTCGTCCGGCGAAGCCCCGTTCACGATCAGGACGGCAGCCGCATCTTTCAGGGTGGCGACCGCCACGATGTTCTGGTGTGTCTGCATCGTGACCCACAACATTCCTTCGTCTATATGTCCCATTACGTCACTCAACAAGTCGCTGGTGTAGCCGCCGGAAATCTCCGCGTCCAGTCCTGCCTCTCCGCAAAAAACGGTTAAGTTCAATTCTTTCACTAAATCACTGACCTTCATATTTGGCTCCTTTCTTATAACAATCTTTATTCAACCGGTCTTTCCCCCACGTCTTTTCGATCAGGCGGAAAGCATGTTCCTTGTCCAGCTTCCCGTGCTTCTCCATATTGCGCTGCATGAAGACGCAATCGCTGAACTGCGCCTCATGGCGGACAATGTCTTCCGCCAACGCCTGGCAGTTGGGCGAACCACAGGCCCCGCAATCGATGCCGGGCAGGTAGCACATCAACTTGCGCACCTGCTCCATCTTTTTCAGGACTTCTTCGATATTTCCTTCGTATCGCAACTTCGGGTTGGGTTGAAGCGGACGAATGGTGATGTGTTGTTTCAGATAGGACAACGCCTCCAACCGGTCGGAATAGATCAGCGGGGCTTTGTCGCGTTTCATCGAACGCTTCATCACCCGCTCGGCTGTCAGGAAACGGTTGGCGACTGCCAGCACGCCACCGGCACAACTCCGGTCGCAGGCACGCAGTTCGAGGAAGTCCACATTGCGGACTTCGGTGGTCGACTCCATCCGTTCCAAGAATTCGATGACATTGTGTATCTCGTCTATCGCCAGGCAGCGGCCGGAGAAATGTTTGGTTTCGCCTCCCGTCTGGCTCCAACGCATCTCCTTCTTGGTCAGGGAGGGCGGAAGGACGCATTCGGGCGTGTAGTTCTTCGGACGGTTTTTCAGGATATGATATACCTTATTATATAGGGTATCCATATTGATCACGCCTTTGATCGTGGACGAATATCCCTCCGCACCTTTCAGGGAGGCGATCTTCGCCGCACAGGGCGTCACATAAAAAATACCGATTTCTTCGGACGAGAAACCATCTTCTTCCAATACCTTATGATAGTAAGTGGCTGTCGCATTGACCGGCGGCTTCACCAACAAGATATTATCGACCAGGGCCGGGAAGCGCACCTGTATCAGCCGGACGATAGCCGGGCAAAACGAACTGATGACAGGTTTATCCTCCGCCAGCTCCATCTGCCTGAGCATCTCGCGATGGATCATGTCTGCCGTAAACTCGACCTGGAACACATGCGTAAACCCCAGTTCGTACAGCGCACTGAAAATATCTTCCTCCGTCGTATATTTGGAGAACTGCCCGATAAAGACCGTCGGAACCAGCACGACACGGGCCTTGTAGTCGAATATCTTCTGGAAGTCGTCCTGCTCCACATAGATGGCTTCCGTCGGGCAGGCTTTCAGACATTCGCCGCAGTCCACACACCAACCTTTACGGATGGAGGCTTTCCCCTCGCGGATACGAATCGCACCGGTCGGGCACTTCGTCATGCAGTGGGTACAGCCGACACAACGGTCATTGTCTATTTTCAATGCGTGGTAAAACTTTGTCTCTTCCATGGCTATCTGTCGTTTGCGGAGAAGTAGGTCAGCATACGGACAACCGTGCCCTCTCCTACTTTGCTCTCGATCGTTAATTCATCTACATTCTTCTTCATATTGGGCAACCCCATGCCTGCACCGAACCCCATCTCGCGGACGGCTGCCGATGCGGTGGAGAAACCTTCCTGCATGGCCTGTCCGATATCGGGAATGCCGGGACCTTCGTCTTGCAACAGAAGGCTGATCCTGTCGACTTCGATATCGGCCAGAACCGTCCC
>QRFC01002217.1_pt1 | contig 14544 bp, 8 predicted proteins | sample 1861061 | NCBI WGS metagenome assembly QRFC01 (sample SAMN09711282, study PRJNA482702) | Human gut metagenome, whole genome shotgun sequencing project.
GACATTTCTGTTGTGCAAGAAATATGTACAATAAAATGAATTTTGTCGCTTTGCAAGCAAAATCCCACTAAACCCTATAGGTTGCGGATTTGAGGTTATGAAGAAAGAGAAAAGAGACAACTATACGTTCCTCACACATGCCCCTGTGCATCATGTGATTTTCACGATGGCCATACCAACGATTATCAGTATGCTGTCGACGAGCATGTACAACCTCGCCGACACCTATTTCGTGGGCAGCATCAACACGCAGAGTGTGGCAGCGGTAGGCGTTTCCTTTGCAGCAATGGCTGTGATTCAAGCGATAGGTTTCTTCTTCGGTCACGGAGCGGGCAATTATGTTTCGCGACAGTTGGGCGCCAAGCATACGGAAGAGGCACAGAAAATGGCAACCACGGGCTTTGTGCTGAGTTTTCTTACCGGTCTTCTCATCGCCATCCTGGGTCATGTGTTCCTCACACCGCTCTGTCTTCTGATGGGTTCTACGCCCACCATTCTTCCTTATACAGAGCGTTATCTGGGCATTATCCTGCTGGGTGCTCCCTTTATGACCACATCGCTTACGCTGAATAATCTGATGCGCTTTCAGGGCAATACGATGTATGCGATGAAGGGCATCATGTCGGGTGTGCTGCTCAATCTGATTCTGGCTCCTCTGCTCATCCTCTACTTCCAGCTGGGCATTACCGGAGCCGCCGTAGCCACCCTCATCAGCCAGTGTTTCGGCTGCGCCATGCTCTTTTGGATGACGCATAAAGGCGAGAACATCCGCATCCATCTCAGCAATTTCACCCCTACCCGCGCCTTTGCCAAGGAGATTATCTTCGGCGGAACCCCTTCGCTGTCAAGACAGGGACTGGGAAGTATCGCTACGCTGATGCTAAATGTGGCAGCAGGTGCGTTTGGCGATGCAGCCATTGCGGGCATGAGCATCGTTACCCGCATCTCCTTCTTTACCTATGCGATGGTCATCGGTCTGGGGCAGGGATTCCAGCCGCTCTGCGGATTCTGCTACGGCGCCAAACTCTATGGGCGTGTAAAGGAAGCCTTCTTTTTCTGCATCAAATGCGGCACGGTTTTCCTCAGCGTCTGTGCCCTTCTCGGCTTCATCTTCTCAACTTCCATCATCAGCATCTTCCGCGATGATGCAGCGGTTGTAGCCGTAGGTTCGGTGGCTTTGCGATGGCAGGTGCTCAGTTTTCCGCTCGTAGCCAGCATCGTGCTCACCAACATGCTGATGCAGACCATCCGTAAACCGGTGAGAGCCAACATTGTAGCGGCAGCACGAAGCGGACTTTTCTTCATTCCGCTCATCTTCATCCTCCCCTATTTCTTCGGACTGCTGGGCGTGGAGATGTGTCAGATGTGGGCAGATTGCTGTTCGTTTGCCGTTGCGGTTCCGATAGCCTGGAGCGCTTTCAGGGATATGAGAAGAGAGAAGATGGAACTTGGGAAAAACCACTAGAAGATAAGAAGATACTAGAAGATAAGAGAAATGGAGAAGACATATTACATAGGATTGGACGTTGGCTCTACGACAGCCAAAATAGCCGTTATCGACAGCGATAACCGGGTAATTTACTCAAAATACGAACGCCACAACGCTCGTGTAAACGAACTTGTGTCGCAATATTTCGATGAAATTTTAGCTCTCACGGGCGATGCAGAGGCTAGAATCTGCGTAACGGGAAGCGTAGGAATGGCTACTGCCGAACAGCTCCAGGCGGAGTTTGTACAGGAGGTGGTGGCTGCATCAGTCTATGCCCGTACTGCCCATCCTGAGGCAAAGGCACTCATCGATATTGGTGGCGAGGACGCGAAGGTTATCTTCTTCAAGAAAAACGGAAATATGGAACTGCGCATGAACGGCAACTGTGCCGGCGGAACGGGCGCTTTCATCGACCAGATGAGTGTGCTGATGGGCGTAGAGAACCAGAAGATGAGCGAGTTGGCGATGAAGGCAGAGCACGTTTATCCGATGGCTGCCCGCTGCGGCGTGTTCGCCAAGACCGACATCCAGAACCTGATGGCGCGCAATCTGCCCGAAGCAGATATTGCAGCCAGCATCTTCCATTCCATCGCCGTACAGACGGTGGTAACGCTTTCTCACGGCATCAGTTTCGAGGCTCCTATTCTGCTCTGCGGCGGTCCGCTGACCTTTCTTCCGGCTCTCCGCAAGGCTTTCTGCGATTATCTCCATCTCTCTCCAAACGACTTCATCGTATCCGAAAACAGCAATCTCATTCCGGCTCTGGGCTGTGCTTATCGGGCTAAACCAGCAGATTCTGCAGCCTCAGTATCTATTCTCAGAAGCCGGATGAAAAAAGAAATACAAACGGAATGGACCAGCAGTCTGCTGCCTCTGTTCAAAAACGAGAAAGAGCACCAGGAATGGCTCAAATCAAAGGCGAAATTCGCTACCGAAACCCAACCGCTGAATAAAGGAAAACAGCAGGTTGTGATTGGTATTGACTCGGGCTCTACTACGACGAAGATTGTTGCGGTAAGGGTGAATGCGGAGACGCCTACGGGAGATATTGTCTTTACAAATTACCGCCTGAATCTGGGAAATCCGATCAAGGCTGTAGCGGATGGACTGAACGCCCTGAAGCAGGAAGCAGCATTGCGAGGCGCAGAACTGGAAATCGTAGGTTCCTGCTCTACAGGTTACGGCGAAGAACTTATCAAGGCGGCTTTCGGCCTCGACAGCGGCATTATCGAAACAATGGCGCACGAAAGAGCAGCTGCCTCACTCATGCCCGACGTGAGTTTTATCCTGGACATCGGCGGACAGGACATGAAGGCAATCTTCGTTGAGAAAGGGGCTGTGGTGCGCATGGAACTCAACGAGGCGTGCAGTTCGGGCTGCGGAACATTCATCCAGACCTTTGCCAACAATATGGGTTATTCTGTAGGCGATTTTGCCCAACTCGCCTGCCAGTCGAAGGCTCCCTGCGACCTGGGAACCCGCTGCACCGTCTTCATGAACTCGAAGGTGAAGCAGGTGCTCAGAGAGGGCGCATCTGTAGCTGATATTTCTGCCGGAATCTCTTATTCGGTCATCAAGAACTGTCTTTATAAGGTATTGAAACTCCATGGTAATGAGAACCTTGGAGGCAAAATCGTTGTGCAGGGAGGTACGATGAGAAACGATGCGGTGGTAAGAGCATTTGAGTTGCTCACCCATACCGAAGTGGCACGAAGCAACATGCCGGAACTGATGGGCGCCTACGGTTGTGCCCTTCATGCGGCGGCAGATTACAAGCATCGCACATCTGCAGAAGACGAGCACCCTGCCTCATCAAGATCCATCGATGATCTCCAGAATCTGGCTCATTATGAAACCAAACAGCTGCAATGCAAAGGCTGCGAAAACCATTGTTATGTTTCCCGCTACACCTTTGCCGGCGGCAACCGATTCTACTCAGGAAACAAGTGCGAGCGTGTGTTCAACAACAAGGGAGCAAACGGGATAAAAGGCAAAAATATTTACGAATACAAATATAGTTTACTCTTTGATAAAGAAGAAGTTAACCCACTTGACGTTGTAAAACACAACGTCAAAGTAGGCATTCCTCGCATCCTCAACATGTACGAGGAATATCCGTTCTGGAATGCGCTGCTCCGGGCAGCAGGATTGGGCGTGATTCTCTCTTCCGATTCCACTTTCAGCCAGTATGAAGGAGCCTTGAATACGGTGATGAGCGACAATATCTGCTTCCCAGCTAAACTGGCTCACAGTCATCTGAAGGAACTCAACGAGAACCCGAAGGTTGACCGCATCCTCATGCCATACGTGGTTTATGAACATAATGACGACCCGAAGAATACGCTGAACAGCTTCAACTGTCCGGTCGTTTCGGGCTACAGCGATGTCATCAAATCGGTCATCAATCTGAAGAAACCGATCGATACGCCCGTCATCAACTTTGCCCAGCCTAAGGCGCTGGAAAAACAGATTACCGATTATCTCAAGCAACTGGGAGTAAGCAAGAAGACTGCCCGTAAAGCGCTGAGAGAAGCACTCTATGCTCAGGCAGTATATGCAGCTGAGATTAAGAAACAGGGCTGGGAGATTCTGAAGTCAAACAAGGGACTTACGATTCTGCTGGCGGGCCGTCCTTATCATACAGACCCGCTGATTCAGCACAAGCTGAGCGAGATGATAGCCAATCTGGGAGTCAACGTCATCAGCGAAGACATCGCCCGGGGTAATCTCTTTGTAGATTTCAAAGACTTCAATTTGGAGGATCTGGCGGCAGAAAGAAATGAGGCAGCATTAGCCAGCCAGGACATCAACGAAGCATACAACTGTCAGCCAGATACTTATCTCGTGAAGCAATGGGCGTATATGAACCGCATTCTGAAGGCAGCGCAATGGGCAGCCGAACAGGGCGATGAGGTTCATTTCGTCCAGATGACCAGCTTCGGCTGCGGCCCTGACAGTTTTATCCAGGACGAGATTCGCGACATCATGAAGCGCCACAACAAGCCGTTCACGCTGTTGAAGATAGATGATGTGAGCAATATCGGCTCCCTGAAGCTCCGTGTCCGCTCGCTGATAGAAAGCCTGAAGGGAGTAAAGGAAGTGAAGAGTGAAGAACGAAGAGTGAAAAATTCAACAGCTGAAGAAATTCAACATTCAACACTCAACATTCAACATTTACAACAGACCAAGGTATTCACCAAGCAGGACATTCATCGCAAGATTCTCGCTCCTTTCATGACCGAATACCTCACCCCTATCATTTCGCCTATCCTGAAACTGATAGGCTATGATGTTGAGGTACTTCCGATGAGCGATGAGGTAAGCGCCGAACTCGGTTTGAAGTTTGCCAACAACGAAGTCTGTTATCCGGCAACACTCATCGTCGGCGACATCATCAAAGCCTTGAAATCAGGCAGATACGACCTGAATAATACGGCAGTAGTGATGAGTCAAACGGGCGGCCAGTGTCGCGCAACCAACTACGCTGGTCTCATCAAGCGTGCGATGATTTCCAATGGATTCCAGGACATTCCGCTGCTCACGCTCGGTGTAACAGCCTCAACAGGCGAAGCATCAGGCTCAACAGACGACAAACAAGACTACAACGAGCAGGACGGCTTCAATGTGCCTTGGCTGAAATACAGTCAGATTATCGTTACCGCCATTTTCTATGGCGATGCAATCAACGAAATGTACAACGCCTGCATCGTAAGAGAGCGTAAACCGGGCATTGCCAGAGAGTTGCGCGATAAATACATGCAGCTGATAGACGGACCTATCGCCCAGAATTCAGCCAAAGGACTCATCCGACTCCTGGAACAGGCAGCCGAAGAATTCAACCAGATGACCCTCGACAGAACGTTACCGAAGGTAGGAATCGTAGGCGAAATCTTCCTGAAGTTCAATCCTTTCGCCCACCAGTTCCTGGAGCAGAACATCATCTCGCGCGGCATTGAGGTGGTTCCGCCTCTGCTTGCCCCTTTCTTCCTGCAGGAATTTGTGAATGTAGAGATACAGAAACACATGCGGCTGAGTTGCACCAAAGTGCCCGATTTCATCATCAAGGGCGCTTATCAGGCGCTGATAGGCAGAAGATTGCGCCAGGTAAACAAGGCAGCCGGCAAGTTCCGCTACTTCCGTCCGTTCACCAATATCTATGATGATGCGAAGGACGTACAGGGACTGGTTTCGCTCGCAGCCCAGTTTGGCGAAGGCTGGCTTCTGCCTGCCGACATCGTAGGTTACATCCGTGATGGTGTAAACAACATCATCTCGCTCCAGCCTTTCGGTTGCATCGCTAACCACGTGATTTCCAAGGGCATCGAGAAACGTCTCCACGACCGTTTCCCAATGCTCAACCTCGTATCGCTCGACTTCGATTCCGGTGTTTCAGAGGTAAACGTCACCAACCGACTGCTCCTCTTCCTAGACAGCATCGCAAAATAAGACAAGCCAGACCCATGTACGGCAAAACACCGTATATGGGTCTTTCCGTCTTTCATCCCTCAAAAAATCACTCTAAAAAATACAAAAAACCGTAGCTATTTCTTTGTCATTCAAGAAAATAATCGTATCTTTGCACTCAAATTTTATTGAGACATTAAGAAAATGAGTAAAGATACATTAACTCATCAGCTGACAGAGACCATCGAGGAGCTTTCGAGCGCCGAATCTTTGAAGGGTCTCTTCCATCAGCATCGAGACGGGAATCCACTTCCTTCGGGCAAGGCGCTCGAAGAAATCATCAGTTTGTCCCGTTCTATCCTCTTTCCGGGATATTTCGGCAATTCTTCGGTAAATATCTCAACCATCAAATATCATATTGGAGTAAGAGTAGAGAAACTCTATGAGATGCTGTCAGAGCAGATTCTCGCCGGTCTCTGCTTCGCCAACGACTGTGAAACGGAAACCCAGGCTGAACTGCAGCACCAGCGTGCCAAGGCAGGCGTGATTGCAGCCAAGGCAATCATGGAATTCCCGAGACTGCGCAAGATTCTGGCTACCGATGTAGAGGCTGCCTACGAGGGCGACCCGGCTGCCATGAGCCACGGAGAAATCATCTCCTGCTACCCGGTCATCAAGGCGATTACCAACTACCGCATCGCTCACGTACTGCACGAACTGGGAGTGCCGCTCATTCCGAGAATGATGACTGAGCTGGCTCATTCGGAAACCGGTATTGATATTAACCCGGAGGCTACCATCGGCAAGCACTTCACCATCGACCACGGTACGGGTGTGGTGATTGGAGCTACCTGCATCATCGGCGACAATGTGAAACTCTACCAGGGTGTAACCCTCGGAGCCAAGAGTTTCCCACTCGATAAGGACGGCAACCCTATCAAGGGAATCCCTCGCCACCCTATCCTCGAAAATGATGTCATCGTCTACGCCAATGCCACCATCCTCGGTCGCATCACCATCGGAGAAGGCTGCGTAGTGGGAGCCAACGTATGGGTTACCAAGGATATGAAACCGAAAACAAAGAAATATAAAAAAGAAAAACAAAGTTTATTAGATATAGAATTCAATAATGGAACAGGAATTTGAACTCATTGCCAAGACCTTCATGGGCCTCGAGCCTGTCTTGGCTGAAGAGCTCACCCAGTTGGGTGCCAATAATGTACAGATCGGTCGCCGCATGGTGTCTTTCACAGGCGACAAGGAAATGATGTACCGTGCTAACTTCCAGTTGCACACAGCCATCCGTATCTTAAAGCCTATCAAGCACTTCAAGGCTAGAAGCGCTGAAGAGGTGTATGATCAGATTCAGAAGATCAAGTGGGATGACATCTTAGACGTGAAGAAGACTTTCTCTGTTGACTCAGTAGTCTACTCAGAGGAGTTCCGCAACTCACGCTTCGTAACCTACAAGGTAAAGGATGCGATTGTTGACTGGTTCCGCGAGAAGCAGGGTACACGTCCAAATATCAGCGTATCTAACCCGGATATCCGCCTCAACATCCACATTGCAGAAGACAATGCCACCTTGAGTCTCGATTCGAGTGGTGAGAGTCTGCACCGCCGTGGCTACCGCCAGGAGCAGGTAGAGGCTCCTCTGAACGAGGTTCTCGCTGCAGGTATGATTCTGATGACCGGCTGGAAGGGCGAATGCGATTTCATCGACCCGATGTGTGGTTCAGGTACCATCGCCATCGAAGCTGCCCTCATCGCCCGAAACATCTCTCCAGGTGTATTCCGCAAGGAGTTTGCCTTCGAGAAGTGGAACGATTTCGACCAGGATCTCTTCGATACGATTTATAACGACGACTCTCAGGAGCGCGAGTTCGAGCACCATATCTATGGTTACGATGTTGACATGAAGGCTGTCAATACAGCTAATCTCAACGTTCGTGCTGCCGGTCTCAGCAAGGACATCACCATCTCACAGGCTGATTTCAAGGACTTCACACAGCCAGCAGAGAAGAGCATCATCGTGATGAATCCTCCATACGGTGAGCGCATCTCTACCCCTAACCTCCTGAACACCTACAAGATGATAGGTGAGCGTTTCAAGAAGGCTTTTGCCGGCAACGAGGCTTGGGTATTGAGCTACCGCGAGGAGTGCTTCGAGCAGATTGGTCTGAAACCATCTATCAAGATTCCTGTATTCAACGGAAGCTTGGAATGCGAATTCCGCAAGTATGTGATGTTCGACGGCAAGATGAAGGACTTCCGTTCTGAAGGCGGTATTGTGAAGACTGAGCGCGAGAAGAGCGAGATGGCTCAGAAGCACCGTTTCAAGAAGGAGCGTGAATTCAAGAAGCGTGTAAGCGAGGAGACTGAAAACGAGGAGGACGATATCCGTTCTTTCAAGTTCCATACTCACCGTCTGGAAGACTTCGAGAAGAAGCGTGCTGAGTTCCATAAGGGCGGCCGTTCACGTATCAGCGGCGGTCGACGCAATGATGACGACGATGACAAGCGTGGAAGCCGTAGCTTCAAGGGCGACCGCAAGGGTGGCCGTGACTTCGGTGGCAAGCGCGACGGAAAGCGTTTCGAGAAAGGCGACAAGCGTGGTGGCTTCAAGGGCGACAAACGTGGTGGTCGTGATTTCGGAGGCAAGCGCGGAGGCAAGAAAAACTTCAGCGTTGACTTCGACGACGAGGATTAAAGACATATCGACCCATACGTCGTGTTTCACGACGCATGGGTGGTAAACCCGATAAAGTAAAGTAAAGAATATAATGAATCTGAAGAATTCAATTTATAAATTATCTTTTGCTGCTATGATTATGATGGCTATGAATGCAACCGACTTACAGGCTCAGGGCGTGGTTCCTGCTCAGAAAGGCGAGAAAACCTTTACATTGGAAGACCTGAACTTCGGCGGCAACAACTATCGTAACATGGTAGCTAAGAATCGCTGGTGCACCTGGTGGGGCAATGAACTCGTTCGCCAGGATGTGGATGCTTGCTATCTCGTCAACAAGACGACAGGCAAGGAGACCAAACTCTTCGGCATCAATGACATCAACCAGTGGATTGCTCCTACCAAAGACATCAAGGTAAGAGCCCTCTACAATGCTCTGTTCCCGTTTGCAGGCAAGAACATCGTGATGGTGAGCAACGGCAGCAAGACTTATACCATAGACTTCAAGAAGCATAAGCTGCTGAGCGAGATGGATTTTGCTGACGGCGAGAACCTCCTGGAGGCTAATGCCCAGCAGAACGCCTTCGCCTATCTGAAGGGCAGCAACCTCTATGTGCGTACCTTCGATGTAACCAGCAACGCCCTGACAAAAGAGAAGAAATCTCATGATTTCCAGCTCTCAAAGGACGGAAGCCGCGAAATTGTTTATGGACAGAGTGTTCACCGCGATGAGTTCGGTATCAGAAAGGGAACCTTCTGGAGTCCGAACGGCGAACTCCTCGCCTTCTATCGCATGGACCAGAGTATGGTAACCGACTATCCGCAGGTCGACATCCCGGAAATCGGTTTCAATCATCCTGAAACACAGAGTTGCATTGCTACTCCTGCACCAGACAAGTATCCGATGACAGGCGAGACATCACACAAGGTAACCGTAGGCGTGTTCGACTGCATGACCGGCAAGACTATCTATCTGAAGGCTGGCGATCCAACCGACCGCTACTTCACCAACATCGCATGGAGTCCGGACAGCAAGACCATCTATATGTTCGAACTGAACCGCGACCAGAACGACTGCCGCCTTACCGCCTACAGCGCAGAGACCGGCGAGAAGACTGGCGAACTCTATCGCGAGACCGATGAGAAGTATGTGGAGCCTTGCCACCCTATCCAGTTCCTGCCTTGGGACAGCAACAGCTTTATCATGCAGAGCCGCAAGGATGGCTACAACCACCTCTATCTCTGCACCCTGGGCAAGCACGGAAGCCGCATGGCAAGCAACACAGAATCGCTCGAAATCAAGCAGTTGACTTCCGGCAAATGGGAAGTGATGGAAGTACTCGGTTTCAACAGCAAGCGCAAGAGTATCATCATCGCATCCAACGAGAAATCGCCTATCCAGAGAAACATCTTTGCCGTAGATACAAAAAACGGCAAGCGTACGCTGGTAGATGATTGCGGCAAGGGATGGCACAGCGCCACTTTGAGCGAGAACGGACAGTATGTCTTCGACAACTACTCTACTCCTACCGTGCCTCGCAAGATTGCCCTCGTGAATACCGAGAACGGCAAGCGCACCGCTTACTTCACTGCCGAGAACCCTTGGAAGGGCTACAATGTGCCTGAGTACAGCTGCGGTTCCATCAAGGCTGCCGATGGCGAAACAGACCTCTACTGGAGAATGGTGAAGCCGGTAAACTTCGATCCAAACAAGAAGTATCCTACCATTATATATGTATATGGTGGACCTCATGCCCACAACGTAGATGCACGCTGGAACTACTCTAGCCGTGGTTGGGAAACCTACATGGCAGAAAAGGGCTATCTGCTCTTCATCCTCGACAACCGTGGAAGCGAGAACCGTGGCAAGGCTTTCGAGCAGGCTACCTTCCGCCAGCTCGGACAGATTGAGATGCAAGACCAAATGAAGGGCGTGGAATATCTGAAGACGCTTCCTTACGTAGATGCTGACAAGATTGGCGTTCACGGCTGGAGCTTCGGCGGATTCATGACCATCTCGCTGATGACCAACCACCCTGATGTGTTCAAGGTAGGCGTAGCAGGCGGTCCGGTTATCGACTGGCACTGGTACGAGGTGATGTATGGCGAGCGCTATATGGACACCCCACAGACCAACCCAGAGGGTTACAAAAAGACCTCTCTGCTCTATCAGGCAAAGAACCTGAAGGGCAAGCTGCAGATTATCCAGGGCTTGAACGATGTGACCGTAGTGCCACAGCACTGCCTCACCTTCCTCAAGGCTTGCATCGCAGCAGGCACCCAGCCAGACTTCTTCGTCTATCCTGGCGAGCCTCACAACATGAGAGGTCAGCAGAGCACTCATCTGCATGAGCGCATCAGCAATTATTTCTTCGATTATCTCAAGTAAATATCTAGGAGCAAACATCCCCCGGAAAAGGGGAGTTTACTTCTACATCAAATAACAAACAATAACTTACAGCAAATGAAAATTTTATTGTTAGGAGGCGGTGGCCGCGAGCACGCCTTAGCATGGAAAATCGCTCAGAGCGAGAAGTGTGAGAAACTCTTCATCGCTCCTGGTAATGCCGGTACTCAGAATGTCGGCGAGAACGTAGATATCAAGGCAGACGACTTTGAGGCGCTCAAGAACTTCACAGTAGAAAATGGCGTTGATATGGTGGTAGTTGGTCCGGAAGACCCATTGGTAAAGGGTGTTTACGATGACTTCAAGAACGATCCTCGCACCCAGAACATCCCTGTCATCGGTCCATCAAAGGCTGGCGCCGTACTGGAAGGCAGCAAGGACTTCGCCAAGAAGTTCATGAAGCGCCACAACATCCCTACTGCCCAGTATGAGACTTTCGACGGCGAGCACGTAGAGGAAGGCTTGAAATTCCTGGAGACACTGAAGGCTCCATACGTATTGAAGGCTGACGGTTTGTGCGCCGGTAAGGGCGTTCTCATCCTCCCTACCCTGGAAGAGGCTAAAAAAGAGTTCAAGGAGATGCTCGGCGGTATGTTCGGCAACGCTTCTGCACGCGTAGTCATCGAGGAATTCCTCAGCGGCATTGAGTGCTCTGTATTCGTATTGACCGACGGCAAGAACTACAAGATTCTGCCTGAGGCTAAGGATTACAAGCGCATCGGCGAGCACGATACCGGTCTGAACACCGGCGGTATGGGTAGCGTTACCCCTGTACCATTCGCTACCAAGGAGTGGATGCAGAAGGTTGACGAGCGCATCATCCGTCCTACCGTAGAGGGACTTGCTGAGGAGAACATCGACTATAAGGGATTCATCTTCTTCGGTCTGATTAATGTAGAAGGCGAGCCTATGGTCATCGAGTACAACTGCCGTATGGGTGACCCTGAGACAGAGAGCGTGATGCTCCGCCTGAAGAGCGACATCGTGGATCTCTTTGAGGGTGTAGCAGCAGGCGATTTGGACAAGCGCAGCATCGAGTTTGATGAGCGTGCAGCAGTCTGCGTGATGCTCGTAAGCGGCGGTTATCCTGAGGCTTACAAGAAGGGGTATCCTATCCAGGGCATCGACGATGTAGAAGGTTCGGTAGTATTCCACTCCGGTACAGCCATGAAGGATGGTCAGGTAGTAACCAACGGTGGTCGTGTCATCTGCGTAAGCAGCTACGGCAAGGACAAGGAAGAAGCCCTGAAGAAGAGCTTTGCTGAGGCACAGCAGATCCAGTTCACCGACAAGTACTTCCGTTCTGATATCGGACAGGACCTTTAGTTTTTTAATGTTGAATTAGATGTTAAGAAAGAAAACTTTTCAAAACAAAGTAGCGGCTAGCCGCTACTCTTTACCTATTACTGCAACCCTTGCCACGCTGGTTTGGGTTGCAGTAGGTTTATTGGTATCCAATATCTGGGTAGAATTTGCTTTTACAGCCATGTCTACCCTGCTGATGGTGGAACTGAACAACCGTAATGCCCTGATGCGTACCTACAGCCGAATGGTATCCTGCAGTTTTCTGGCATTACTGACGATGACAGGACTCCCCCAACTCTCTTTAAAAAGCAGTATTGTGACGATGTGTTTCATCGCCTTTTATCTCATTATCTGGAATTGCTATCAGGATAAACGCTCAACAGGCTGGACTTTCTACGCCTTTGCCTGCATTGGTCTGGCATCGATGGTTTTCGTGCAGATAGGCTATTTCATGCCTATACTGTGGATCATGATGATGGTGTTTACCCTCTCGTTTAGCGTAAAGACATTCTTTGCAACACTGATAGGTCTCATCGTGCCCTATTGGTTTGCAGCCGGTTATTTCTTCTATACCGACAACATACAGGGGCTGGCAGACCACTTCTGCGATTTCATCAACTACAGCGAACTATTTGATTATTCGCAGGTTACCGACCATCAGGTACTGAACCTGAGTTTCGTCACCCTGCTCACCATCATCGGTTCCATCCACTTCATACGCACCAGCTACGGCGATAAGATACGCACCCGGATGATCTACGAAACGTTTATCATGATATCGGTTGCCTGCATCATCTTCATCATCCTGCAGCCTCAACATATACAGGAACTGGGCGGCATCCTGATTGTGAATACAGCACCGCTTATCGCCCATTTCATCACATTCACCAGAGGTAAGTTTACCAACATCTCCTTCATCCTGCTGCTCATCATGCTGGTACTTATCATGGCTTACAACATACTCGTACCAGAAACCGTATTACTATGAGTTGGATAATAGATTTCTTAATGAGCTGGGGCTACTGGGGCATGCTGGTATCAGCCTTCCTTGCCGGCAGTTTCTTTCCCTTCAGCAGCGAGGTGGTCATGTCGGGCTTACAGGCTGCCGGACTAGAACCTATCCAGCTCGTACTGTATGGAAGCATCGGCAATGTGCTCGGTTCTATGTTCAACTATGGCGTAGGACGGATGGGCAAGTTGGAATGGATAGAGAAATATCTGCATGTAAAGAAAGAGAGTCTTGACAAGGCAGAGCGATTCATGGCCGACAGAGGAGCCTGGATGGGATTCTTCGCCTTCCTCCCCCTCCTGGGCAGTGCCATCACCATTGTGCTGGGCTTGACTAGAGCCAACGTGCCCATCTCCATCCTCAGCATCACCATCGGCAAGGTACTGAGATACGTGCTGCTGGTCTATGGACTTAGCTTCATCTTCTAAAAAACATAAAGACAATGAAAACATATACATATATTAATAAGGTAATAAAAATGCTGGCAGGATATGGTTTGCTAAGCATCATTCTCCTATGCTTAACAAATTGTAATGGAAGCAAGAAGAATACTTTCGACCCAAACAAGCCTACTGTAACAGTAACCATCGAGCCATATCGCTATTTCGTAAACCAAATAGCTGGCGATGATGTCAACGTTAATGTGATGGTACCTGCTGGTAGTAGTCCAGAGACCTACGAGCCATCAGCCAAGCAGATGATGGAGTTGAGCCATAGCGTGATTTACTTCAAGGTGGGCGAAATTGGATTTGAGAAGACGTGGATGGTAAAGCTCCATAAGAATGCACCTAAGATGAAAATCGTAGATACATCAGAGAGAATAGAATCTGCCAAGACTAAAAGTGGATATGTAGACCCACACACTTGGATGAGTGTAGACAATGCAAAAATCATCTCATATACCATAAGAGATGAACTAAGCATGATGTACCCTGACAAGGCCAAGAAATTCTATGAGAGATGCGAAGCTTTCAACAAGCATCTAGTAGAACTTCGAGACATGTTAAACGCAATATATTTAGGTGTAAGACTCAGAGGAAACAGACAAAGTAGCTTTGTTATTTACCATCCTGTACTCACCTACTTTGCCAGAGAATATGATTTAGAACAATTTGCATTGGAAGATGAGGGCAGAGAGCCTAGCATACAACAAATTCAAAATATAATCAATCTGGCTAAGTCGGAAGAGATTTCTGTTTTATTTGTACAGAAGGAGTTTGCCAATCGCAATATTCAAACTT
>QRFC01002229.1_pt1 | contig 14504 bp, 13 predicted proteins | sample 1861061 | NCBI WGS metagenome assembly QRFC01 (sample SAMN09711282, study PRJNA482702) | Human gut metagenome, whole genome shotgun sequencing project.
TTCATACGGTATGCGGAAGTGTCGGAACTGGCAGACGAGCAAGACTAAGGATCTTGTAAGCATTGCGCTTGTGTGGGTTCAAGTCCCATCTTCCGCATTATTTAATGGAGCGGGAAGCCTGATAAATCAAGGCTTCCTGTTTTTTTGCTTATAACCAGATTTTAGTTACAGCATGTATCTACGCTTTAAAAATATTATGTAAAAAGCTTCTTTCGCCAGCCAAATACAACTCTGGAAAAAGAAGCTTTTACATTCTTTTCTACTCTTTTATTTTTGCATACACAACCTTCAACAGCTTATTGTGTGGATTCTCAATCGGGTTTAATTCAATGCTCCTAAACTTCTTTAAGAAGGTAGAAAGTTTACTACACTGGTAATTTCGTGGGTCAAAGCCCGGAATACGTTTGCTCAGATTGATTCCAAGCTCAGAAATATTAATCCAGCCATTTTCCTCTGCATTACTCCGGATAATGGAGATTACCTCCTTTTCAATATCCGAAAGCTTCGGAAGGTTGTCATTGTCCCCGGCATCCTTTTCCGAAGATGCATTCGTATTTCTTCTTGTGGTGGCTGTGCGCTGTTTTTCCTCTGCTTCTTCCTTATTATAAAGTAAATCAAGATACTTGAAATTCTCGCAGGCATTTACAAAGGACTTCGGTGTCTTCTCCTCTCCCATTCCGATTACCATCATACCGGCTTCCTTTAAGCGCATGGCAAGTTTGGTAAAATCACTGTCTGACGACACCAGACAGAAACCGCTGACTTTGCCGGAATAAAGAATATCCATGGCATCTATAATCAACGCCGAATCAGAAGCACTTTTTCCTGCAGTATAATTGCACTGCAATTCCGGTGTCAGAGCATACTCCTGCATATTTTTCATCCATGCAGATACGCTCGGATTCGAATAATCTCCATAAACCCGCTTATAAGTAGCCACCCCGTAATTGCTGACCTCATCCATAATTAGTTTCACATATTTATTGGATACATTTTCTGCATCAATCAGCACTGCTAATTTCGGTTGTTCATTCATACTATCTGCGCTCCTATTTCTTTAAGTGTCCCGTCACTACTACACGAATCAGATTGGTGGTACCGGAAATACCCAATGGAATTCCAGCTGTAATAACCGCCAAATCTCCATGCTGTACATATCCATGCTGTTCTGCGGATTCCATTGCATTATTAAACAATGCTTCTGTATCCGTCTCTTCCTGTATCATAAGTGGTGTTACGCCCCAGGAAAGATTCATCTGATAATAACTCTTTTCCGATGGGGTACAGCCGATAATTGCACATTTCGGACGATATCTTGAAATCATGCGGGCAGTCTTGCCGGATTTGGTTACCGTAACAATTGCTGCCGCATTGATGTCAATGGCAGTCATACAGGTTGCATGGGAAATGGCATCGGTTACATCCGGATTATCAATCTTCTCCAGCTGGCGGAAACGTTTCTCATAGTCAATATCATTTTCTGTATATTCTGCAATCTCTGTCATGGTTTTTAATGCCTCCACCGGATATTTTCCGGCAGCAGTCTCACCAGACAGCATAATTGCACTGGTTCCATCATAAATAGCATTGGCTACATCGGTTGCTTCTGCTCTGGTCGGACGCGGATTCTTCATCATGGAATCCAGCATCTGTGTTGCCGTAATAACAACCTTTTCTGCATGGTAAACCTTTTTTATAATTTTCTTCTGAATTGCCGGAACTTCACGAATCGGAATCTCCACTCCCATGTCTCCTCTGGCAACCATAATGCCATCTGACACTGCCAGAATCTCATCAATATTATCTACACCCTGACGGTTTTCAATTTTAGAGATAATCTTAATGTCATTGCAGCCCTGCTCTGCCATAATTTTCCGTAACTGCAGCACATCATCTGCACAGCGTACAAAAGATGCTGCAATAAAATCTACACCCTGCTCAATTCCAAATAGAATATCGGAGCGGTCTTTCGGGCTGATATAAGGCATGGACAGATTTACATTCGGTACATTAATTCCTTTGCGGTCTGAAATCACACCGCCATTTTCTACTTTACAGGTAATCTCAGTTTCTGTCACATTGGTTACCAGCATTTCAATCAGTCCATCATCAATCAGAATTCTGGTTCCGGCTTTGACATCATGTACCAGATTTTTGTAAGTAATAGAGACCCGCTCTTTATTTCCCATAATATCATTGGTAGTAAGCTTAAAGGTATCTCCCGGAAGCAGCTCTGCTCTGCCGCCCTCCAGCTGTCCAATCCGAATTTCCGGTCCACTGGTATCAAGGAGAATTCCAACCGGTCTGCCCAGTTCCTTACGCATCTTTTTTACACGATCCATGGTTACTTTATGTTCTGCCTGTGAGCCGTGGGAAAAGTTAATTCTCGCCACGTCCATTCCATTTTCCATCAACTGTTTTAATACTTCATCATCCTTTGTTGCCGGTCCTAATGTACATATAATTTTTGTCTTTCTCATATTCTGTCCTTTCCTGCTACAAGCCCTCTATCTTCTTTTATTCCTTTATACTTCTTTCGTCTTTTCCTGTTCCTCTTTAGAAGAAGTCTCATCTTCTCTGCCATGATGCTCATACCACCAGCATGCAGCAACTGCTGCCGCTACCATAACGCCCATAAGCGCTACTACAATATCCTGTGCCATATTTTATTATCCTCCTATCACAGTTATGACCTGATATTGTACGCAAAGAAACCTATGCTCCTCTGCGCACAGGTAAATTGCTTCTAACTTGTGATAGTCAGCCCTTCGCTCCATCCTGATGATGGATATAGCCTATAATGACACGCCTGCTGTCCAAAACATCCTTTGATTTCCGTAATTCAAAGTTCCAGCCGTCTTTTGCCTGATTTTCAGGCAATACTGCTTCCAGTGATAATGCGGCTCCTTCCAAATCGCTGTTTTTCTCCGATAGTCTGCGGTATCCCGCTGCAATCCTGCCGGTCTCCCGAGTTCCCAAAAGTTCTTCGGTACAGCTCTCTGATGGTCTGGATAAATGTGCTACCTGTGTGAAATTCTGGTTCGCAGTATCTTCACATGCAAAGGAAGAATCTATGTTGATATTTTCAACATACATTCCTGAAACCGTCATAATAACAGCCACTATGAGACTTATCAGCTTTTTCTTTAAACCTGTTATCCTCATTGTATTCTCCCTGCTTACTGCGTAACTGTAAAAAAACTGGCAGGAGTAACTCCTGCCAGTTGCGTTGCTACCCGTCTGCTTACGCTCATTATAAGCATTTCGCTATTGAAATGCAAGAAACGAATAGACAATTATTCTTTTTTTACATAATCTTTACTTATTAACTACCGGATACGACACCAAGTTCCAAAAGCCTTCTTTTTGCCTGCTGCTGATTCTGAAACTGTATGCCTGTAATGCCAAGCTTTTCTGCCGTCTCTATGTTTTCCGGACGGTCGTCTATGAATACACATTCCTGTGGCACTAAATGGTATCTGTCCAGCAATAGCTTATAAATTTCCACTTCCGGCTTGATGCACTTCACCTGATAGGAAAAGATTGCTCCGGTAGTCTCCTTTTCAAAAGAAAGTTCTTCTGTTGCTTTTTCATAAGTGCTCTTTGGAAAATTAGATAATATATAGGTATGATATCCATTTTTCTCAAGGCTTCGTATCCACCGCACCGTATATGGATAAGTACGAATCGTCTCTCCTACATGGTCATAAAAGAGTCTGATTTCTCTTTCATAATCCGGTGTTTCCTTGATGCATGCAGCAATAATCTCTTCATCCGGCTTTGCTCCCCGGTCGAATTCGTTCCAGGTTACGGAACGGACGGTAGCATCCGCCACACATTCAAAAGTTTCCCCCTCAAAACCGAGCTTATGAAATACTTCTTCCCAGCAAAAGTCTACCAGCACTTTTCCTACGTCAAAGATTACATTTTTTATCATCACAATCTGCCTTTATTCTTAACGATAAATGATATCATTTCTTCCCGGTCCGTTAGAAACCATGGTAATCGGATATCCAATCTGTTCTTCAATGAATTCTACATATTTACGGCAGTTTTCCGGAAGGTCTTCGTATTTCTTAATTCCACGGATATCTGTCTTCCAGCCCGGAAGTTTCTTTAATACAGGTTTTGCTTTTTCAAGCTTTGTGGTTACAGGGAAGTCTGTGGTTACTTCTCCGTCGATTTCATATCCTACGCAAACCGGAATCTCATCTAAATATCCTAAAACATCTAACACTGTAAATGCTACATCGGTAGTTCCCTGCATGCGGCAGCCATATTTACTTGCCACGCAGTCAAACCATCCCATACGTCTTGGACGTCCTGTGGTTGCACCGAATTCTCCGCCGTCTCCGCCACGTTTTCTTAATTCATCCGCTTCTTCGCCAAAGATTTCGCTAACGAATGCACCTGCACCAACAGCAGAAGAATATGCTTTACATACAGTAACAATTTTCTTAATCTCATATGGTGGAATTCCTGCACCGATTGCACCATATGCAGCCAATGTAGAAGAAGATGTTACCATCGGATAAATTCCGTGATCCGGATCTTTTAAGGTTCCAAGCTGTCCCTCTAAGAGAATGTTCTTTCCTTCTTTGATTGCTTTATCAAGATATAAAGAAACATCACAGACATACGGAGCAACCATATCACGGTACTCATGTAATGTATTTAATAATTCAGTTTTATCCAGTAATGGTTTGTGGTACATATGCTCCAACATAATATTTTTCATTTCACAGATACGGTCTACCTTTTCTGCCAAAGTATCTTCATCGAAAAGTTCACTTACCTGAAAACCGATTTTAGCATATTTATCTGAATAAAATGGTGCAATACCTGACTTGGTAGAACCGAATGATTTCTTGCCAAGACGCTCCTCTTCGTACTGATCAAAAAGCACATGATACGGCATAACAATCTGTGCACGGTCAGAAACCAGAAGCTTAGGTGCCGGTACATTACGGTCTGTAATAGACTTCATCTCATTGAAAAGCTTCGGGATATCAAGTGCAACACCATTTCCGATAATACTTGTGGTATGTCCGTAGAACACTCCTGATGGAAGGGTATGTAATGCAAATTTTCCGTAATCATTTACGATAGTATGTCCTGCATTTGCACCACCCTGGAAACGGATAATAATATCTGCTTCCTTTGCAAGCATATCAGTAATCTTGCCTTTTCCTTCATCTCCCCAGTTTGCACCAACTACTGCTGTAACCATTTTTATTTCCTCCTTATAATAAGAAATATGTTCTTCTCGCTGCTCGCGTAACTATGAGAAACACGCTTTACGAGCTACTCGCGGAGCGTTTTTTACTTTACAGGAAAGCAATTTCCTGTAAAGCAAAAAAGAACCGGTGTAAAAACCAGTTCTCTGCTTCTTACTTTCTGATTATAACGAATCAGATATTATAAGTAAAGTCAATATTCCTTATACTCGATATAAGTTTTACTTATGTTGCAGTAATTTCAACAATTTTTCTGCTGCCGCAGTCAACGGAACCCTGTCATCCGAAACAATACAGAACTGTCTGGCAGGAATCTTCTTATTAAATGTAATCTGAAACAGTTCCCCCTTATCAATTTCTTCCTGGGCAAAGTCCCTGACCACATTTGCTATGCCAAGGCTCCTTTTTGCAAACTGTATCAGCATATCGCTGGTGGCAAGTTCTATCTCCGGATGAATCACAACGCCTTCTCCCAGCAGAAATTCCTCTACATATTTTCTGGTAGAGGTATTTCCCTCCAGGCACATGACCGGCAGATGTTCCAATTCTTTATAGCTTAATTTACCGCCCTTTAAATATTCAAATTTTCGTCCTGCCACAAAGACATCTTCTATCTCACGCACCGGAATCACATGCATATTCTTCGTTGTCTCCATGGGCGTGCTGACTACACCAAAATCAATTCTGCCGCTCTGCAGATATTTCAGTGTCTCCGGTGTCGGTGCATTGGTAACTGTAATTCTGATTTTCGGATACTGCTCATGAAACTGTTCCAGATAAGAAAGCAGATAAAACTGCAGTGTCATATCGCTGGCTCCGATACATACTTCTCCGCTGGTCAGCTCCTGCATTTCAAGGAATTTGCGTTCGCCTTCCCGGATGGTCTCATAGCCCCGCTGCACATAGCCGTAAAGTGTCTGCCCCTCTGCAGTCAGACGCACCCCTCTGGATGTCCGCATGAAAAGGGTGGTTCCCAGCTCCCGCTCCAAATTACGGATTGCCTGGGACACTGCCGGCTGTGAAACATTCAGTTCTTCTGCTGCCAATGTAATACTGTGAAGTTTTCCTACATAATAAAAAAATTTGTAATATTCTAAATTCGTATTCATGAGCGAATTATACCATAATTAAATTGATTTTTACATTGTCATTTTTATTTTACAAATGTATACTAATCCCGTTTCCAAAGAATATAGTACTTTTTTCTCATATAGTGCAGAACATTTCTGCAAAAAATTTTGAAAGGAGCTTATAATTATGACGAAAGATATGACAACCGGAAATCCACTGAAATTAATTCTTTTCTTCTCACTTCCTGTATTGTTCGGAAATCTGTTCCAGCAGTTCTACAGTATGGTAGATACCATCATTGTAGGGCAGTTTTTGGGAGAAGATGCCCTGGCTGCTGTAGGTGCAACCGGTTCTATCATGTTTCTGGTACTTGGTTTTGCATCCGGACTTGCCCAGGGATTCGGTGTTATGGTATCACAGGCTTTCGGTGCAAAGGATGAAAGCCGTTTAAAGCATATTGTTGCTTTATCCTTCCTCTTAACCATAATCATTTCCGTGATTCTTACCGCATTGACTGTTACTACTTCCCGGGAGCTTTTAATCTTTATGAACACACCGGATAATATTCTTGATATGGCAGACTCTTATATCCGGGTTATCTTCTGGGGTATCATTACCAGTATGATGTACAATGTTGTTTCCGGAATTTTAAGAGGTGTTGGTGACAGCAAGACTCCATTATACTTCCTGCTGTTTTCCTCCGCTCTTAATATTGTGCTGGATTTATTCTGTATTGTAACTTTAAAATTAAATGTTGCAGGTGCTGCATATGCCACCGTAATCTCACAGGGTATTTCCGCTGTTCTCTGTCTTATTTATATGTACCGTAAATTCACGATTCTCCGCACCAGAAAAAGTGATTACTACATCGACCGCGTGACAACCGCCCAGATGATGGGACTTGGTATCCCGATGGCTTTGAACTACTCTCTGATAGCTGTTGGTTCCATGATTCTTCAGTCTGCAGTAAATGTATTTGGTTCCAGTGCTGTTGCAGCCTTTACTGCTGCATCCAAGGTAGAACAGATTTCTACCCAGCCAATGCCGGCTCTTGGAACCACAATGTCTACTTACTGCGGTCAGAACTTAGGTGCCGGAAAATACGAACGCATCTTCGATGGCATGAAGAAGGCCTTTGGAATCGCCCTTGGAACTGTTGCAATTGCTGCATTCATCTGTACTGTATTTGGCCGTTCCATTGTTTCCCTTTTCTTAAGCGAACCGACGGAAGCCATTTACAGTTATGCCACACAGTACTTAAATACCATCAGCTGCTTTTTCTTCTTTCTTGCTCTTATTTACCTTTATCGTACTTCTTTGCAGGGACTTGGAAAAGGTATCATGCCTATGGTCAGCGGTATCTTTGAAATGATTTGCCGTGTCGGTGTCGTATGGCTCCTTTTAAATCCATATGGATACTGGTCAGTCCGTCTGGCAAGCCCGGTAGCATGGATTGGTGCCGGTGTACCACTTATGATTTCCTATCTTGTTTGGAAGAACCGGAAAAAGAAACAGCTCTGCAGTCAGGCTGTATAAAATCCTGTGCCTGCAATGCTGCAGCAGAAAAGAAGCCCCATTCTGAATAATCAGACGATGGGGCTTCTACTTTACTTATTACTTATTTCCTATTCCAGTTTATGCAACCGGATTTCCGCACTTGGTACAAAACTTATTTCCAGCTACAAGCGGAGCACCACATTTACTGCATACCGGCTGTACTGGCTGCTGTGGCTGTACTGGCTGGCTCTGGAACTGTCCCTGCTGCTGTGGCGGCATTGGCTGTCCCTGGAACTGTCCCTGCTGCTGTGGCGGCATTGGCTGTCCCTGGAACTGTCCCTGCTGTGGTGGCACATTTCCATACATATTCTGCTGTGGCATTCCCTGATATCCGTTCATCATTTTCTGTCTGATTAATGGTTTCTCAGCCTGAAGTACGTTGATAATAATCAACAGATCCAACACTACAATTGCCAGAATAAATAAGATATTAAATATAAATCCGGCTGTAACTTTTGCTGTACAGTAATTATCTGTTGCTTCCTTATTTACTCCGACGCAAAGTGCAATCCAGAAAATAAAGTCAACAACTGCACAGCTTCCGGATGCGATTGCAGCAATTTTGTCTTTTAATACGCTCTTTAAGCACCAGAGAGCCAGCATAGCGATTGGAAGCAGCAGCATTATAATGCAGATTACTTTTGGATCTGTTACACTTTCGCCTTCTATCTTAATACCTGTCATAGCTTTAAAAGCGCTGATTTTAATATTTCCATATCCTGCACAGGATACCATAAATGATGGCACAAAGAAAAATACCATTAACAAAATAGATAACAGACGAATGATATTTTTCACATGAATGTGCTTTGTAAAATTATTTCCAGAATTCATTTTCTTCTCCTTTAGTTTCCAAACTGAGTTAAATTATCAGTTACTTCGTAAGTATAATCAACCTTCTGAGTTACAACCAAATCATTAAACATCTGTGCCCCATCTGTATAACCCTCAACATTATCCCATCCATCATCATACTCTAATTCAGTATATCCTTCAATATCACCGTATGTATTGAAGTTCTGGCTTCCATCAGATAATGCCATTATATTTGTATATTTTACCGGGAAGTATACAACAGTTGGCTCAAATGCATTTTCTGCACTGGTTACAGTTGTCGAAAATACCAGATAAAGGACGTTCGTATCACCCCATGTATCACTGTTTTTTGCAACCAGATAATAAGAACCTTCATAACTGAATCCGGAATTTCCAATATAGGAATTGTTATTTGCAAAATATGCATCTAACGCATCTGTTGCTTCATTTTTCATGGAATCCAGATTGTCTGCTGAAATATCTGCAGCAGATGTTACATAAGAATCTACTCCGGATACAATATATTCTTTTGATGTCTGTGTGAATTTGTAACCATTTGCCAATGCATTCTCTTCTGACTCATCAACAGTTAAAGTTACGGTATCTCCGACATCAAGACTGTCATAATCTTCAAAGTTGAACCACAGATAACGTAAATAGTCATCCTCTGAATTATTTGTCCAGTTTGGATATACATAAGGTGGTGTTCCTGAGAAGGTTACCTCGATATCTTCAAACGGATCAACTTCTTTTACTTCTTCCAGTCCTTCTACTGTAAATTCCTGTTCTTTGGAAAGAATTTTAACTCCTGCTTTTTTCTCATAATCTTCATTCCATGAAGCAGTAACGGTTACCACATCACCATTTGACAGGTCTGAATCCGGTTTCACATCAAAAGTAATACTGTCAATCAAATCCCAGTTACTACTTCCCATCAAATCTGTGAGGTCACTCCAGTCAAGGTCATCAAGAGATTTTACATTTTTAAGTTTCTTTCCCTGTGCCTTGATAACAGCTTCACTGAATCCGGTCTCGTCGAAATCAACATATGCTGTTCCTGCTGTTTCATAGCCGTTATACTCTACAGAAATATAATCATTGATATTTACTTTCTTTTTCTGATTCTTCACTACCACAAGTGCAACAATTGCAACTACTACAACTGCAATGACTGCAATAAGCAATGCCCATAACTGTTTCGTCATCTTAAATGGTTTCTTAGGCGGGCGTGCCTGCTGTGGCTGTCCCTGGAACTGTCCCTGCTGCGGCTGTCCCTGGAACTGTCCCTGCTGTGGTCTTCCCTGGAACTGTCCCTGCTGTGGTCTTCCCTGGAACTGTCCCTGCTGCGGCTGTCCCTGGAACTGTCCCTGGAACTGTCCCTGCTGCGGCTGACTCTGGAACTGTCCCTGCTGCGGCTGACTCTGGAACTGTCCCTGCTGCGGCTGTCCCTGTGCCGGTGCTGCCTGTTCTGCCGGCTGTTCCTGTACCGGTGCTTCCTGTTCTGCCGGCTGTTCCTGTACCGGTGTTTCCTGCTCTGCCGGCTGTTCCTGTACCGGTGTTTCCTGCTCTGCCGGCTGTTCCTGTACCGGTGCTGCCTGCTCTGCCGGCTGTTCCATCTCCCCTTTTAATTTCTGGCCACAATTCGGGCAAAAATCTGCATCATCACCCACTTGTGTGCCACAATTACCACAAAATGCCATTTTCATTTTCCTCCTTGGTTTTACCATGATATGTTACTTGCTTTTATGCATTAACAAGTTAAACTATTTCAATTTTACACAATATTTTGTGGTTGGTCAATCAATTTTACCGAGAATTTACACTTTAAATCTTATAATTTTCTTGCACAGGCAAGTGCTAATGCTCCCGGTCCGATATGGCAGGATACATTTAAAGAAAGCGGATCCATCATAATGTCTGTAATCCCAAATTCTGCTTCCACTTCTTTGCGGAATTCCATCGCTGCACTTATATCTCCAGTGTATGCAATACAAAGCTGCATCTCATCCTGACACTCCTTAAAGCGGGATGCATAGTCATCTTTTACTGCTTTTATCATAATGCTTTTTGCCTGCTTTACCGTTCTGGCTTTTGCAAAAGCATCCAGTTTTTCACCCTGAATCTGTAATACCGGTTTTAATTTCAACAATGTTCCCAGTGCTGCTGCTGCCGGTGTAATTCTTCCACCTTTTTTCAGATAGTAAAGGGTATCTACCATGATATAAATGCTGGACTGGAATTTTGCATCCTCTAAAATATCTTTAATCTCTTTTCCGCTCTTGCCACTCTCTGCCAGCCTGATTGCATCAAATACGGACTGCTTCTGTGTTACGGAAATTCTCTGATTGTTTACTACAAAAACCCTGCCCTCATACTCTTCATCTGAAGATAATGCTGTTGCTGTCTCACAGGAACTGCTCAATCCACTGGATAAAGGAATGTATACTATTTCATCATATTCTTTTAAAAGCTCATCCCAACGGTCTGTAAGGTCTCCTACTGCCGGCATGGATGTTGAAATCTCTGCTCCATCTGTCAGATGCTCATAAAATGTATCCTGTGTCAGATTGATATCCTCAAACAGTGTTTCACCATTTATAAAAAAAGGCATTGGTAATACGCTAATCCCTAACTGCTGCGCTTCTACCTGACGAATTCCACTGGAACTGTCTGTAAGAATAACTACCTTTCCCATTTTTCTTCCTCCTTGCTGTTCAGACTTCATGTTACACAATGAAATAATTGTAACATATTTTGCAAATCAAAACAACTGCCCCCAAAAAACTAACATCAGGAAAAAAACTGCATAGCAAAACTCCTGACTGCATTATCTGCAGTCAGGAGCTCTCTACACTTACTTTTCAGTAATATATTTTATTTTCTTATTACATCATTCCCATACCTGGGTTTCCTGCCGGCATTGCAGGAGCATCTTCTTTGATATTTGCTACAACAGATTCCGTTGTAAGTAATGTAGATGCTACAGATGTTGCATTCTGCAAAGCACTTCTTGTAACCTTAACCGGGTCAAGGATACCAGCTTCTACCATATCTACATATTCTTCTGTTGCTGCATTAAATCCGATACCAGGAGCGGACTCTTTTACTTTATTAATAATAACTGCACCTTCGAGACCTGCATTTGCGGAAATGTAATACAACGGAGCTTCCAGTGCTTTTAAGATAACCTTTGCACCGGTCTTCTCATCACCTTCCAATGTCTCAGCAAGCTTTGCAACCTCTTTGGATGCATGGATGTATGCAGAACCGCCACCTGCGATGATTCCTTCTTCGACTGCTGCTCTTGTTGCATTCAAAGCATCTTCCATACGAAGTTTTGCTTCTTTCATTTCTGTCTCTGTTGCAGCACCAACACGGATAACTGCTACGCCACCTGCCAGTTTTGCAAGTCTTTCCTGTAATTTTTCTTTATCAAATTCAGATGTTGTCTCTTCAAGCTGTGCACGAATCTGGCCGATTCTTGCCTGGATTTCTTCTTTATTTCCTTCACCATCAACGATAACGGTGTTCTCTTTCTTAACCTTAACAGATTTTGCACGGCCAAGCTGTGCCATAGTAGCATCTTTTAATTCCAGACCAACTTCTTCTGAAATTACCTGACCACCGGTAAGGATAGCGATATCTTTTAACATTTCTTTTCTTCTGTCGCCATATCCTGGAGCTTTTACTGCTACAACGTCAAATGTTCCACGCAGTTTATTTACAATCAATGTAGTTAAAGCTTCACCCTCGATATCTTCGGCAATGATAAGAAGTTTGGAACCGGACTGAACAATCTGCTCTAACAGTGAAAGGATTTCCTGAATGTTGCTGATTTTCTTATCGGTAATTAAGATGTACGGTTCATCTAAAACTGCTTCCATCTTATCCATATCTGTGCACATATATGCGGAAATGTATCCACGGTCAAACTGCATACCTTCTACCAGGTCAAGCTCTGTCTGCATGGTCTTGCTCTCTTCAATGGTAATAACACCATCATTGGAAACTTTTTCCATTGCATCTGCTACCATGTTGCCAACGCTTTCATCACCTGCGGAAATAGATGCAACTTTTGCAATCTGGTCTTTTCCGGTTACTTTAGAAGACATTGCTGCGATTGTTTCAACTGCTTTTTCAGTTGCTTTCTTCATACCACGTCTTAAAACGATTGGGTTTGCACCAGCCTCTAAGTTCTTCATTCCTTCCTGAATCATTGCCTGTGCAAGAACGGTTGCTGTTGTAGTACCATCACCAGCAACGTCATTGGTCTTGGTTGCTACTTCTTTTACAAGCTGTGCGCCCATATTTTCGAATGCATCTTCCAATTCGATTTCTTTTGCAATGGTAACACCATCATTTGTGATTAATGGAGCGCCATATGATTTATCCAGTACAACGTTTCTTCCTTTTGGTCCGATTGTTACTCTGACTGTATTTGCCAGTTTATCAACTCCAGCCTCTAATGCTGTTCTGGCTTCTGTTCCATATTTGATTTCCTTTGCCATAATTTCTTACCTCTTTCTTCTATTTTCCTATTTTATTATTTGTTTTATTTACCAATTATCAATTCGATTATTCTACTACTGCAAGAATATCATTCTGCTTTACGATGATATATTCTTCGCCATCCAGTTTTACTTCTGTTCCGGCATATTTAGAATAAATAACCTTCTGTCCTTCTTTTACCTGCATGGTAACTTCTTTGCCATCTACCACTCCGCCAGGACCAACTGCGATTACTTCTGCTTCCTGTGGTTTCTCCTGTGCAGCACTTGCTAAGATAATTCCGGATTTGGTTTTTTCCTCTGCTTTTAACTGTTTTAATACAACTCTGTCTGATAATGGTACTAATTTCATGATTCATTGCCTCCTTGATTCGGTCTCTTTGTTTTCTTTCTTTTTTATTAGCACTCATTCAAGCCGAGTGCTAACCGATAGTCATATAATAGTTTCTGCGTCTCTTTTTCGCAAGCCTGACCATTTTTTATTTTTCTCTTGTTTTCTTATATTTACTCTTAATATCTCGTTTTTTCTCTCGTTTTCTCACTTTCTTCAATTTGTAACGATTTAATACTTTTTTTAGATTTGTTTATGAAATCAGTCCAAAATGCTCCAATCCCTTATAAATGCCGTCTTCGTGCAATGGTGCTGTGATATAATCCGCTGCTTCTTTTGCTGCTTTGGTACCATTTCCCATGGCAATTCCATGCTGCACATGCTTTAACATTTCCACATCATTGATACTGTCTCCAAATGCATAGGTATCTTCTTTCTCAATACCAAGAAGCTCACAGGTTTTTTCGATGCCGGACGCTTTGGAAAATCCTTTTGGAACAAACTCTGCACATGCCGCATCATGCACCAGCGGTGTGAAATTCTCTTCCAGATGGGAAAGTACCTTAAGATAAGTATCATCCGGTGTGGAGCAGGAAAACTTACTGATTTCCATAATTGCTTCATTTCCCGTTACCGGCAGCAAATCCTCTCCCAATGTCTCTTTTAGTTTCAAGCCATAAGGGTCTTCTTCAAATTCTTCCAGATCCATATACAAATTCCGGCTTCCCTCATATACCGTAGGAATTCCATACTCTTTTAATATATGTATGGTATCCTCTATCAATTCCTGTTCTAATTTTTTATAAAAAAGTGTTTTTCCATCCATCTCTATCCAGGTACCGCAGCCTGCCACAATTCCGTCGAATCCCAGTGTCAGCAATCTTTCATCCTGAATAAATGCTCTGGTTCTTCCGCTGCAGAGAAATGCCAGATGTCCATTTTCCCGCAGCTTCCGGATTGCTTCCTTTGTGCTCTCCGGTATCA
>QRFC01002230.1_pt1 | contig 14502 bp, 8 predicted proteins | sample 1861061 | NCBI WGS metagenome assembly QRFC01 (sample SAMN09711282, study PRJNA482702) | Human gut metagenome, whole genome shotgun sequencing project.
GACGAAGAGTTTATCGACGGTACACAGAACCTGCTATTGGTTAATGCTTTCCGCTGGGTAGTGAGCAAAGACAAGAACGGTGACCCGTTCCTCAAATGAGATGTTCCCTATATAACAGCAATCAGAAAAAGGAAATAGGGTATCACTCCTCAAATCTGCTCCAGAATACAGCACCTTTATGCCGAAACAGACACTTTTCGTACGAAAAGTGTCTGTTTCGGCCGTTTTATGCAGATACCCTTGCTGACACCCGACAAGCTGGAATGATAGTTTTTCACTGTATAAACCAAGAGTTTCAAGCCTTGAAACTAATAGTTTTACTTGCAAAAACTGTCCGTATTTGGCTTCAAAACCAAAAGTTTCATACCGAAAACTAAGACTATAGCTATTTTCATAGCCCACAAAACAAATATGCAACGCAATATTTTATAAAAGTGGGAAAGTGTGGCGGATGGTTGTAATGCTTTCTATCTATCACGGGTATCTGTCACGCTTTAATCGGCTTATGGTCAAAAGGATACCCCCCTTTGTGTGACAGCATGACAGATGTTTGCAGAAATAAACTTTATAGAAGAGAGCGCAACCGAAACACGACAACCTCGGATGGGTTATACTAAACCACATAAAAAGAGGAAATGCGGCAAGCATAAGTTACCAAAAAGTCTGCCGAAGAACTTTAGCTCTCCGGCAGACTTAAAATGTTTACAGATATCAGGCTCTGACTCCTTTGTATAGAGTTTAATCTGTCTTAATCTGAATCTTGGTAATTGTTATGTCACCGCCAATGATGAGAGCGGTTTCGGATTCGCCATTCATCGTTGCCGCCATACCTTCCGAGATTTCAAATTCCAGAAAGTCCTCACCAGCGGCAAGAACAATGTTGTTACCGCTTTCGCCGCCATCGCGGATGAAAGGAGCACCCCACCAACCATCACACAGACAGAAAGTCTGAGGAGCATCATGGTGAGTGAACGTGAACTTAATAGTTTGGCCGGCTTCTGGCGTTATTGCCGAGAGGTCAAGCTCAGATGCCGGGAGATACCACCACCAGCCAGTAGTGTATTCGCCCTCCCAAAGTGTAGGATACTCGCGGAACAACTCAATCTTCTTCAGTGTGTAGTTACCACCACCGACAATGATGCCACCACCAGCTTTCAGAGTTTCTGCCATACCCTGCGATATGGGAAATTCGAGTTCGGTAGTACCTGCAGCAACCCACACGGTGTTATTGCCTTCGCCGTCAACATCGGGTGCCCCCCAATTGCCATCACATACGCATACGCTGGCACCATCGGGATTATCAAAGGTAAGACGAATCATAAGACCTTCCTGAATCTGAAAACCTTCAAGACTCAGCTGGTCTGATGTCAGATACTGCCAGTTGGCCCAATCGTAGATATAGACATCGCCTTTCCAGATTGGAGTGTATCCTTCACCTCCGGTTTCTTCGCTGCCACCTACAATCTCGTCAGACAACGTAACCTCTGGCAAAGTATATTTTTTGCCGCTGCAGTCTTCGAGGACAACTTGGGCAAGTCCGGCTTTTATACCCATTGGCGAATAGATGTAGAGAGAACCGGTAGCTTTACGCTTAAAGTTGCTTGCATCTACAACAATGTCCTTGCCTTCTTCACCGGGGAAGTAAGCCTTGGTGATAAATTCGAGGTCGTTGCCGTACACCTCCACACATTCGTTGATTTTTATTTCCTTGTCAAGAGGAGCCACACGCAAAGGCTCGGGCTTGCCAATAGTCAGCGTCATGACCGACTCTGCCGATTCACCGTCGGCTTCTATTGTTACTGTTCCCCCCTCTGCAGAAACGCCGGCAGGAGTTATTACAGAGATATAGCCGTTGCCTACTTTGGTAATGTTGTTCACAGAGACATTGCCAGGGAACACAACGGAAGTGGCCTTCTCAAGACCCGTACCAGTGATGGTGACAACCTGTCCTTCCATAACTTTTGTAGGCAGGACGGACTTCACCACAAGCACATCGTTGGCATCCTCCACATCATCATCACTGCACGAGGTCAGTGCCATGTTCGACAGCAATGCGAATCCTGAGACCAGAAGATATATAATATGTTTTTTCATAAATCTTATTCGTTTGAAATTTCGTTGAATCTGTTTTACCAATTGGGGTTCTGCTTCAGATTGCCATTCTTCTGAATTTCAGACTGCGGAATCGGATAGAGGTTGTACTTCTCGTCCCACTGGCGAGTCTTAGTCACCCGATTGAGAATCAAGTTGCCGTTTCCATCCAGTTTGAAGTCTGCCACATCCACATTCTTGAAGAACTCGGCACCCTTCTTCCAGCGACGTACATCCCAGAAGCGCTGCCCTTCGAAAGCAAGCTCTACCATACGCTCACGCATGTAGCGCTCTTCAAAGCCATTGTTTCCTTGGAATTCAGGCATCATGATGTCCGGACGGTTACGAAGCACATTGACAGCCTCGTTGGCCGACATGCCAAAATCGCCCGGTTCGTCAGCATTGCCGTAGTAGTTGTACATGGCCTCCGCATAGTTGAGGTAAACCTCGGCCAGACGCATCACAATCCAGTTGTGGCGTGTTGTAGTCTGGTTGTTGGCTGTGGTGATACAATTGCCGTCCACAAACTTCTTCAAATAGTAGCCCGTGGGAGTTGCGCCGTACTTAGGAGCACCGTTGAAGCCGTTCTGATACGTCTCGATGGCAATCTGCTGAGCGGTGTTGGACGGCCAGAGGTCGCCGTTCTTCACTACAGTGAGTGCGAAACGCGGGTCGAGGCCATCGTATGGATTCTCGGCGGTCACATCGACATCTCCAGGATGTTTCTCCTTGAATGTCTTGCCATCGAACTGATATTCGTATGCGTCCACCAGTGCTTGTGTAGGGCAGTTACCGGAGTTACCGTTCTCCACACCCACAGGATAATTGTACTGTTCGAAGGTGTTGCTTGCCTGAGTGCCAAGAACAAAGATAAATTCAGGATTGGTGAATGTATCGTGCCCCCACAGGTTGGCATACTCGCTGAGCTTGTAGCCCCAGCGCTGTGCATTATCGATGATTACCTTGCTGGCAGCAGCGGCCTCTTTCCAAAGCTCCTTGCTATTGTCTGTATTGAACAAAGGTGAAGCCTGATAAAGTAGCACGCGTGCCTTCAGCGCAAGGGCAGCACCACGGGTGGCACGACCGATTTCCTGACCGGGAATGTCATTATACGACACGGGCAGGTATTCAGCCACGGCATCCAATTCATTGATGATGAACCTGAACACATCCTTGGCCGGAGTGCGTTCCACGCTGTTGGCCTGCTCATTGGTGAGGGTTGTGGTCACCAAAGGCACATCACCGTAGGCACGTACCAACTCGAAGTAAAAATAGGCACGAAGGAAACGCAACTCGTAAGGAAATATCTCAAACTGTTGTACCATGGTCTGATAGTCGGGATCATATTCATAATCCGACAGGTCTATCTTGTGGATGCGCTCAAGGTACATGTGTACCTGAGTGATGGCACGGTATGACCTATCCCATGTAATTGAAAAAGGGTTCGAAGGAGTCCAACCACCGTTGAAATACTTGTGAATGGGCGAGAAGGAAAGTGCAAACTCAGACTCGTCTGTGGCACTGGCTATCATGGCGCCATTACCGTAGGAATTATCCTTGAATTCGCTCGGCATTTGTGCGTAGACATCGTAGACAAGAGCCTTGACACCATTGAGGGGACTGTTGTAGGTCCAGTCCTCGTCACGATTCGAAGCTTCGTTGTAATCCAGATCGGCGCAGCCTGCAAAGGCTACTGCAACTATACCTAAAAAAGCATATTTTATCTTGTTCATAAATGTATTTTTAATTAGAAAGTTAATGTGACACCGATGTTGACACCCTTGAACATGGGATATGCCGTCGAAAGTACCTCGGCATCCATAGCGTCGACGTTGTCGAAGGAAAGAAGGTTCTCGCCCTGAACAAACACCTTGGCTGCGCTAAGAGAGAGCTTCGAGAGCACCGTTGCAGGAACTTTATAGTAAACCTCGATGTTACGCATCTTCAAGAAGTGGACAGGTTTGTACCATACGTTGCTTGCCTGGCTGTTGTTGCTGTTGTTCTGAGTTGTCAGACGTGGGTAGAGAGCGTTGTCGCCAGCCACATCCCAGCAGTTGTTGTAGTAGTCCACTGAAAGGTTGCCGTTGTCGGCCATACCACCCCATATGGCTGACGGCAGATACTTCATGTAGTTGCCAGTGCCCTGGAACCATGCGTTCAGACCGAAACCTTTATACTCAACACCGACATTGAAGGCATAGTTGAGTTCAGGGATGCCAGTAGCACCATCGAGACTGGTCACATCGAACTCGTTGATTACCTGGTCACCGTTGAGGTCTTGGTATTTGATGTCACCAGGGCTTACGGTAGAGTATTCCTGACGATAGCTGGCATCGATGTCGGCCTGATTCTTGAAAAAGCCTGCCGACTTGAGTCCCCATGCCTCGTTTACACGGTGGCCTACAGGGTTGCTCAGCGGATAAGTAGGTGTGCCGATATACTTGCTCACCTCATTGCGTGCCCACGACAAGTTGGCGCCCAAGTTGAGATTGAGGTCGGAAGTGATCTTCTTCGCATACTTGGCGCTTAACTCAAGACCGTAACTCTTGACTTCGCCAACATCGTTGTATGACGACTGTATACCCACCACCGATGAATTCTCATAGTTTGCAGAGAGCATGATGTGGCTGCGAAGCTGGTAGAAAGCATCCACAGAGATGTCAAGAGCATTTGCCAGACGAAGGTCGGTGCCCAAGTTGAAGCTCGTAGATGTCTCCTGCGAGAAATCGGTGGTCGGGAAGGAGCCAAGCGATGCGCCCCATGTAGCGCCATAGTTGTTGCCGATAACCACATAACCGTGCGTAACATCCCATGTAGGAAGCCACATGCCATAGGTAGGCATATAATCGGTATGCTGGATGCCGGCCGATGCGCGCAACTTACCGTAGTTGAGCAGACCCTCGTTGTTGTCAGCGTAAATCCAGCCGAGCGACAATGTGGGTGAGAATGCCCACTTGGAGGGATAGGTACGGCTGGAGCCGTTACCCGCAAGCACAAGGTCGGCAACGTAGCGGTTCTGAAAATCGTAGTGGAAGACTCCCATGATGTTCTGACGATAGTAGGTGTTTCCACGTCCGTCAGTGCTCGAACCACTGTTATCATAAAGAACGGCAGCATTGAAGTGGTCGTTGTCGAAGAACGAACGTTTGTAGTTGAAACCCAGGGTAGCTTTTGCTTTCCACCACTGGCCGGCATTCCAGTTACTGAAGGTGAGGTTGGTCTCCTTGTTGCCGAATGTGTTCAGGGCTACGTTGTTCTTGTCACCAATGGCACCGGTGTAACGCTCATAGCCATACTGGTGTGACTTGTGCGAATTCTCCGCGTAAATCGACGAATTGGCATAACCGGCACTGACAAATACGCTCAGGCCATCGAGCAGGAAGTCGAGCTTTTGCGACAGCTTGGCATCCACCCACAGCTGGCGCTGATGGGTCTTGTAGAAGCCGGACTCCTGAATCTTGGCAATGGGGTTGGCATCACCGTACGCCTCGTTACCACCCCAGATACCTGTTGAGGTCTTGTAGGGGAAAGCACTTGCCGGCAGGTCGTAGACAGCAGCTGTAGCATCGTCAGCATTGAGGTCTGAGGGCCGCTTGCTCTCCTGGAACATACCGAAGAGGTTCACCGACATGAGAGTCGTGTTGGTGAGGCTGAAGTCGAGGTTGGTACGGATATTGGCCTTCGACTGGCGCAGCTGCGCATTGTAGTCTGCCTGCTTGGTATCCTTGAGAGCACCGCGCACATCGGTATAATCGATATGGGTGTAGTATTTCACCTTGTTCGTACCTCCGTACACCGAAACGTATGCATGGTCTTCCTCGGCAGTGTTCTTGAAAGTAAGGTCGCGCCAGTTCACGTTAGGATAGAAGTACGGATCGGAACCGTCCTTGAAGAGGTTAAGCTCCTGCTCGGTGTATGCGGCAGAGAGTCCGTCATTGCGACGGGCACGATTGAAAGCGCTGGCATATCCGTAACCGTCCACCATGTCTGCGAATTCAGGGTCGAACTGGAACTTATGGCTGTAGCCCACCTTGACACGTGTCTTGCCTTCAGCGCCACGCTTTGTCTTCACAAGTATAGCGCCATTGATACCCTCATGGCCAAGAAGTGCCGTGGCGGCAGCATCCTTGAGGACGGTAACGCTCTCCACCTCCTCTACACTGAGGCGGTCGATGGGACGCTCATAGCCATCGACGAGGATGAGAATGCCGGTATCGTTAAGCGTGTGAAAGCCACGAATATTAAACGTGGCACCCTTATTTTCATCGCCTGAGAAGCCGCCTTGCGATAGAGCCGTGAGGCCCGGCAGACGTCCATAGAGGGCCTGGGCAAGGTTAGTTGCCGAAGTCTGCTGCAATTCTTCGCCTGTGATTGTGGTAGCGGAAGCGGTGCTGAGGAAATTGCTTATTTCCACACCGTAACCCAAATCATAGGCATTTGCATTCTTGTCGTTGAGTTTTACCTGCGCATTTGCCGTGAGAGAGGCAACGGCAGTCGCAAGCATCAACATTCTATTTATATTCATATTCTATAAGTCTTATTGATGTTTAAAATCTGGATTACCAACCCGGGTTCTGGTTCAGGCCATAGCCCTTGTTGATTTCATCACGTGAAATAGGCGTGAGATACCATTTGTCAGTCCACTTGCTCGTCTGGTCGTCAGTATCCCACCATACGCGGATATTGTTGGTACAAGGTATCTTCTCATAGATACAGTTCGGCCAAGGTTCACCGGGTTCAAGGCTCGTGTTGCCATTGTAGTCGGCAGGATTCATCTTGTTGCCGTTGGCATCCTTGCGCCATACACGTAGCTGGTGTACCTGTTTCTTGAATATGTCAGACCTCTTGTAGCGGATGAGGTCATACCAGCGGGAGTCTTCATAACCGAACTCGCAAGCACGTTCCTTAAGGAGCTGCTCGATGAAGTTGTCCTTATTGGCAGTTAGGTTGAGCTCCGGATTCATGGCCTCTACCTTGCCAAGACCTACGCGTGCGCGCACCTTATTCATTTCGTCGCAGGCTTTCTGCAGATTGCCTGTCTGTGCGAGTGCTTCAGCGTAGCAAAGGTGAATGTCAGCCATACGCAGATAAGCAAAATTGGTCGGATAGTATGCTGCATAGCCGTTGTCGCGGAGATACTTGAACAGTTTCATGCGGGTAGACCATGGATTGTCGGTAACAGCAGGATTGAAGGTCTGGTCGACATTACCGCCTTGCCACATCTCGGTGCTCGAAAGCCCCTGATATTGCTCGACAAGATTGTTGCGATTCACTACCATTGTCTCGTAGAGACGCGGGTCGCGATTGACAAAGATATCTACGTTGTTGGGGTTATCAGTATTGAACACGTCATCGTAAGGGAAGTTACGACCGTCTGCCATACCAAACATTTCCATATATTCGAGGGTGAAGAGAGCCATACCGAACTCATCCATACCTTCTACATTCCAGTCACCATTCCAAGCGTTTGTGCCCAAACCGGCATGCACTTCAATCACCTTCTCGCTGTTACCACGAAACCAATAGGCGGCACGGAAAGCGTTGCAATAGTCTTGTTCACTGTCACCAGTGGGCTGTACAAGGGCGAAATAGTTGCCGTTGGTACTATTGGCCTGGAAGAAATCCTCACAAGCCTTCAGTGCTTTCTGCCAAAGTTCGGACTTGTAACCGCCGGTCCATACCTGGTTGAGGTCCTGATTCTCCTCGTTGCGGGTGAATTCTAGATAAGGTTTGTCACTGTTAAACAGAGGCGAAGCCACGAAGTTCCACAGTCTTACACGCAGACCATAGGCCGAGCCTTTGGTCAGACGTCCGGAATTGGTGGCCTGATCCTGCACAAAGAAAGGAAGACCCGGCTCGTCGATGGCGGCCTGGATAAGCTCATCAATGAACTCTGCTGTCTGGATTACGCTCATGCGCCTACCGTCTACAACATCAGCAGCCAAGTATGAGCGGTCAACTTTCGGAAGGCCTCCGAAGTTGCGGAAAGCATCGAGATAGCGCGATGCCATGATGACATACACCTCGCCACGGAGCTGGCTCTTCTCAGATTCGCTCAGGTCAGGAACACGATCGATGTTCTCGATAAAAATCCAACCCTCACGGATGGTACGCCAGATACCTGCACGGTTATTGCCGTCGCCGTTGGCGATGAAAGGGAACTTGGCGAAACCACCGTTATCCTGGTCGGTCTCGGTGAGGTCACCACCGTAGTACTTTCCGAGATTGTGCCATCCGCAGTACGACTGGCAAATATCGGTCAAAGCATCGGGGTGAGAATACCATACTGCACCTGTATAGGTGAAAGGATTGTGCATGGCACCGTACATGTGCCAGAGGAAACGCTTTGCATTCTCTCCCTTGACAAAGATGGAGTCTACGGTCACGTCGACACCCGGCTGCTTGTCGAGGAAGCCATTTCCGATGTTGATATCATCGACACAGGAGCCCAGCGACCCCATCCCCATCATGATACTTGCTACATATATAATAATAGTAGCAGTTCTTATTTTGAGTTTCTCTATAAGATTCATTGTCTTGAATGTTAGAAGTTTAAGTTGATACCGAAGTTATAAACACGGGTCATAGGATAACGTGTGCTACCATAGCCGGCTTGTGCCTCCGGGTCATTGGCCTTGAAGCTTGTGAAAGTAAGGAGGTTATAGCCATTGGCATAAACACGGATGTTGTTGATGGGCACACCGGGTATGCGGAACGAATAACCAATCTCAAGGTTCTTCAGACGGATATACGATGCATCGACCATCCATGGGTCTGAAAGTGAGCCGTTATGCTCGCGTGCCGATTTCTCAAGAGAGATACGTGGCAGGCTGGCACCGGGGTTATCCTCAGTCCAGGAGTTGTCATAGACCCATTTATTGAGCATGGACTGGTTACCCGTACCGAAGGCCGGAGTATAGAAAGAACTGAGCTGACGGTTGACGTGGGTGGCACCTACCCAAGTCATGGAGAAGTCGAGACCTTTCCAGTTGAGCGTTGCGTTTATGCTACCGGTATACTCAGGAATATCGCTGTAGCCGATAGCATGTACATCGTTGGCATCCACCTTACCATCACCTGTGAGGTCAACGAATACGCTGTCACCAGGACGCAATGTAATCTGCTGGTCCGGCATGTCCACACCGTAAACTTCCTTGTAGCGCTGTTCGGTTTCACCGGGAACATAGAACTCAAAGAAGTCGTAGCCGAAAGGCTGACCTACAGGATGACCGGTACGGTACATGTGCGGGAATTCCTTCTTCACTTCTGCCATTTCCACCACCTTGTTGCGTGCGAAAGCGAATGTAGGAGCTATCGAGTAGTCCACTTTACCTATCTTGTCGGCCCAGCGCAGGGTCATTTCATAGCCATGGTTCTTGACACGGCCAAAGTTGATGGAATTGGGCTTGAGAGCGGAAATACCCGCGATGGTTGTTTCGTTGGAAACGAGGATGTTCTTGCGGTCTTCCCAGAAGAGGTCGACACCGAGACTCAAGCGATCTCCAAAGAAGTGTACATCGGCACCATAGTTCTGCTTGGTGGCTGTTTCCCAAGTAACATCGGGGTTACCGTTGCTGGATTCGCGTGCACCGGGCATGAACACACCGTTGTTGGTACCGAAGTTACCTGTACGGTCGTTGGTCCACCATGCACCACCGTTGTTGGTGTAGAACTGCCATGTACCGGGCAGATAGAGGAAGCGGCCGACACCCTGGTCATTACCTACTTTACCGATAGAACCGCGAAGTTTAAGATAAGAAACCACCTTGCGGATAGGCTCCCAGAATTTTTCAGAGGAGATGATCCAGCCGAGAGAAGCAGAAGGGAAAAAACCAAAGCGTTTACCTTTGGCGAAGTTCTCTGAGCCGTTATAGCCCATATTGAGGTCTATCATATACTTAGTCTGGTAGTCGTAAGTGACACGGCCTACCATACCTACATAACCACGGGGGATAGAATTATAGACACCGCCAGGATAGTAGTTTTTAGATTCATTATAAAGAACGAGCGCACCGAAATTGTGGTCACCGAACTTGCGGGTATAGTTGAGACTCGCCTCTGCATACCAGTTCCTGCCCCCCCATTTCTTCTCTTCATAGCCAAGAGGCCATGAGTCACCCTGACGGACATAAACCACCTTTGGAGCACCGTCTTCCTCGTATTCACCCTTAGCGATGGTGGCCTTGTAGCTGATACCACCGGAAGTAGTACGTGCTTTCTGCTGTGTATAGTCAGAGTTGTAGGAACCCTTGATACGGAAATCAAGCCCTTTGGTGATAAAATCGAGCTTGAGCTTGTACTGAAGGTCGAGGTTTACGACATTCTGGCGTTGAACAGTATAACCGTGCTGGTAGATAAGACCGAGACCATCGGAGCCAACCGCGCCAACAAGGTCAGGGTCGGAAACAATGCGATGTCCCTCACTGTCAAGACCGTAGCCTGACATTGGCGTACCATTGTTGAGAAGACCTTCCACGCCAAAGACACCCGACTGACCGTTATACTCACCATTACCGATAGAGTTACGTCTGCCGATGCGGCCACCGATACCGATGGAAAGCGTGCTCAGCTTAGAGAAATCCACATCGAGGTTGGCGCGGAAGTTGTAACGGCGGTATTTGAAGTTTGCGTCATCGCCTTGGTCGAAGGTTTTGAAAAGGCCGTCCTGATTGAGCATGCCGACGGAAACGAAATAGCGGGCACGTTCAGTACCACCCGACACATTAATATTATATTGTTCCTGCCATGCGTGGTCATTCATCAAGTACTTGAACCAGTTGGTGCTTGGATAAACGGTAGGCATATCCATATCCTTCCAGTGCTGTATAGCTTCCTTCGAGAACTTCCATCCGTCCTCGGCTACTCCTTCCACTTCCTGAGCATGATTGTAAGCCGTTGCATACTCGTAGGAGTTTGCCGGCTCAAGGAATTTGGAAATCTGCTGAAGACCTACTGAAGTGGTCAGTGTGATGGCAGGCTTGCCTACCTCGCCGCGACGTGTTGTAACGAGAATAACGCCGTTGGCACCACGCACGCCGAAGACTGCCGTAGCGGAAGCGTCCTTAAGAATAGAAATGTCCTGCACCTCGTTCGGGTCTATCTGGCTGAACTCACGCTCTACACCATCGACAAGCACAAGAGGTTCGGCGCTGTTGAACGAACCGATACCACGGATGCGGATAACAGGGTCGTCGGCACCGGGAACGCCGGTATACTGCACCGACTGGAGTCCCGGAAGCTTACCCGAAAGGGTATTGCCAAGCGATGCGGCCGGCGATTTGAGAAGTTCCTTACCTCCTACGTTGGAGACAGAACCCGTCAGCGTCACTTTACGCTGCTGGCCATAGCCGATGACAACCACTTCATCAAGCAGTTCATCATCCGATTCCATGACAACATTAAGAGAAGCTGATGTCACCTTTACTTCTTTCGACTTGTAGCCGACATACGAAAACACCAAGGTTGAACCCTTGGGAACTCCCGACAAAACATAGTTGCCACCGCTATCCGTTATCGTGCCTTTCGACTTGTCTTTAGTCTGCACGGTAGCCCCGATAAGTGGCTCGTTCTGCTCGTCAGTAACACAACCTTGCACTTTTAAAAGATTTTGTGCGAAGGACACTCCCGGTAGCAACAAAGCCAACAAAAGGAGATGTAATCTGCATAACTTTCCCATTAGCATTAGAATTAGAATTAGAATTAAATAAAATCATTAGTGTTAGAACTTCTGCAAATGTATTAATGAATCTTTCCAATAGCGGGTAAAAAATAACATTTGAGGTTTAAAATACGACATAACATCGCATAAGTTTAAAAACTATCAAGAAGGTTTAAAATACATCATACCCCCCAGAAAGCATACTGCCTAAAAAAAGAGAGTCCATCTAACTTCTTAGTTGTTAGACAGTCCCGTTTTTCTACCAGAAAGCACCATTCCTATATTAAAGCAATCTACTGATATATATAGCTTATATAGTTGTCAGTTAGATTTAACAAAAAGTTTATTAGCTATAGTCTTATGAAGCGTGTCGTTACTGTCATCGCCGGCATCGTCCCAGAACATGGCTCCAAGAAGTTCGTTTTCGAGAATATAATCACATTTCAAACCTATTGAGCGAGCGTTGTCGTAGCTGAGGACAAAACGTCCATTCTTGTCGGTCACATAAGGGACCTTTGCCTCGTCGTCCCAACAGTTGGTGTACCCCGAGGGCACCTTTACATTCTTAAAATCTGTGGAGTGGTCGTAAATATCGGTTCCATGACCATAAAAAGGCATACCGAGCACAAGCATCGATGCGGGCACTCCCTTGGCACAGTGCGCCTTGACCGCCATGTCACAGTTAAACCATCCGGGGAATTTTGAAGACTGATATAGGGGAGCATTGTGCTTAGGAGGATTCTCCATGTCGTACGCCATGATGTTGACAAAGTCAATATAGGGCATAACGCCTTCAAAATCGATGTAATCGGCAGAGCATACTGTTGCGAGCGTCAGAAGCTTGTTGCTTCCTATAGCCTGACGAATGTCGCGCATCATCAGGTTGTAGTTGCGAGTGTCGTCGGGTGACGAAGAGATACCTGCCATGTTACTCGTAGGAAATTCCCAGTCTATATCAATGCCGTCGAGACCAAACTCATCAATCACGCGCTTACAGTCGGCAGCAAAAGCGAGGCGATTGTCGGCATCTGCTGCCATCTCACTGAAGTTGCCACTGCCCCAACCTCCTATCGACAAGAGCACCTTCAAGTGGGAGGCTTGCTTCTTCAAGGCAACAACCGACCTCAGACGTTCCTCGTTGGAGATTCCGATACCACGGAATGTTCCCTGCACATACCCGAAGGCATAATTGATATGGGTAACATATTCCGGCTTCACCTCGTGATTTGACCATGATGTAACATAACCGACAACTATTTTGTCGGTAGAACCAGGAATGGGATTTGGCTCCTCTATCACTGGCTCGTCCGGAAGAGATGGAAGTTCTTTCAGCTCATCGCCCTTTGAAGAGCATGATATCATCGAAACAATCATGAGCAGTATCATTGAAAAGTTTTTCATAATAAAATAGTATTAGTTTATATATAAAAGCACTAGTGTCCACTAAAAATTTTTTGGTCACTAGTCGGTTAAAAATTAAATAAATTCGATTCACTTGAATCATTTAGCTCTTTGATATTTTTGAAATTCGATTTGTCGAACAAATCTCTAAGATGAGTTTTATCGGTTAGCGAGATGCCGAGTATTTGCAAGGTTTCGTAGATGCTTCGCTCTAACTTCATATCGTGTTGTACTATCGCCACAAGGCAGTAAGTAATTATGGCACAATATATTTGTATGCGTACAGCATTCTCCGAAGTTCCCCAAAACCTCTTTATCTTAAGGTGTTGTTTAATCCATTTGAAAAACAGCTCCACACTCCATCTATTTCGGTATAACCGAGAAATCAGCTCAGCCGAAGCGTCAAGATTGTTCGTCAGGAAAATGTATCGTGTGCCACTTTCGGGGTCTTCAACAATGAGCTTTCTAAGTTCATCGGGGTAATCCTTGGAACTTTTATAAACCGTAAAACATCCGATGACATCAGAAATGACACCTTCAGGCAATCTTCGCTTCCACGTTTTGGGCTTGATGCGTACATTGGTTTTGGCTCGTACAACGAAGAAAGCACCTATGCGGTCTATCGTATACAAGTTGCCAAAATCGTTGTAACCACGGTCAAATATATAATGCGCACCACGTTCATAAGGAATCACAGACATCGCTTTTGTATCGTGAATATTAGCAGGAGTAATATGCACAAATGCAGGAACTTCCGCTTCCACATCGTAGAGCGTATGCATCTTGATTCCGCCTTTATGCTTGCGGAATTTAGCCCACTCGAACACTGACAGACAAAGGTCAATCGTGGTGGAATCAAAAGCATAGACATGACCGTCAAGCTCAAAGATTCTTTCGATTCTACGCTTGCGCGCTTCGGCTATCATGAAGGTTGCATATTCCTGGAAGATGCGATAGTCACGTTGCTCGTTAGCCTTGCTAAGATTGCTTCGTGTTACGGACTTGCCGATTCCCAGATGATAGAGTTTTCCGGTGTGAGCCTCCAGTGACACGATGAGGTCTCTTAAACTCTCACGGTTGGAAAGTTGACCGAACATCATCGTAAGCAACTGATTCCAACAGGTATAGCTTTTAATGTATTTGTTGCCTTCATACTTCTTGACGATACGCAAGAACTTGAACTCATCAAGAAATGTGACTAATTGAGAAAAAACATATTTGTCTTTATTCATAACAGTCTGATTCAGACTGCAAAAGTAATTTCAAATCGTTGCGCACCAAATACCATTACAACAAACTGAATTTCAACAATTTCAAAGAACGACTATGATTTTTTAGTGGACACTAATGAT
>QRFC01002246.1_pt1 | contig 14430 bp, 10 predicted proteins | sample 1861061 | NCBI WGS metagenome assembly QRFC01 (sample SAMN09711282, study PRJNA482702) | Human gut metagenome, whole genome shotgun sequencing project.
TGGGCTACTCCTCCGCCCCAAAAGGCGTCATTGCCAAAAAAAAGACTATTTATCCACTCCATATCTATTGTACTAAAATGACCGTAATATCAATCTTTACGATCGCATCCAATTTGAGGCGGCAAAGTTACAGGGATTAGTTGAAATTTACAACCTTTCACCCCCTCTCTCCAAAACATTCAGCCAAAGGGTAAAAACCGTCTGCGCTACATACCCGCACAAACCCTCCGAACCGACTCTATCGTTCCAACCAACAACCCACAACAACCAACAACCTTACACACCCTTCCCACACTCCTCTTATCACAAACAAACTCCATCATACACAAAAGATATTCCAACCTGGAAACCAAACCAATACATTTAACAACCCAACAACTACTCTCGTAAAAAAAGAGTCTCTTTTTCCACCACGCCAAACAATGGGAGATATTCAAACGGTTTGTTCGCATATTTCGATCCGTTTCGTTATCTTTGCTAACCGAAAGAACAGAAAGAGATATATCACATCGACCCTCTCAACAACAGGTGCCGATGCTGTGTCTCCAACCTACTTTTCATTGTCCATTCAACGAAATAACAAAACTCAAAAATCAATATGAATCGCGTAGAGTATGCATTGGCACACGCCACTGAAACCAAAGCCCTGCGTATTGGTGCAGGAATTCTGCCTCAAACCGGAGAACTCTTCAAAGAACTCTTCCCTGGCTGTCGTGCCATCATTGTAGCCGACCCAACCACCTTCCGTGTCGCCGGAGAAGATGTCCAAAAAAGCCTTACCGAGGCCGGCGTCGCCCAAGACACCCCTCATATCTTCACCGCTCCCGACCTGCATGCGGAATGGACCTATGTCGAAGAGCTCGACGCTGTCCTGAAAAACACAAACGCTATCCCCGTGGCTGTCGGATCGGGAACCATCAATGACCTGACCAAACTCTGCTCTCATCGCAACGGTCGCCGCTATATGGTTGTAGGAACTGCTGCCTCCATGGACGGATATACCTCTTTCGGTGCCTCAATCACCTTCGAAGGTGCCAAACAGACCTTCTCCTGCCCGGCTCCACTCGGCGTGCTGGCCGACACCGCAATCATCGCCGCTGCTCCCAAAGAGATGACCGCAAGCGGTTACGCCGACCTCTTCGCCAAAATCCCGGCCGGCGCTGACTGGATCATCTCTGACGCCCTGGGGGTAGAACCTCTCGATGACCGGGCATTCTCTATCGTACAAGATGGATTGCAGGATGCCCTCGGAGACCCTGAAGGGGTACGCCGTGGAACCATCGAAACCATCGAACCCCTGATCGAAGGATTGATGTTGGGCGGATTCGCCATGCAGGCTCACCAATCCAGCCGCCCGGCCAGTGGCGCTGACCACCAGTTCAGCCACCTCTGGAATATGGAACACCACACTATGGCCGATGGCCATACCCCGTCACACGGATTTCAGGTCAGCATCGGGCTGTTGGCCTCAACCGCCTACTACGAACAGTTCCTCAAAAGCGACATCGTCAATCTGGATATCGAAGCCGCTGTGGCTGCATGGCCAGACCAGGCCGAAGCCGAACGCTACGCCCTGGAGCTGTACGCCGGTACCGACTTCCCGGAAATCGGACTCAAAGAGACTCGTGCCAAATATATCGACAAAGATCAGCTGAGAGTGCAACTCACCACGTTGAAAAACAACTGGCCGGAAATTAAAGCCCGACTCGAAAAACAGATTGTGCCCTTCGACGAGGCAACCCGCCGATTGCGCATCGTGGGCGCTCCCACGCTGCCCGAAGAGATCGGCATCTCACGTGAACGCATGAAAGCCAGCGTAATCCGGGCACAGCATATCCGCCGCCGATTCACCATTCTCGACGTCGCCGTCCGCACAAACCTGATCGACCAGTGGACAAATGCCATTTTTGGCCCGGGTGGCGTCTGGGAAATCAAATAAACAACTTAACAACCCCGAACTAAACAGTTGTCATCCTGCCCGAGCACTGTCCCGAGCCCAGCTGAATCAACCTAATCCATCTTCAACCCGTACCGATGAACAACAACCAGACAACTTCGACCAAAACAGCAGATCCGCAACAGGAAAATAACCTGAGCCCGGAGATAACCAAACTTTTCAAATATTGGCAAACCCGTACCATTATTGCTACCATGATCGGGTATGCCCTCTTCTATTTCGTCCGGAAAAACTTCTCGTTTGCAATGACCGGACTGGAAACTGATCTGGGCATCTCCAAAACAAGTTTGGGTATCTTCCTGACCCTGCATGGATTGATCTACGGCGTTTCCCGATTCTTTAACGGTATGCTGGCCGACCGGGTCAATGCCCGATTCTTTATGGCAATCGGCCTGGCTCTCTGTGCTCTGGCAAACTTCGCCTTCGGTTTCGGACAGGATATTGCAGGTTGGATTACCGGGGTACAAGATGGCTCCCAGTTTACCAATACCCTGATTCTCTTTATGGGTATTCTCTGGGTCGCAAACGGCTGGCTGCAAGGTATGGGCTTCCCCCCATGTGCCCGACTCTTGACCCACTGGATCCCCCCAAAACAACTGGCTACGAAAATGTCGGTGTGGAATACCTCACACTCTATCGGCGCCGGTTTGGTCGTCATCCTCTGCGGATACATCATGGGTACAATGGGCGTAGGTGAAAACCATGTAGGCGCCTGGAAATGGTGCTTCTGGATCCCATCGGCTATCGCTATGGCCGGATCTATCGGACTCTTTATTACCCTCCGGGATACCCCACGATCCGTAGGTCTTCCCGAACTCCCAGGTACCGAAAAACAAAACGATACCAACAACGAATCCAAAAAAAGAGACAAACACCTGCTCAAACGAATGGTGTTTGCCAACCCGTTGATCTGGATCCTCTCTCTTGCCAATTTCTTCGTCTATATCGTCCGATTCTCCGTGCTGGACTGGGGTCCCTCCCTGCTCAAACAATCGAAAGGAATCTCGCTGGAAATGGCCGGATGGCTGGTGGCTCTCTTCGAAATCGCCGGTATCATCGGCATGCTCGTTGCCGGTTGGGCCACTGACCGATATCTGAAAGGCCGGGCACACCGAACCTGTGTCATCTGTATGGGAGGTGCAGCCCTGTTCATCTTCCTCTTCTGGGAATTGCCGCTGGGATCTCCCATTTGGTTGAACTTCCTGCTGCTGTGCTGCGCCGGGTTCTGTATCTACGGCCCCCAGGCTCTGATCGGTATCGCCGCCGCAAACCAAGCTACAAAAAACTTCGCTGCTACCGCTTCCGGATTCACCGGACTGTTCGGTTACGCAAGTACAGTGGTCTCTGGTGCAGGTCTGGGATATGTCGCCGAACACTACGGATGGGATTGGGCATACATCACCATGATCACAATGGCCTTAATCGGTATGTTTATCTTCTCGCTGATGTGGCGTGCTAAAATGGATGGATACGACCGCCTCAATGCACAATAACCTCGTGGCCTGAAAGCGATCTGATAAACGTTAAGTAGAGCCCAAACACAAATAAAAAGAAAGAACGCTCCAAACCATAAACAGAAGCGTTCTTTCACGTTCCATGCAAATACCAATGCAATAGTATAGAGGTGTAAAACCGATACAAAATCCGCGCAGACCCGATGCACAACCAAACATTGCCCCTGCACCGTCTCAGAAGGGTATTGTTCCACTCGGAACACTGACGGTGATCGTACGCACCTCCTATTACAAACAATACCCAAACTACCAACCTGCTGTCGAATCCAAACTAATCTGGTAAAACTTACTCGGCATGTGCCATGCGGCTAACAAGGCTGCAAACCATACAACAACGGCGCACACCCCGACTCTTCAAACAATTAAAAACATGAACAACGACACCTTAAAAGAGTTTTACACCCCGTTCAACCAGGAGGAGCTGATCCATAAACTCTCCGCAATCCGCCATGTAGCTCTGGATATGGATGGCACAATCTATATGGGTTCAACTCTCTTCCCGTGGACAAAAGCATTCCTGGCTCAACTCGATGCTTTGGGTATCGGATATTCGTTCCTGACCAACAACCCGTCCAAAAATATCGACGACTACCTGCACAAACTGGACAAGATGGATATTCAAGTCCCGCGTGAAAAGATGTACACCTCTGCCCTGGCGACAATCGACTATATCAAAACCAAACACCCTGAGGCCAAACGCCTCTTTCTGCTCGGTACCCCCAGCATGATCGCAGAGTTCGAAGCTGCAGGGTTCGAATCCGCCCCCTCTACCGAAGGCGACATTCCCGATATGTTGGTCGTTGCATTCGATATGACCCTGCAATACGACCGACTCTGCCACGCTGCGTGGTTAGCAACCCAAAATATCCCCTACGTGGCAACAAATCCAGACCGTGTCTGCCCGACAGATAAAGCCGAAGTGCTGGTGGACTGCGGATCCATCTGCAAATGTATCGAACACGCCACCGGACGTAAACCCGACCTTATCCTGGGGAAACCCGACCCCGGTATGCTAACAGGTATTGCATCACGATATGGTCTGAAACCCCACGAAATCGCCATGGCCGGGGATCGTATCTATACGGATGTGGCAACCGCACAAAATGCCGGCGCATTCGGCGTATTGGTCCTCTCCGGTGAGACCACGCTCGACACTGCACTCAGCTCCAATCCGCAACCCGATCTGACCGCCCGTACGCTGAAAGAGTTCGGAGATCTGCTGGAAAGGGCACATCGCTAAAACAAGGCGCCAAAACTGATTTGGCTGACTGGCTGACAAGGGCTGCCCCCTCATCAGCTCTCATACAAGAAGCACAATCCAAAGCAAAATAAGAACACCCCGTAACCTTTACAGTTACGGGGTGTTTTCTTTATAACTCGTCTCGCAAGTCAATACCATATCGACTGCGCCACTACTGTTTGAGTCCACCACCCAAAGCCCGGTACAACGAAACTGTCGCTGTCAACTCTGCCAAAATCGCATCGTTAACCGCAATCTCTGAATCGAACAGCTGACGTTGTGCGTCCAATACATCCATGTAGCTAACCACACCATTGACATACTGCAATTTCGCCAAATTGTTGTACGACAAAGCCGAACGATACAACGCATTGGCCGAACGACGCATCTCCTTGCTTTTACGGTAGGTAATCAAAGCATTGTTGACCTCTTTGAACACCTCCAAAATCTTCTTCTCATAAGCGTAAACCTCCTGCTCATAAGCAGCCTGCGCCGCCTTGTGGGCTGCCCGTTTACGCCCTAACTGGAACAGAGGCCCCGTAATAGCACCCGAAACAAACCATGTCGGACTTTTCAAGAAATCGGTAAACTCCGGATTCTCTGCACCCAACTTGGCCGTCAACCGGAACTTGGGGAACATGTCGGTCAACGCAACGCCCACCTTGGCATTGGCCTCCCTCAAAGCCTGCTCCGCCTGAAGCACATCCGGACGACGCTCCAACAACGTCGAGGGCAGATCAACCGGAAGCTCACACCCCATCGTGATGTTGCTCAAATCCCCACCCCCACGAGGAATAGAACTCGGAAACTCGCCCAAAAGAACCGACAAATCATTCTCCTTGAGCTTTATCTCATTCTCCAGCTTCGGCACCAGGGTCTCCGTACGTGCCAACTCTACCAAACTCTGCCGATAGGGTATCTCGGAGGTCAAGCCCCCCTCATAACGTAATGTGGCAAAATGAACCGCATCTCGACGTGCATCCAACGTCTGACGTACAATCGACAGCTCCCGGTCAAGAGCCTTCAAATCAAAATACATCTGTGCTACCTGAGATACAATCGTCAACTGCAAGGCCCGCTGAGCCTCGACCGATTGCAGATATTGGGCAACGGCAGCTTCATTCTGCCACCGAAGATTTCCCCAAATGTCAAGCTCCCAGTTAAAGGCAAAATTGGCCTGCAACTCCGGATCATATTTCTTGCTACTACCTCCATAATTCAGGTATTCACGCTCGCCATACAGATTAAACCCAACACCCGGCATCATATTGGCAAAGGTAATCCGTTTGGCAGCCATCAGCTCCCGAATCCGTGCTGCTGCTGCCAACACATCCTTGTTGTGCTCCAGCGCCTTCGAAATCAACCCCTGCAATACCGTATCGGCGTAGAGCGTGCTCCATCCAATATCAGAGGCTATCCCCTCGGTCATCCCCCCCTCATCGAATGTCGCAGGAACATCCAATTCCGGGGTGCGGAACTCTCGCCCCATCCGACAAGAATAGAGGCTCAAAACCGCTACTGACAAAATCAATATATGTAATAAGAGTCGCTTCATGTCACTGTTTTTTGTGTTTATCTCCGAATGAGATATGAATGTGAGGCAGATTTACCTTCGGAATACGTACCTTAGGCAAATGCAACTCCGGTATATGGAAGTAATCCTTGAACTTGCAAACAAGGACAAAGAAGAACGGTACCAAAACAATACCTACGGTAATGGCAACGATCATTCCGAAGAATACACCGGTACCGATCGAATGACGGCTGGCCGAACCCGGTCCCGAAGCCAAAACCATCGGCAACATACCCAAAACGAATGCCAACGATGTCATCAAAATCGGTCGGAAACGCAACTGTGATGCACGAATCGCCGCTGTAACCGGATCAATGCCCTCATTGACCTGTATCTTCGCAAATTCGACAATCAAAATGGCATTCTTGGCCGCCAAACCCATCAACGTCACCAAACCGATCTGGAAATAGACGTCGTTCTCCAAACCGACGGCCGCAATACCCAAATAGGCTCCTAACGCAGCGATCGGCAGCGAAAGCAACACCGCCAACGGGACAATCCAACTTTCATACTGCGCCGCCAGGAACAGGAATACGAACAACAGTACCAAAGCCAACACCTTGCCCGTCTGACCAGAAGCCCGTTGCTCCTGGAAAGACAAACCACTCCAGGCCAAACCTATATTGTCCGGCAGATGCTCCGCAACGATCTTCTCGATCTCGGCCATCGCCTGTCCCGAACTGGTTCCCGAAGAGGGCGTAACCTGCATCGGAGCCGAAGTGTACATGTTGAAACGGGTGATACTGCCCGGACCGGTCGTATAATAGGTGTTACCCAAAGCTGAGAGCGGTACCATAGCACCTGACTTGGTCTTGACAAAGAACAGGTTAATGTCATTGCTGCTGGTTCGGAACGACTCGTCCGCCTGAATGTAAACACGATAAATACGGTTGAACATATTGAAGTCGTTCACGTAAACCGACCCCAAATAGGCCTTCATCGTGGAGAAAATATCAGACATCGGAACTCCCAGCAACTGCGCCTGGTCTCGGTCAACATCAAAATACAACTGGGGAATGGCCGACTGCAATGAGGTGGAGACATTCGCCAACGCTTTCGACTCTGCCGCATAATGGGTAAACGTATCCACTGCAGCTACCAAATCATCCCACTGAGCACCCGCACGTGCCTGCAACTGGAACTCAATACCACCAGCCGCTCCCAATCCCGGTACAACCGGAGGACGACTCGTATAAATGCTCACCTCGGGATAGTCATGGAACGCCTGCTGTACATCACGCATCACCTCGTCAACCTTCTGCTTGCGTTCTCCCCACGGCTTGAGAATCACTGTCAACATGGTTCGTCCCTGGTTCGTACCCACACGGGAACTGGAACCGGTGACATTTTGAACGTACTCGACTGACTCGTGTTTGTTGAGATATGCAACAGCCCGTTCGGTCACTTCGCGTGTGCGCTCAATGGTCGTTCCCACGGGCATCACCAACTCCACATTGAAATAACCCTGGTCCTCCTGCGGAATAAAGCCCGATGCAATAAACTTATTCAACACAAAAATCAACACCAGAATCATCCCGAAACCGGCCAAAACCCGCCTGCGATGATTAAAGACCACTCGCAAAATCCCGGTGTACTTCTTATTTCCCTGATTCAGCCAAATATTGATCTTGCGGAAAACAATGTTCTTCTTGCCGGTCTGGGGCTTGAGAATGATCGCACACAACGCCGGAGAGAGCGTTAACGCCACAACCGCAGATATAAGCACCGACACCACAATCGTTACCGAGAACTGCCTGAACAGCGATCCCGTAATGCCGGACAGAAAACTTACCGGAACAAACACCGCAGCCAATACCAAAGAGGTCGCAATCAACGCTCCGGTCAACTCTTTCATGGCAATGTGCGTAGCATCGCGCGCTCCGATCTTGCGCTGCTCCATGATACGCTCGACATTCTCGACCACGACGATCGCATCATCCACCACAATACCAATGGCCAACACCAAACCCAACAAAGTCAACGTATTGAGCGAAAAGCCCATGATCAACATGAACCCGAACGTGCCGACCAACGAAATCGGAACGGCAATAATCGGAATCAAGGCCGTACGCCAACTCTGCAACGAGAGATAAACCACCAGGATCACCAAAAAGAGCGCCTCAAACAACGTCTTGTAAACCTCGTGGATAGACTCCGAAATATATTCGGTCATATCGAACGGAAGCAGATACTCCATGCCGTCAGGGAAGTTCTTGGAGATATCCTTCATGGCATCCTTAACCTCCTGTGCCACCTCCATGGCGTTGGCTCCCGGCAGCATATAAACACTCAAAATCGCTGCATTGCTGCCATTCAATCCACTCTCCGTATCGTAAGACTGAGCCTCCAACGATACCCTCGCCACATCACGCATGCGAATGAACGAACCGTCCGGATTGGCTTTGACCACAATGTCCTCGAAATCCTTGGCTGTCGAAAGTCGTCCCTGAGCCGTCAACGGAATCGTAACATCGATATCCTCAACCGGCGGCTTGCCTAACTCGCCGGCAGCAGACTCCCGGTTCTGATCCTTCAAGGCATTCTGCAAATCCTTCACCGTCAAACCAAAGCTGGCCAAACGATCCGGATAAACCCAAATCTGCATGCCGTAATAACGGCTACCTACGTTCGAGACACGCCCCACACCCGGTACACGCCGCAACACATCGACAACGTTAATCGTCGCATAGTTACTCAGATAGATCTCGTCAAACTTCGGATCATCCGACACCAACGCTACCGTCAACAACTGACTGGGAGACTGTTTCTCTACCGAAATACCGTTCTGCAAAACCTCCGCCGGCAAACGTGCCTCTGCCAACTTAACACGGTTCTGAACCTCAACCGCTGCCAAATCAACGTCACGATTCACATCGAAGGTAATGGTAATCGACAAACCTCCCGAATTGGAGCTGCTCGACTCCATGTACAACATGCCCGGTGTACCATTCAACTCCTGCTCGATCGGAGTGGCCACAGCCTGCGAAACAGTCTCGGCATTGGCTCCCGGATAAGAGGCACTCACCTTGACAACCGGCGGCGTAATCTGAGGATACTGCTCCACCGGCAACGACACCAAACCGATGATGCCCACCAGTACGATCAAAACCGACAATACGGTCGATAGTACCGGCCTGTCTATGAAAAATCCCGGCTTCATCGATTATGCTGATTTTTAAGGGTGTCGGGTGCACTTCCCTCTTGATCCACGGTGGCTGTAGAGGAGGTGTCCTCAACCGATTTCTGACTATGTGCTGCCTGAGATGAACCTGCAAGCTGATCCGATCCCGCAGTCTTGCGTGCTGCCTGAGCCGCTGCCTCACGCTCTACCTTCTTTTTCTGAGATACGGGCTGAACGGCCTCGTAAATATCCTGCAAATCATTGTGAAGGGTATCCTGCTTCCTGGCCGTACTGCGACCGGAACGTGACACTCCACTGTTGCGGGTCTTGCGGGCCTGCTCCATCTTCTGAGGCAAGGAGTCTGTCGCCGACGAAGCTGATGCCAAAGAATCAGCCTCCGGTGAAACCCTCCGAGTGCTGTCTGCTCCGGCTCCATCCGACTGCCAGGTCACCCGCTGCCCATGCTGCAACTTCTGGAAGCCCTCGGTGACAATCCGCTCTTCGCGAGAAAGTCCTCGATCTACCACAACAATATTATTCTGTTCAACTCCCAGCTCTACAAAACGCTTCTCGGCGATACTGTCGGGACGCACAACGTAAACATAAGCTCCTCCCTTTTCGATAATGACCGCCTTGCGGGGAATCACAATCACATCCTCCAACACATCCAGCAATAGACGTACCCGGGTAAACTGCCCCGGCAACAACACCTGATGCGGATTGGGCAAAATGGCACGTACTCCAAAAGTTCCCGTCTGCGGATCAACCTGAGGTGAGGCAAAATCTACAATACCCTTCTCGCCATATACTGAGTTATCAGCCAACGTGACTGTAACTGTCGGCTGCCAGGAACGTGAGGTGTCCAATTCACCCAAATGGACGTTACGACGTTGGCTGCGCAGATAATCAAGCGCCGTCAACTTAAAATCAACCTGAACCGTGTCGCTTTTGACAACCGTCGCCAATCGGGAAGAGTTCGATTTCCCAACCAACGACCCAATATCTGCATAACGTTCGCTGATATAACCGGTGAGCGGAGAACGCACCACCGTATAACTCAACTCCAATTCGGCTTGCTTGAGATCGGCCTCACTCATCGAAACATTCGCACGTGCCATGTCCAATGCCGCTACCGCATTGTCCAAATCAAGCTGACTCGCCGCATTCTGCTCGTAAAGAGGACGCAAACGCAATACGTCACGTTCCGCTTTCGCAGCCTGGGCCTCGTCCTTCTTCAGCTGAGCCTTGGCCTTCTCAACCCGAGCCTTGTACTGATCGTCATTGATGTAGAACAGCGGCTCGTTCATCTGAACCAGTTTACCCTCCTCGAAAGTCATCTTCTCCAAGAAGCCCTCGACACGGGCGTGAACCTCAACCCGACTCACCGCCTGGATCAATCCTACATAATCTCCATAAATCTCTACGTTGTCGACTGCCACATTCTCGACAGTCACTACCGGAACATCAACAGGTGCTTCCTTACACCCGCCCAGCAGGACAACCCATGCAAACATTCCGCATAAAATACGTAACCTGCTTCTCATAAACTCTTATTTTATTCTACTATCGGCGGACAAGATATGTATTTTTTCATGAAAAGATTCGTCCACTCCGTCGAATTGCACATCCACATGTGCCGATCCACTCCCCGCTAAACCGCCAAAAGCCCCCCAAAAAAACAGCACAATTTTGGAAGTCAATGCGTTAAATTTACAACACTTCTCTCCCCGTGTGTCTAAACAAAATCATGCCGATCGCAATATTTTCCTGCAGCAAAAAAGCCTGAAACCGCCTAAAAAGGGCTTCACACCCCCTTTTTAACACAGCTACACCCGGAACAAATGTCCGGGTGTAGCTGCCTATTTCGACTTGTATTCCGACGGGGACATCCCGGTATGATGTTTGAAATATTTGCCAAAAAAGGACTGCGTGGAAAAATTCAACTCATAGGCAATCTCCTGAATGCTCAACCCCGAATAGCGTAACAACGCTTTGGCCTCCAAAATCACATAACGGTCAATCCACTCGGCTGCCGAACGTCCACTGACCTCCTTGATCACCGAAGAGAGATATTTGGGCGTAATGTGCAACTGATCCGCATAGAACCCCATGCTACGCTCCTGCTTGTGATACTTGGTCAACAAACTCATAAACTGTACGAAAAACTCCTCCCTGCGTCCACGATGTACATTCATCTCGGGAGCATGACGCCGATAAACAGACAAAACCTTATAAAGAAATGCCTCCAACAAACGCTGAACAATGACTACCCGATATTGCTCTTCCGTGGCAATCAACTCACTCCGCAATGCCCCGTACATCTTGTGCAATACATCGCTCTCCTCTTCATTCATCTTGACCAAAGGATGGTCTTTCATATACATGAACAAAGGAATCGCCTCTGTCAAATCAATATGAAACTCCTGGATAAACTGAGATGACAGCACAATCACACTCGCCTCAAAATCATCGCTCTGCGACCGAAACTGCAACAAATGCTCTCCATGCAAAACGGCAACCATCCCCTCCTCCAGACGATTCTCGGACAAATTTACCGTCCCGGTCAAATAGCCTTTGTGGCAAAGCATCAAAGCAACGCCATCAATCCGATGAGGATACTCAAACAGTTTGACATCCAAATGGACCCGATCTGCCACCAACAACTGATTGCTCAACTGAAAAGAATCGACATTCTGCCTCGATGGATCGCAACGAAACAGATCCGAAATGGAATAAATACCCGGATCACCTGCTTTGGCCTGAGCACTCTTCATATTTACCATTTTTCCTTTTTTGACCCGTAAATATATATTTTATCTCTGGTTTAACGCTCTATTCAGCGAAAAATAGGAGTTTTTGAACAAAAAAGATGACCATTACGACTTTATGCATGCGCACCGATGCATAACCTTTGCAATCATGAAATTAGTACGATTTGTTGGGGTACTCCTGCTGGCAGGACAACCCTCTTTAAATATATGGGCTGGCAACCTCACCCCATCCCAATCCGCTGAACCCAGCGTTAAGGAATCTGCACGGCTGGTTCCGACTCAGCCCTTCCAAAACACCTCTACTCCCAGTAGTTCGCTTGAACCGATCACCAAACCCCAGGAACTTGCATGGGATGACGTCAAAGAATTCCAATCAACAAAACGCCTCTCCGACACTCCACCCCAAGACTCCACTGTACGCCCACAAAACGACTCAACGGTCCGACAACTGTCCCGATCGACACGACGCCAAGAGAAACTATCCCAATTTCCCGATAACGATTCCATACGTACCCAGATAGATCACGATCCAGCCTTCGGAATCTATAAAGACAACTACTTTGTTACGGGAAGCAGCTTCAACGGAGGTGTCAACAAAAACAATTCCGATGCAAAATTCCAGATCAGCCTGCGCTATCGGCTGATTCAAGGAGTCCTGCCCTATAACACCTATCTTTTTATCTCCTATACCCAAAAATCGTTTTGGGACATCTACCGCAAATCGAAACCCTTTTCTGAAAGCAACTATAACCCCACGATCGGTCTGGGAAATTTGATCTGCCGGCAGGGGAAAGCCGTAGGACTCGCCCTGCTACAATACGAACATGAATCAAACGGCAGAGACAGTATCTGGTCCCGCAGTTGGAACCGAATCAGCCTGATGGGACAACTCTTTTTCACCAAAAACTGGGCTATGGAGGTTAAATTGTGGATCCCACTGTCCCTCGAAGATAACCCCGACATCGTCCGTTACAAAGGCTATGGACTGGTCGCCGGCAGCTACATCAGCGATAACGACCGATTCCGGGTCTCGGCATGCATCACCAAACGTGGCGGATGGAACCTCAACGCAAATACCGAACTCGAAGTGGCCTGGCAAGCCTGCCGCAAAATCAACCTGTTTCTTACCCTGCAATACTACAACGGATTCGGCGAAGGAATGCTCCACTACAACAAATACCGCAATATGTTCCGGATTGGCCTGGCCATCAAACCCCGGCATATCAGTATTTTTTAGGACAACTCTGTCGGCGTGGTGGTTGCATCCGTTGCACTTCCCCAGGATCAGACCGCATAAACCCGAAAAGCTCAATCGTCGATTTGCCCCCGCCAATCGGATTAGAACCAATCGGGCCCTGCCGATACAGAACGAGACTTTTACTCACCTTCTGTGCTCTGTGCACCGTTCCCTGTGCCCTCTTTCCAGTTCCTTGGTCCTTGGTCCTTGATCCCTGGTCCCAGGGACCCCAACTCCCCATTTCTCGTTCCTCGCACCACTCTCCCGGGCCATGACCCGTTCAATCTGCGAAGGAGACCGTTCACCTCCCCATGCACACCCCTTGAAAAGGCAGAACGAAAAGCAACATGCTGACCCGTACTAAACCGTACTGAACCCATGATCACTTCCCGCCTATAGCTTCCGGCTGACGAATAAAATATTATATTTGCAGAAACAAGCTACACAAATGAAAGATCGCAAACAAAAAGTTTTTGACTACCTGGATCAGGCCGACATCCCGTACGAATGGTACGAACATCCCGAAGCCCCTACCATCGAAATTGCGCGCCAATACTGGCGTAACGACGGATCAAAACATTGCAAAAACCTTTTTTTCCGCAACCACAAGGGGAATCGGCACTTTCTGGTCGTATTCGATTGCGACCAGCAAATGGCTATCCACGACCTCGAACATCGCCTGCATCAGGGAAAACTCTCTTTTGCCTCCGAACAACGCATGGAACGCTATCTCGGACTGCGCCCCGGTTCCGTCTCCCCGTTCGGATTGATCAACGATACTGAAAACCATGTCCATCTGTTTTTGGACAGCACCCTGAAAAATCAGCCCTCATTGAGTTTCCATCCCAATGACAATACAGCAACCGTAGTGATCTCCCGTGAAGCGTTCCAACGCTTTCTCGACATCTGCGGAAACAGCTACGAATATATCGATCTCTACTGATTCGCTCTCCTAAAAATCCATTACTACCATTACAGATTGGTCGGCTACAGGAGAATTGTGAAGAAATATAGAGA
>QRFC01002248.1_pt1 | contig 14418 bp, 10 predicted proteins | sample 1861061 | NCBI WGS metagenome assembly QRFC01 (sample SAMN09711282, study PRJNA482702) | Human gut metagenome, whole genome shotgun sequencing project.
GGAGAAGATCTTTGTCAACTCGTTCCACCATCAGGCGGTAAGCGAGCCTGGCAAGCATCTGCGCACCATCGCCAAATCTTCCGACCATATTATAGAGGCTGTAGAGAGTAGCGAATATAAGCAGATTCTCGGTGTGCAATGGCATCCGGAATGGCTGGAAGAAGAAGGATTGAAGATTTTCCAATGGCTGGTTAATCAGGCTAACAACTTTTATGCAGCCAAGCAGTTGCATAAGCGCATCCTTACGCTCGATACCCATTGTGATACGCCGATGTTCTTCCCTCAGGGCATCAAGTTTGATCATCGCGATTCCCGCATCCTGGTTGATCTCCATAAGATGACCGATGGTCATCAGGATGCTACCACGATGGTTGCTTACCTGCCACAGCCTCAGATAGGGGAGAGCTTCAGCAGCAAGGTGGCTTTCGATGTAAAGGGACCTGCGCAGTATGCCGACCTCATCTTCGACAAGATAGAAGAGATTGTGAGCAAGAACAGCCAGTATCTCAGCATAGCCCGCACTCCTGCCGATCTTTACAGCGATAAGCGGAAAGGCAGAAAGAGCATCATGCTCGGCATCGAGAACGGCCTCGCCCTGGAGCATGATATCAGTAACGTGAAGCATTTCGCCCAGCGCGGCATCGTTTATATCACGCTCTGCCATAATGGTGATAATGATATCTGCGATAGTGCCCGCGGCTGCAATACCCATAATGGTGTGAGCAGTTTTGGCGAGAAGGTGATTCAGGAGATGAACCGCCTGGGCATCATGGTAGATTTGAGTCATGGTGGCGAGAAGAGTTTCTACGATGCACTTGATATCAGCCAGACTCCTATTGTCTGCAGCCATAGCAGCAGCCGTGCGCTCTGCGATGTGTCTCGTAATCTGACCGATGACCAGATGCGTGCCCTCGCAGCAAAGGGTGGTGTGGCTCATACCACGCTCTATCACGGATTCCTGCGTAAAGAGGGTGAAGCCGACATCATGGACGCTATCGCCCATCTTGAGCATGCCATCGATGTGATGGGTATCGACCACGTAGGTCTGGGAACCGACTTTGATGGAGACGGCGGCATCCGGGGGCTCGCCGACTCTTCTGAACTCATCAATTTCACCCTCCAGCTGTTGCACCGCAAATATAGCGAGCAGGATATTGTCAAGATTTGGGGAGGCAACTGGCTCAGAGTGATGACGCAGGTGCAGAACTTTGGAAAGTGAAGAATGAAGAGTGAAGAACGAAGAAACAACGTTCGGCGGCCAAAGGGAAAGCCAATTCGATAGTTATTAAGTAATCATAAAGTTCAAAGTAAATACGATGACGAAGAAAATGAAGATAATTTTAGGCTTGGTAGTTGCTGCCGGAGTGGTAGCTGGAGCTATCAGCTATAAGAATGCCAACACCACGTCGCCGGAAATCCAGGAAGTAGAGGAAGCAGAGAAGCTGAATCCTGTAGGTCCTGCCTTTAATGCCGATTCGGCGTTGGCTTATTGTGCCGCACAATGCGATTTCGGTCCTCGCGTCATGAACAGCGAGGCGCACGACAAGTGTGGCGAATGGATTGTGAGCAAGTTCAAGCAGTTTGGTTGCGAGGTAGAAACCCAGAAGGCTGACCTCAAGGGCTATGATGGTACCATCCTGAAGAATACCAATATCATCGCCCATTACAATCCGAAGGCTGAAAACCGCATCTTGCTCTGTGCCCATTGGGACAGCCGTCCTTGGGCTGACAACGACCCCGACAGCACCAACTGGCGCAAGCCTGTAATGGGTGCCAACGATGGAGCCAGCGGAGTAGCCGTCATGTTGGAGATTGCCCGCCAGCTGCAGGCAGACAAGAAGCTGAATCCTAACATCGGCGTAGATTTCGTATGTTTCGATACTGAAGATTGGGGGACACCTCAGTGGGCTGATGTTCAGGACGATGGCGATACTTGGGCTTTGGGGGCCCAGTATTGGAGCGAGAACAAGCCTGAGGGATATAATCCACGTTTTGGAATCCTCCTCGATATGGTGGGCGGACAGGGAGCCAAGTTCTATCGTGAAGGCATGTCTATGCAGTATGCCGGTGGCATCGTGAAGAAGGTTTGGGCTGCAGCCCGTCAGGCTGGTTTCGGCTCTTACTTCCCTAAGAGCGATGGCGGAATGATTACTGATGATCATATTCCGGTCAACGAGAAGGCTAAGATTCCTACTGTAGATGTGATTGCTTATTATCCGGACTGTCAGCAGAGCAGTTTCGGTCCTACCTGGCACACCGTGAGCGATGATATGGCTCATTTGGATAAGAATGTGCTTAAGGCAGTTGGCCAAACCGTGATTCAGGTGCTTTATACTGAGGAATAGGTCGGCATCCCATTCGGATATAAAAGGAAATGTTCCTAGGAAAAGTTGTTGCTTTTCTTAGGAACATTTCTTTTTTCAGTCTGTTTAAATCTTCGTTCATCGACGTTGAACCGCCGTTCAACGTCTATGAACCGCCGTTCAACGACGCTGAACGGACATTCAACGTCGATGAACGGACATTCAACGTCGATGAACGGAGATTTCTTCTGCTTGTATCAACAAAAAAACTTAGGTATAAAAGCAATTCCTATTGACTGGAAATGCTTTTATACCTAAGTATATGGGCTTTCTGAATAAGATGAGCTGGTTAAATCTGCCCCGATTCTACCTGTCTTACCACTCTTTCTGTTAATCTGTCAACGCCGTTCGGGTCGTACTTCTTGTTGAGGCTGGCACCGAAGAGGCTTGCAAATGCCTGATAGAATCCGGCACGGATAGGACCCAGAAAGGCTTGAATCAGGTGATAGGATGAGGAATTGCATTCGCGATACACCAGTTTGATGCAGAGTTTACCCTGTGCATAGGTGAGTTTCTTCATTCTCGGGGTATATTCCTGTTTGATACCTTTCTCCACCAGTTTCATGTGTGCATCCTTTGCCTTCTTATTAGGCAGCGTTTCCAGATAATCACCCGTTTCGATGATAATCTTTCTTACCTCTTTGGCTATCGGCAGCACCTTCTTGATGTTGTATACCAAACGGTTGTAAGCCATTCGTTCCTTGGCGTTCTTGAATACCGGCTGCGGATAAACGTACACGTTGTTCACCTGAACATATTGCACGCTGTCATGATCCAGGAGCACTTTTCCTACCTTCACCATCGGTTCAAAGGTAGGAGCATCCATGTCCACCTCCCTGTCTTCAGGGTTGTCGCCATCGGTCTGCGCCATGGTTTGCAGGGTGATGCAGAAGAGCATCGCCAGTAAAAAGCATATTTTCTGTTTCATGTAAATCTCCTCAAAGTTCTTTGTCCAGCTCCTTTTTTCGTGGAGCTTCTTCTATATATAAAGAGGTGTAAGCCCCTTTGTGGTACTAATTACGCCGCAAAATTACAGATTATTTCTCAATTTGAGAAAGATTCTTGGCTTTTTCTTTCTCTTTTTCAGATTTTAGCAGTAACTTTGTCTTAATTTAATAAATGAAGTGCCTACTGCAGATGAAGCATGCTCATTCCATAACATCCCTCTTGTTGAAACTGTTTCTCGTAGGCAGCTCCCAAATCTTCTGTGCCTCATGGGCTCAAGCCCAATATTCCTCTCTTTCAGAACTGGGCGCCGTGCCCGAAGATTCTCTTTCCGCTTCGCCACTCTGGCAGCAACTGCTGTCCGACCTTTCTTCATCCGAAGATTTCGAGCATGTAGCCTGGCAGGACTATGAAGAAGATTTGGAGGAGATGGCGCAGCATCCCGTCAATCTGAATACGGCAACGAGAGAAGAACTGGAGCGCATGCCGTTTCTTACTGCATCGCAGGTAGAAGACATCCTGTTCTATATCTACCGCTATGGACAGCTGAAGAGTATGAGCGAGCTTACCCTGATAAGCAGCATCGGCTGGTATCAGCGCCAGCTGATGAATTGTTTCTTTTATGTGGCCGATGACGGGAGCAAGCCGGCTTTTCCCAGTCTTAAAACCATCGCCCAGTATGGCAAGCACGAAGTGATGGGCATGTTGAAGGTTCCTTTTTATGAGCGCAAGGGCGATGCGAGCGGAACCGACGGCTATCTAGGTTATCCTTACAAGCACGGACTGCGCTACCAGTTTCGCTACGGCAATTCCGTCAAACTGGGATTCGTAGCTTCTCAGGATGCCGGCGAACCATTCTTCGGAGGCAGGAACACGATGGGTTACGACTTCTATTCCTTCTATCTTCAGGTAAAGAACCTGGGCAGATGGAAGAATATCACCCTGGGCAGATACAGACTGAACGCAGGATTGGGACTGATACTCAATAATGATTTCGGCTTCGGCAAACTCTCAGCCTTAACCTCCTTGGGCAGATCATCTTCCTGCATCATCCGCGGTCATTCTTCCCGTTCTTCAGCCAATTATCTGCAAGGCGCCGCCGCCACCTATACCTTATTAAAGGGCCTCGAACTGACTGGTTTTCTTTCTTATCGCCAGATAGATGCTACGCTTTCTGCTGACGGCGGGGGCATCAAGACCATCCTGAAGACCGGTTTGCATCGCACGGTGAATGAGATTGCTAAACAGAAGGTAGCATCCAATACACTTGTGGGAGGCAACATCAGTTACCGGCATCAGGGCTGGCACATCGGAGGTACAGCCTTTTATACCTCTTTTTCCCTTCCGCTCACGCCCAATAAAAGCCAGCTTTACAAGCGTTTTGCTCCAGAGGGGAATGCCTTTTGGAATGCCAGTATCAGCTATGGTTATATCTCCCATCGCCTCACCCTCTCCGGCGAGACGGCAACTGGCGATTGCGGTTCCATAGCCACGCTCAATGCAGCCTCCTATCTCTGTTCCGACCATTTCACGCTCATGGCTCTTCACAGGTACTATTCTGCCCGTTACTATTCTCTCTTCAGCAACAGCTTTTCCGAGGGGAGCGATGTGCAGGATGAAAACGGCGTATATCTGGGCTTTACCTGGATTCCTGCCCATCATTGGAGCATCACAGCCTATAGCGATTTCGCCTATTTCGCCTGGCCTAAGTATCAGACCAGGGAGAGTACTCAGAGTTGGGATAATCTGGTGAATATTCTCTTCCAGCCCTCCAGAGTCCTGACGGTAGGAGGAAGGTTCCGTTATAAGGATAAGGCGGGAACCACGACCGGCCGTCTGCGCCTCTATGCCACAATAGTCCAAAAACGATGGAGCGCCAAAACCAGTTTCGACTATACGATGAGCCAGGCGGAAAGCACGATGAAGAATGAGGACGATGAGCTTAGTAAAGGCTATATGGTGAGCGAGCATATAGGATGGGAATGGAAATGGAAGAAGCAGTTGAAAGGAACGTTGAGAGGCTGCCTGGGCTATTTTCATACTTCCGATTTCGCCTCCCGTATCTACGCTTATGAGCCTGGTCTGCTCTATCAGATGAGTTTCGGCAGCTACTACGGCGAGGGCATCCGTTACGCCTTGGTGGCACGCTCAGAGATAGGTTCCCATCTGCTGCTTATCGCCAAATTGGGTACAACCGATTATTTCGACCGCTCTCACATCTCTTCTGGTTTGCAGGAAATCTCCCGCTCTTCACAATCCGATCTGGAGATACAGGTAAAGTGGAAATGGTAAGAAAGAATGGAGAAAAACGGGAAAAATATATCAAGAATAAAAAATATTAACCGTTTTTCTTGTTTAAATAGAAAAAATGAGTTACTTTTGCATCTTGAATAAATACTGGCTTATAAATGAAGATATTGATAGTTATCCCTTGTTATAACGAGGAAGAAGTGCTGCCTAAGACCTTAGATGTGCTGGGGGCATTGATCAGAAAAATTAAGAAAGAGACTGATGCCGACACAGAACTGCTGCTTGTCGACGATGGCAGTCGTGACCATACTTGGCAGATGATTTCGGATGCTGCCAAGGAGCATGGGTATGTGCATGGCATCAAACTGTCGCATAACCGGGGCCATCAGAATGCGCTTTGGGCAGGTATGGAAGCTGCGGTAGACCATTGTGATGCGATGGTAAGTATCGATGCCGACCTGCAGGACGATGAGAATGTTATCGTGGATATGGTGCGCCAGGTGCAGGAAGGCAAGGATATCATCTATGGTGTGCGCAAGGAGCGCAAGACCGATACCTTCTTCAAGCGCTTTACCGCCCAGGCTTTCTATAAACTGATGCAGAGTGTGGATAAGGAGACGGTTTACAATCATGCCGATTTCCGCATGATGACCAACCGCACCCTAAAGGCGCTGATGCAGTATCCTGAGCGCAATCTTTTCCTCAGAGCCATCGTCCGCCAGTTGGGTTTTCGAGAGGGGTTCGTCTATTACGACCGCAAGGCTCGTGAGGCGGGTGAGAGTAAGTATCCGTTTACCAAGATGCTGAGTTTCAGTATAGATGGCATCACTTCGTTCTCCGTGGCACCATTGAAGTTTATCACCTTCCTGGGTCTGGCGATGACTTTAGTAGCAATCATCATGATTATCTTTGCCTTGGTAGAATATTTCCAGGGCAAGACCATTCAGGGCTGGACCTCTATGCTTGTTTCCATGTGGTTTATCGGAGGCATCATCACCACGGGTGTAGGCATCACGGGTGTTTATATCGGCAAGATTTATACCGAGGTGAAACGTCGCCCACGATACTTCATCGAAGAAAGAGTATAATCTTATCGAAGAAAGAAAATAAGAAGAATATCAATTTGATAGATACAAAAATAGCATCGGTACTTATAATCCCGATGCTATTTTTGTATCTAATCACTAATAATTAATCACTACTCATTTGTTAAGTGCAATATTGGCACTAGTCTTCACGAATCGGTAGAAACCTACCTTGTTGTGCCATTCTACCGTCTTTCTTACTTCCCAAACCTTCTGGAAGGTATAGTCCTTGCCGAATTTCTCAAGGAAATCAGGCATGTCTTCTTCCGGAATCATCAGCACGCCATCCTGTGGCAATACCTTGTCAAACTGCTGGATCTTATCGCCCAGATAGAAGTTGAGGCTGAAGAAATGCAGCATATCTACCGACATATAAGAATAGAGTTTGCTGGTATCAAACTTCTTCTCGATAACTGGCGCCAGATGCTTATCGGTTTTCGTGTTGAGCACAGGTGGCTGCAGACTGGAGTCGAGCATCAGGAAGAGACCCACGATGGTGGCAAGGGTATATGAAACAATATTGCCTGGATTCTTCTTCTTGAGTGCTCGGAAAATGAGGTAAACTCCCCCCAAAGTGATAACCATAAAGATGCTGCATGGGATGAGCAAATCGTTGTTTTCGAGCGCATGGAGCATGGCGATATTGTCTATGGCATGCTTGCCGTGGAAGATGCTTTCTGGCACCCATCCTTTTTTTACCACCAGCAGGGCGATATTGAGAATCAGGGTTATCGAAGCAATCGCCCCGGCATAAACCTTCAAGGCTCCCATCTTCTCCTTCATCATCCAAACGATGTATTCGGCGATGAGATAGGCCATGAACGGATAGCATGGCAGCAGATAAACGCTGCGCTTGCTCTTTGGGATGCAGTAGAAGAAGAGTACCAGGAGGAAGGCGAGCCAGGTGAACACCTGCAGCGGAGTAGCCTTCTTCGCATTCTCAAGGAAACGGGTCTTCGAGAACTTCTTCCATGGCAGAATGAAGAGCGAGAACAATAATAATAAGGTGTAAGGCAACCAGCCCGTGATGAGCGTGAGAAGGTTGTACCACGCTGGGTTCTCGTGCGATTCGTATGCCATCTTGCCCATGAATCGGTCGATGTTCTCTTCCTTCACCAGGCGCAGAAACTCATCGCCGCCTTGCAGATAGGCTGCATAATACCAGCAGAAAGGAATAACGAGCGAGAGCAGGGCGGTTAGAGCCATGCGCCATACGATGCCCCAGAAGTTCTCACGTTGGGTAAGCATGAATACGCCCATCACAAAGCAAGGCAGAATGATGCCCACAGGACCTTTGGTAAGCGTAGCGCCACTCATGCAGAGGATAGCGAGCCAAGGCAACTGGTGCTTTCCTTTCTCCCACCAGCGGTAGAGCAGATACATGGCTCCCACCATAAAGGCGGTGTTCACCATATCTACACGGCAGTTCATACCCGCACGGTGCACCTCGAAGGCGGTGAGCGTGAGGATGGCTGCGATGAGACTGGTTGGGGCGTTCTTGCGCTTGGCATAGAATACGAAGCCGCCAATGGTCATCAATACCAGCGATACGGCGGATGGAAGACGTGAGGTGTACTCATTCACATGGCCGATGAAGAGGCTGAAGAAGGCGATGCACCAGTGGAAGAATGGCGGTTTGTAAGGGATATCACCTCCGTTGTTGATAGGCAGAATCCAGTTGCCATGTTCCAGCATGGTGTAGGCAACCACCGCTTCGCGCGGCTCTCCCTTGGTATTGAAATCTGTGAGTCCGAGGAATGGAATCATCATCACGATAGCCAGGATGATGATGAGCCATAGGGCTTTGTTGTACTTGATGTTCATGTCTTATCGAAGTCTTGTTTTGTTATTTTGGCTGCAAAGTTACATATAATTATTTGTTTATAGACAGAATAAGGCTAGAAATTTTGCTTTTATTAGGATATAATTATTAACTTTGCACCCGATTTCTAAAGTAGAATAAAAATGAAACGATATTTTAAGGCTTTTGGGTATCTCCTTTCGGTGCATGTATTGGCATTGCTGGTGATGACTCTGTTCAGATTGGTAGAATTTATCGCTCTGCATGGCATGATTGTAGATGCAGAGGCGAGTAGGGTAATGGCGTTTGTCAAGGGTGTATGGTTTGATAATGTCATAGCTTGTTATATTTCGGTATTGCCTGTGGCTGTGCTCCTGATAGCAGCCAGCCTGGGGTGGTGTCATCGCCGTTTGCTGCGTGGCATCAACATCTGGTATGCGGCATGGTTTGCCATCGCCTTCATGCCTTCGGCAGCCAATACTCCTTATTTCCAGTATTTCTTCAAGAACATCAATTCCAGCATATTCGGGTGGTTCGGCTATGTAGCCACCACATCGGGCATGCTCTTGCAGGAGTCTTCCTACTGGCTCTATATCGCCCTCTATTTCGTGTTTACGGGGTCGTTTATCTATGCGCTCGTCCGTCTGCGCCGCTACTTCGAGGGGCTCTTCCTTCTGCCTAAGGACAATATGCACCTGGTGCAGGTAGTCAGCCGTTTCCTTATTTCTGCTGTGATGATAGGTGCCTGTCTCTTCGGCATCCGTGGCAGAATGGGCTATAACCCTATCAAGGTGAGCCAGGCTTACTATTGCGAGGATTCTTTCCTCAACCAGCTCGGCATCAATCCGGCATTCAATCTCCTTACTTCTGCGCTCGACGATATGCGCAAGGAGAACAAGGAGTTGCATCTCATGCCATACGCTGAGGCTATCACGAATACCCGCCAGTGGCTGGGTATTACGGGAAAGGTGGATAGCACGAATATTCTGAAGCGTGAGGTGGTGAACGATTCCCTGATGATGAAGATGGGTCAATCTCCTGCGAAGAAGAATCATCCTAACGTGGTGGTGATATTGATGGAGTCGATGTCGGCAAACCTGCTGGGCACATTCGGCAATCAGCAGCCGCTCACTCCAACGCTCGATTCGCTCTATCAGCATTCCCTGGCGTTCACCCACTTCTATAGTTCCGGCATCCATACCAACCATGGCATGACGGCTACGCTCTACAGTTTCCCTGCCCTCATGTTCCGCAATCTGATGAAGGGAACGGTAACTCCACGCCGCAAGGGTATCGCCACGGTGTTGAAGAAGTATGGCTACGAGAACATGTTCTTCATGACTCACGAGGCACAGTATGACAACATGAAGGCTTTCTTCCAGACCAATGGCTACGATGACATCTTCTCTCAGGAGAACTATCCTAAGAGCGAGGTGGTGAACAGTTTTGGTGTGAGCGACCATTTCGAGATGGACTATGCCCTCAACACCATCAACCAGAAGGCGAAGACGGGCAAGCCTTTCATGGCTACCATCCTCACCGTGAGCAATCATCCGCCATATATCATTCCTGATTTCTTCAAGCCGAAGACCAAGGAGAAGGAAACACAGATTGTGGAGTATGCCGACTGGGCGATAGGCGACTTTCTGAAGAAGGCAAGCCGGGAGCCTTGGTATAAGAACACGATATTCGTGATTCAGGCAGACCATGGTAAGCTGGTGGGTAAGAGCGAGGGCGAGTTGCCTCAGTCTTACAACCACATTCCGCTCATCATCTTTGGTCCTGGTGTTCCGCAGCAGCAGTATGCCGGTTTGGGTATGCAGGTAGATGTAATGCCTACGCTTTTCGGTCTGATGAATCTGAATTATGAGTACGAGGGCTTCGGCGTGGATTTGCTGAAACAGGAGCGCCCGATGGTATTCTATTCGGCAGATAACCAGATTGTGGCAAGAGACCATCAGCGTTGCTTTGTCTATAATCCGTCGATGAACCGCAGTTTCTGCTATGATGTGTTGCCGAATGGTAATCTGAAGGAAACCAAGCAGGAATCTAAGTTCCAGGATTTGAAGAACTATGTGTTCTCGAATATCCAGGCTGCTGAATATATCGAGCGACATCAGCAATAAAAAACGATTTTATCAGAAACAGTAATCCCCCACCACGCTTTGGCTGCGTGATGGGGGATTTACTGTTTCAGGAGATTCAAGATGCTTTATGCCGAGAGGGTAAGCTTCTGCCAGATCTCGGTGTCGCCACCTTTTAGCTTCTTGCAGAGACCACGCTTGGTCCAACGGCTTATCATCTTACGGATGGTTTCACGACTGGCTCCGTCGCCACGCTCACGGCTGGCATCGAAGAGGGTGAACTGCTCAGGGAGCTGGGCAAAGAGCAGGGTGTTTCGAGACTTATAGACTGGGATTGCCTCGTTGTCCTGCTGCTGCTTGTCGAGACGCAAGCCAAACATCTCCATCTGCATGGCGAGCACGTAGTCGGCCACAGCCTTGGCAAAACGGATGCAGGCATCTGTTTCCTCTCCGGTCTGTTCCAGGATGTGGAAGATGACGCCACAACGGAAGCCGATGACGGCGGAACGGCGACGATATACATCCATCACACGGTCGGCATTCGCCAGGGCAAGCTGTCTTTTCGCTTCGAGCCACAGGCAGAACTCCTCGCACATACGGGCAGCTCCATTACGCCGTGACTACGTTCAAGGAGAGTTACTGCCTTGAGGATGTTTGCCTGCTCCTCCTCGGTATAGTCGTGGTGCTGGCTGAGGGGTGCGAAGGAGGTATCGGGCATCTTGGCGAGCATCATTCTTGAAGAAGATCCGTCCTCGATGTTATCATCGGTGAAGAACTTCTGGAAGATGTTCTGGGTGCAGCAGCCGGAGAAGTTGAGCTGGGCGTGGGTTACGCCGCTGGTGGCTGTGATGTAGTCCTGACCCACCTCGCTCTGGTCGAACGCCTTACGGAAGTAGTCGCCGAACACCTTCCATACGCTCTTCATCGAACCGAGCTCCTCGCTGAACATATACATGGTATGGCCATCGGCACAGAGCTGACGACGCATCAATGCCGACTTCGAGATAGTATCGCCAATGTGACGGATGCAAGGCTTTGGATCCACTACACCCTTCTTGCCCTTGTGCTGCTGGTACCAGGCTTCATCCTCACGAGGTTTCTCATCGTCCTTATCCATCTTCTTCGCCCAGATGTTCTCGATGCGGCGGCATATGCCCTTACCTGATGCCTGCTCGCCGATGATGATAGACATGAGTGCCATCGGAGTATCGCTGCCGTCGCAATACTTCGCCTTCAGACGGTCAGCATAGGTTGCGGCAATAGGGAGGGCTGAGAAGAGGGCAGGCACGCGTGCCTCTGCGGCTACGCCAGAGAGCGAGTCGCGGAGTCCGAGTGGAAGCTGGTCTACTGGGAATTCGTAAAGAGGCTGTGTACTTGCCTTAGAGGCTAAAAGGTTCTCTATGTTTCTTAAATTTTCATTCTCCATAATTATTTAATGTTTAAAAGTTAGCTTGTCGGAATATCCGGTAAACGGCGGCAAAAATACGACTATCTTCTGTAACCGCCAAATTTGAGCGTGTGATAAGACCCGAATTTCAGCAGCCATTTGGGGCAAATTGTGTTAAAAAATCTAAGTCATAGTTTTGTGGGTCGGAAAACATAGGTTCTTATGTGCTAAATCATAGTTTCTCGGGTGCCAGGTTATAGCTTCTTGGATAACAGGTTCTCGTCTCAATCCGTAACCCCCTTTTTCTTCTTCTTCCTTTCTCATAAAAAAAATAACACGGACAAATTGAATTTGTCCGGACAAATTGTCCGGAGTTTCATAACGTGTTGTTTTTCTGGTACTTATAAGCCTTTTGGACAACCGTCCGGACAAATTCAATTTGTCCGTGTTTTAAAAATATTCCCGTTAAATTCTTTGGTGTCTTACCCGTAATCCATTGACTATTAGTTAATTCGTAATAAAAATGCTAGTTTTAAACAACTTTGTTTAAAACAACCTTGTTTAATTTGTTTTTTTTTGCTATCTTTGCAGAAGAAAAGCTCCTAGCCCAGGGCGTGTGGAGCTTACATACGAATTACATTAGTATATAATAAGGTAGTGATTATGAGAAAAAGTAAAGAAGCTCCGTTTGTGTTCGGTGTTCGTGTGGAGGGAGATTCCTTTACCGACCGACGAGAGGAAACAGAACGTCTGAAGGCGAACTTTACGTATGGAGTGAATACGATATTGATTTCACCTCGTCGTATGGGTAAGACTTCATTGGTGGATAAGGTGTGTTCGCTTGTAGAGAGCGAGGACATCAGGATAGCTCGTATAGATGCCTTTGGCTGTCGTTCGGAGAATGATTTTATCAATGCTTTTGCTACGGCTGTAGTTCGGGCTACTTCTTCAAAATGGGAAGAATGGATGGAGAATGCCAAGGTATTCTTAAGCCGTTTCGTTCCGAAAATCAGTATTGGTCAAGATCCTTTGACTGATTTTTCTTTGGCTTTGGAGTATAATGCAGGTAACAATACAACAGAAGAAGTATTGAGACTTCCGGAAATGATAGCTCGTTCTAAAGGTTGTCATATCGTAGTCTGCATCGATGAATTTCAGCAGATAGGCGATTTCCCTGATTCCTTGACCTTCCAGAAGAAGCTCCGCAGCGTATGGCAATTACAGAGCCATGTATCTTACTGTCTTTATGGAAGCAAGAAGCACATGATGGAACAGATGTTCCAGAATGCCCGTTATCCATTCTATCGCTTTGGTGATTTCTTCTATCTGAATAAGATAAGCGAGAAAGACTGGGTGGAGTATATCTGTCAGCGATTCGAATCTACCGGCAAGCATATTTCTGAAGAGTTGGCTCGTGAAATCTGTCAGGTAACAGACAGATATTCCTCTTATGTACAGCAGTTGGCATGGTTTGTATGGCTGCGAGTGCAGGATGATTCTGCAGCTACAGAAGAAGACTTGAAATATGGAATAGACCGGTTGCTGGATGCTTGCGAGCCTTTGTTTATCCAGCAGACCGAAGACCTTTCTGCCTATCAGATGAATTTCCTGCATGCCATCATCAATGGAGTACATACAGGCTTCACGCAGACAGCGATATTGGAAACCTATCGTCTGGGTACTGCCGCCAATGTAACCCGCCTCAAGAAATCCTTGATGGTGAAAGATCTGATTACGATTCCAGCTCCTAAGCATCTGGAAATGAGTGACCCCATCTTGGCGTTGTGGCTCAAGAGAAGAGTTTGGAAATGATGTTCCCTGGAGTTCCAAAGCATCCTAGGCAAAAATATAAAAATATAGTAAACAAATGAAGATAAAGATAAATCCAAAATACGAAGAGATGAGAAGTTTCATCGAACGCATCCCGGATGTGTTCGAGAAGGAAGGACGTGTGATTTACACGGGTCGCAATCTTATTAAGGTGATGGAAGCTCCTGATGGAACTGTTATTAATGTGAAGCGCTATCACGCGCCAAAGGGACCCAACAAACTGATTTATTCCCTAGGCATCAGAAAGCCTAAGGGAGAGCGTGCCTTCGAATATCCGATGATATTGGAGAAGAAAGGCATCGGAACCCCTACACCTATTGCCCTTATCGAAGAGCGTAATGCCATCGGGCTTTTGGGATATACCTATCTCATCACCCTGCAGTGTGACAACCTGCATACGCTTTACGAAGTGGGCGATGCAGTCCCTGGCACCTACGAGAAACTGGCTAAGGCGCTGGCGCATTTTGCTGCTGATATGCATAATAAGAAAATCCTGCATAAGGATTTTACGCCAGGCAACGTGTTGTGGAAACAGGATGATGAAGGCTTCCATTTCATCATCGTGGATATCAACCGCATGAAGTTTGGAGAAATCAGCGTCAAGGAAGGACTCTATAATCTCCGAAAGTTCTGGGGACCTAAGGAATTTATCCGAATCCTGGTCTCTGAATAT
>QRFC01002275.1_pt1 | contig 14298 bp, 11 predicted proteins | sample 1861061 | NCBI WGS metagenome assembly QRFC01 (sample SAMN09711282, study PRJNA482702) | Human gut metagenome, whole genome shotgun sequencing project.
TATCAATTTGTTATCAAAAGACTAATCGAAATCGCTGAAACCCGCATAAACACTGGCTTTTTTAAGCAACTCGATTTATTCAAACTCAATCGTTCCAGGCGGCTTACTGGTAATATCATACATTACCCGATTCACATGGCTCACCTCATTGATGATCCTGCTGGTCACCTTCTGTAATACTTCATAAGGGATCTGTGCGCTCTCTGCGGTCATGAAGTCGATGGTCTTCACGGCTCTCAGTGCGATGGCGTAATCATAGGTTCTCTCATCACCCATAACGCCTACGGATCTCATATTGGTCAGGGCTGCGAAGTACTGGTTGATCTCGCGGTCCAGACCTGCGTTAGCGATTTCCTCGCGGTAGATGGCATCTGCATCCTGTACGATCTTGACCTTCTCAGCGGTCACTTCGCCGATGATACGGATACCCAGTCCGGGACCGGGGAACGGCTGACGGAATACCAGATGCTCCGGAATGCCAAGCTCCAGTCCTACCTTACGGACCTCATCCTTGAACAGGTTGCGCAGAGGCTCGATGATCTCCTTGAAATCTACATAGTCGGGCAGGCCGCCTACGTTGTGATGGGACTTGATCACTGCGGATTCACCGCCCAGTCCGCTCTCTACCACATCGGGATAGATGGTTCCCTGTACCAGGAAGTCCACGGCACCAATCTTCTTCGCCTCTTCCTCGAATACACGGATGAACTCTTCGCCGATGATCTTTCGCTTATGCTCCGGCTCGGATACACCTGCCAGCTTGCTGTAGAAACGCTCCTGCGCATTCACACGAATGAAGTGCAGATCGTAATTGCCGTTGGGACCGAAGACTGCTTCTACCTCATCGCCCTCATTCTTACGAAGCAGTCCGTGATCTACGAAGACACAGGTCAGCTGCTCACCGACTGCCTTGGATAACAGTACTGCTGCCACGGAGGAATCCACGCCGCCGGACAATGCACAGAGGACTTTACCATTCCCAACCTTCTCTCGAATTGCCTTAATGGACTCTTCCACGAAAGAATCCATCTTCCAGTCACCGCAACATCCGCAGATATTACGTACGAAATTATACAGCATCTTGGAGCCTTCCACCGTGTGGAGTACTTCCGGGTGGAACTGGATCGCATACAGTCCGCGCTCTACACACTCTGCTGCTGCCACAGGGCAGTTTGCAGTGGTAGCTACGGCACGGAAGCCGGGTGCCAGTTTCGAAATATAGTCGAAATGGCTCATCCAGCAGATCGTATTCTCGGATACATCGGAAAACAGCTTGGAACTGCGGTCTACCTTCACCTCAGTCTTGCCATATTCCCGAACGGCTGCACGTTCTACCTTACCACCCAGCACATGGGTCATCAGCTGTGCGCCGTAACAGAGTCCCAGCACGGGAACTCCTAAGTGAAACAGATCCTCGGAGCAGGTAGCTGCGCCGGGTTCATAGCAGCTTGCGGGGCCGCCGGTCAGGATGATTCCCTTGGGATTCATCGCTTTTATCTTATTCAAGTCTGTCTTGTAAGAGTAGATCTCGCAATATACATTGCATTCTCTGACTCTTCTGGCGACCAGCTGATTGTACTGTCCGCCAAAATCAATGACAACTACCAGTTCTTTTTCCATGGTTGTCCTCCAGTATATTTTTCTGTCCTCTATTATAGGGTATGGGGCAGGGGAAGTCAAACCCTACTGCACCAGTTCTTCCAATTTTCCGAAGGTATAACCCATTTCTTCCCATTTCGTGAGCAGTTCATCCAGAATCTCCCCATTGGTCTTCGAGGTGTTATGTAACAGCACCACCGCTCCGGGGTGGATCCTGCCTGTCAGCTTGGAAAAAGCTTCCTCGTGGCTGGGCTGGGCATCCACGTTCCAGTCCACATACGCGAGGCTCCAGAAAAAAGTGGCATACCCCAGATCCTTTGCCATCTGCAGATTCGTCTCACTGTATTTTCCCTGGGGCGGCCGGTAGTACATTGCCATCTCCGTGCCGGTGGTCTCCTGAAAAAGAGTTCTCACGTCATCCATCTCTTTCCGGAAAACCGCCGGATCAGAAATTTTCGACATGTCATAATGATGATAGGTGTGGTTTCCCACCGTATGTCCGTCCTCCACCATGCGTTTCACCATCTCCGGCGCCGACTCCAGAAAATGTCCTACCACAAAAAAGGTCGCCGGTGCATTGTGCCTTTTCAATGCATCCAATATGGCGGAACTATTACCATTCTCATAGCCGCAGTCAAAAGTGAGATAGATCTTTTTCTCCTCCGCATCTCCCACATAATAGGCATTGTACTCTTTTAGTTCTTCCGCAGATGCCGTGCCGGCGGGCTGCGTTCCTTCCGTTCCGAATCCCAGTCCCCAGTTCTCTGCTGAAAGTACCTCCTGCGTATTCTCCAATGCACTTCCCACTGTTTCCCGGGGGCTCATTTCCTGCTGCATATGCAGTCCGTATACAATGGCTCCAATCCCTCTTCCCAGAAAAAACATACATGCAAAAAGAAGCAGGAGCCAAAGTGTTTTTTCGTGTTCCGTGAAAAAACGTTTCATGTGGTATCTCCTCTCAGAACTATTCGCTACTACTTTATGCAAACGTTCTCCGGGGCATACCCGCATCCTCTTTTTCTGCTTCTTTTTCTATATTCCATTTTCTGTTTTCAACAAAAAATCAGTTTGGCAGCTATTCCCTTTCCCGCTGTTTCTTATGCGAGATGATTTCATAGGCGGTCACAGCCACCCAGAACAGCAGACTGACTCCTTCCGCCACACGCCAATACCACATGCCGGAATACCACACTTTGACAGTTCCCTGATAGCCCGCCGGCAGGATTGCCCGGACATGACCGTTCTCACCTACAGTCACCGGGAATTTTTTCCCCGTTGTCATATCCTTGGTATGATACCCTTTGTACAAAAGCATCGGCAGATCGATATAATACTCTCCGGGACCCGCAACAGTCGTCACCGTAGTCAGCGTGTTCAGATTTTCCTTCTCAAAAGCTTCCACTGTCACTCCGTCCGACGGCCATGCATCATGGTAATAAAAATTCCACTCCACATCCAAAGGCAGGTACTCCGCTCCCAGAATGCCGGAATGTCCCATGGATGCCATAGAATTCAATCTCAACGGCTGATCTTTCGTCTGCAGCAGATCATTAGTCTGATACATGGAGAAAAAGATACAGCCGCCGCAGACTGCCACCAGGAATATGGCCTTTGCCACCTTATCCTTCCACCGGAGCATCCAGTGTCCCGCCGTGCAGGCCACCAGAGTCATGGCAATTGCTGCGATGGTCGTCAATCTAGTAGGAAACTGGATCATCGTAGTCAGAAGCTCCAGCACGGAATTGGCTTCCTTCAGCGCATTCCAGGGGAAATAGTAAGTACTTACCGCAATTGCCACACATCCCAGAATAAATGCAACCTTGGCTGCCTTATCATGTGCCGGATCCTGTTCCTTTTCCCTGTTACGGATAGCAAAATACACAATCACTCCCAGTAATACGGCAACACCTATATAAATAGGCTCTGTGTCCACCATTCCCAGCTCCTGAAATTTGGAATTGCTTCCGGCATTCTGCATGGTGAAAAATATCTGTGCCCCCAAAATTCCCCGATCCTGAATGTATACGCCGCTGTTATTGGAATAACGGTATTGATCCGCCAGCATCATATCTAACATCGGAAGCAGGAACCAGATATTTGCCAGCACCGTTCCCACAACCACCTTTACCAGTTCCAGGAAAGTTCTTTTGCGGAATACTTTTCGGATACATAATAAGCACAAAAGGATGGTAAACACACCCGCAATCTCACAGCTTAATACATGGCTCTGGATAATACCGGAAAAGCCCAGTACCGGCAGCAGCCAGTAATGGCGGTACTCCTTTTTCTCCATATCTTCCGTGAAGATCCGATAAAAACCATAGCACAGCAACGGCAGGAAGATCATTGCTGTGTACTCACCTACCGCACTCCGGTTATAAATATTGTATACGCGATACGGTGCCAACGTATACAACATACTTCCGAACATTCCGGTCACACGGTTACGGAAAATTCCGCAGAAGCAGATATACGCTATGACCGCCGTAGCCAGATTGACCAGACAGATATATCCACCGTAGGAAACACTCATGGGGAAACCGATCAGCCGAAGTATTGCCGGAATTACCAGAAATGTATCGCAGTAAAACAGTGAGTTGGCATAGCCATGCCCATACAGCCACATGGGCTCTACTCTCGCAGGAAAGATTCCCTGTGCCAGGCTCTGCGCCAGGAATTCAATACGAAGCAGGTGAAATCCCAAATCGGCTCCCACCATAATATAATCCACAAATACCGGTAGGGAAGCCAGGACCGCCAATGCGGGAATTCCGAAGTATACCAGTTTCTTCTCCAGCGCAAGAGGATATTTTCCCATATACACATACAACATGATCAGCGAATCCAGCAGCCAAAATCCCAGGAGGAACATCACAAGCAGCATTCTGTAGGACGCAGTGGTTTTCACCAGCCGGATATCCTTAATAGTAAGCTTTCCGGTTCCGTAGTAGTCTGCGTGGATGTTTACTTCATCCGCTTTCAGACGGCTTGTCACATAGATCTCACAGGAGCTTTCTGTTCTCCCGGAATACAGGGAAAGCTCGTTTTCCAGCAATTCTCTGTAGATTTCTCCATCACTTGTAATGTTAATCTTATTTACGCCGTTGTCATCCGTGTCATACGTCACATAATAGCAATAAGTACCGGGTGCCATGGAAAAACCGCTCATTTCCAGCCAGGGACCGCTGATATTGCTGCTACCGTCCACGGAATAACCTTTTGCTTCCCGGATGACACCCTCTTCCGTTGTCACCTGTGCATCTGCCAGAGTGCTGATTGTTTTATTGCCGCACAGAATTCCGATCACAGGCACCAGCAGTAACAAAACTTCCAGAAGCAACAGAATACGGAATTTTTTGTTTTTCAGGATTTCAGATTTCTTCCACATATCCATTTCCTACGCTGCCTCCTTTTGTACTTTCCGGTCCGGATTTTTCTTCTGTGTGAGTATACAGTATATAACGATCCCCACTATGCCAAGAGCGCTGAGCGCCACTGCTACCAGTTGTGCTGCACCGGCTGCGGCACTCATCTGAAACTGCGGTGCTTCGATCAGAACCACATCCGGCAGATCTTCCTTCTGGCGGATCCACAAAGGTGCTCTGCCTAACAGCAGTTTATTGGTCAGAAATTGTGTCGACACAAAAGCTACCGCAAGTACTGCTGTCTCCAGGATGGTGGCTTCTGTTGCGGATTTTTCCTCCCGGTAAGTGTTCAGGAGACCGCATACTATAAATGTCAGTCCGCAGATTGCCGGAATCATAAAGATCGTGGGAGACTGCATACTGAAGGTCAACACCTGGAACACGGCATTCTGCCGGAGCAGATCCCAGGGAAAGCTGCCCAGGCTCAGAAGGATTCCCAGCATTCCGCACCAGAACAATCCGGCAGTGCTGTCTTCTTTACTGTTTTTCTTCTGCAGCGCCCCACTGAATTTCAACCACAGCAGGAAAAAAAAGAGTCCCGTAAGTGCCGGACCGACACCAATGGCAGCCGTTCCCTGAAACCCCTTGCTCTTATAATCATAGGTGGCACCTCCCTGGAAAAAGAAGGTCAGATAATGCAGAAGAAAAGCTCCCTTTTCCTGAAATGGACGGCTTCCAACATATCTTGCCACATCACGATATGCCACAAGGTATCTTAGCATCGGCAGCAGATACCACAGATTGCCCAACAAGGTTGCCGCTGCTGCCTTACCCAATGTCAGCCAGCCGTCTTTTTCCAGCAATTGTCTGCGATAATATACGCAGCAGAACACTAACAGAAGCATTCCCACTTCCAAAACCGCAAAAGAAGACTGTAACAGCAAGGAAATCGCTATGGCCAGAAGAAGCCATTGCGGCAGTTTTCCTTTTTTCCGCCCGACTGCCCTCACTAGAAACAGTAATAACACCGGCAGGAAAGCGTAGCCTAACGCTTCCCCGATGGCGGCTCTTCCATACAAGGCATCCAGATACCACGGTGCCCAGCAATACAGTGCCGTACCGATCACCGCTGTTTTTTTATTTTGAAATCCTTCTTCCAGTGTCTTGTAGGAAAAGCACACTGTCACGGCATAAATACATATCAGAAACATCCGGTAAACACTTTCCAGTGCAGCTCCTGTCATTCGCAGAAGCACCGGCAGCAGCCAGAACAGATTTCCGTCCAAACCTGCCGTACCATGCTCATACTGCCAGTTTACAGGCATTGCCATCTGGAATATCCCCGCCGATAGATAATCCTTCATATTCTCAATACGTACCAGCTGGTACGGAACCTCTGCGGAATTCAGGCAATAATTTGTAAACAGCGGGAGCGCTCCTGTCAGAAAAATACCAACCAAACACCAGAAGGTACTATTTCCCTTTGATTTTATTTTTTCTATCATCCTCATGAATTTTTTCTCTCCCGTTTTTTCTCCATCGCCACACCCGCGACCAGACCCAGCAGGCTGAGACAGCTCACCACTTCTGCCACTCTCCAATACCAAGGGCTTACGAATGTTACCTGAACAGTTCCCTCATAGCCTGCCGGAACTTCCACGCACACTGCGTAATTATCACTGGTGGTGATAGTCAGTTCCTGTCCGGTAATCTTGTCATATGCCCGATAGCCATAATAATACAAAAGCGGTAATTCCACAATTTCTGTTTTATCGCCCCGGTTCTGACAATGCATTTCAATTTTGATTCCGTCCTTATGATAATCTGTAATAGCGACCATCTCTCCGGCATAAGGATCATGGGTCCAGAACAATGTAGCATCTGCGCCGTAGGGAAGATATTCTGCCCCGGCAATATAGCCGCTTCCCATTCCTTCCTCTCCGTAGATCCGGTAATCGTCAGCCGTCTGAAGCATATCATCCATCAGGTAAATACTGCTGCACAGAGTCAGTACCATCATTCCGGCAAAATAGAACTGCAATCCGTGCGTCTCATACTGTCCCTTGATCTCTTTGGCCACAACACCTGCCACCAGTACTGCACACAGTGTTGCAATGGTCAGAAAACGATTGGGAAATTGAATACTTGACACCAGCGTTGCGGTAATATCGTTCAGGCTATGAATCTTATCCCATGGAAAGATTGACAGACACATACACATAGCCAGAACGGCAAAGCCTCCTGCAATGTTGCCCAATGCCTTTTCTTCCTTTCGCAAATGGGCAGTTTTACGGAAAAAGAGCATTCCCGCCCAAAGTAACAGTGCCACAGTCAGTGCAATTCCCATTCCCATAGGCTGACTGTCTGCCATTCCGTTGTCGGAATAGAACACATTGTAACCGTTCCGGAAAAAGGTAAACAACATGTTGGTCAGGTATAAGCCTCTGTACTGGATCGTTCTGCCGGAAACATGTTGAATCGTAAAGTCACCCCGCAGCATATAGTCAGCAAAAGGTACTAAGAACCACGCACTCAGCAGTACACTGTAGATCACCGTTTTTGCCAGAGAACAGAACGTCTCCTTGCGGAATACCTTTTTGATCAGAATCAGACAAAGCAGGATAGTGAATGCTCCTACCTGTTCTCCTGTCAGCAGATGCGACTGCACCAGTCCTGCAAAAGCTATCGTCAGCGGAATCCAGGAATAACGATATTCTTTGTTCGTTATATTCTGAGTAAACACACGATAAAATCCATAGGCTATCAACGGCAGGAAGAGTATTCCGAAGGTCTCCCCCAATGATCCGCAGATAAACGTCTTGGAAAGACGATATACCGACAAAGTATAAAGTACTGTACATAAAAAGCCGATATAACGGTCTTCATATATTTTGCGAAAGCTGTAATAAGCTATCAGTATGGTAAGTGCGTTGATGAACAAAAGGAACAGGCGATAGCTGGTAATATAAGAAAAGCCGATCAGACGGAATAGTGCACCCACATACAAAAGTGTCTCCCCGTAAAAGATCGATGATGCATAACCGTAGCCCTGCTGCCATTTGGGTGCGATCCGCACCGGAAACTGTCCTGCCAGAATGCCATCCTTGATGCCCATCATACGAAGCATATGGTATCCCAGGTCTCCACTGGACAACATGGCATCCTGCAACAGAGGCAGAGAACTGAACAGCAAAAGAAGTGCCAGACCGAAATGAATTCCCTTCTGCGAAACAGATAACGAATACTCTCTGTCATACTGCACATAAGTATATAACAGATTCACCAGAATGGAGATCACCACAACCAAAAACAGGAAAATGACTGCCAGACCGTTGGTTTCCCGAATGGTAAGCCCCGAGATCGTATAGTTTCCTTCTCCACCGTAGGTAACAGTAACACGTATATTATCCGACTTTTGCAGCAGCCATAACGGATAATCCGTCTCATGCAGTCCCTGATAGAGGTGCTCTCCGCTGTTGCGGAGCATCCGGTATCCCACAGTATCATCCTCAACAATACAGAAATTCTTCATATTGGTATCCGTATCATAATGCAGCTGGATCCGGTAGAGACCCGGCTTTAATGAGATATGCTCTATAGTCATATTGTCCTGATAGACTCCGGTATTGACCGTTACCCCTTCGGACGGATATTCATACACCTCATTTCTGCCAAACAGACCGACAATTCCCAATAATATCAGCAGGATTTCCGCCAGCAAAACTCTTCGGAAAGTCTTTCTTTTTCCTATCTGCAATGCTCTGATTTTATGAATAAATTCCATATGTAACGTTCCTGTCTCTTTCGTTATAATATTCTATTTATTTTATCATTATATCAATCAATATGCAACAAAAACGAACCTTCCGCATAGGTTAATCTAACTCCTTCGTATGATATGGAGTAACGCCATGGACTGCAAGGAAATGATTCTGTCAGAGGAGACCTATGACATTATCACAGACTTTTCCGCATCGGAATTTCTGGGAGATGACAATAATTGTTATGCACGCATCGGAGAAGATTTTTTGATTTTGTATCTGGGCAATCTGGGAATCCGCAATCCGAAGATTGATTTTTTCCCCTATCACAATATGCCGAAGCTTTATGGGCTCATGCAGCTATCTCCCTCCGGTGAGACGCCACCCGGTGCCGCTCCCTTTGATCCGGCAGACCTGATCGCCAGTGGGATCACCCAGGTACAGCGTCCGCCCCTAAGTCTCACGGGGCGAGGCGTGATCCTGTGTTTTATTGATACCGGTATTGATTATCGAAATCCTGTGTTTCTGGACGAGAACGGCAACAGCCGCATCCTGGCGATCTGGGATCAGACGGTTCAGACCGGGATACCACCTGAGGGGTTTAAATATGGTTCTGAATACCGCAGAGAGGATATTAACCTGGCGCTGCGCTCCGAGGATCCTTATTCCATCGTTCCCTCCCGGGATGAAAACGGACACGGCAGTATCCTCGCCGGAATTGCCGCCGGCAGCGTTGTCAGACAAGGTAATCCTTATATCGGTGCTGCACCGGAGACCGACATCGTCGTGGTGAAGCTCAAGGAATGTAAGCAATATCTGCGCAGCTTTTATCTGGTGCCCGAGGGTGTTCCCGCCTATCAGGAAAATGATATTATGCTGGGCATCAAATACGCGGAATCCTTCGTTCGGCTCTTCGAGCGTCCGGTAGTCATCTGTCTGGGGTTGGGAACCAACCAGGGAGATCATGCGGGCAATTCCTCCCTGTCACGGTATCTTTCTTCCCTCGCTGTCCGCAGAAGCCGTGCCGCCATCGTCTGCGGGGGAAATGAAGGGAACGCCTCACACCATTACCATGGAAGACTAAGCGCTCAGACACCTGGGGAGGATTTCCGGGATGTGGAGATCCGGGTCAGCGAAGGCTGTATCGGATTCTGGCTGGAGCTTTGGGGTGCTCTGCCGGATGCTTTTAATCTGAGTATCCGCACTCCCGGCGGGGAAAATATTCCCGAACTGCGCCTTGGGTTGCAGCAAAGCGTGACCTATTCCTTTATCTACGAAAAAAGCAGAGTCACTATCGACTCTGCTCTTGTGGAAGAAAATTCCGGCGAGGAACTGATCCTTGTACGCATCCAGGATCCTACCCCCGGTATCTGGACCTTTCATGTCTCTGCTTCCGGTAGTTTATATAACGGTAATTTTCACATGTGGCTGCCTATCACAGAATTTCTGTCTACTCCGGTATATTTTCTCAATCCGGATCCCGACATGACTCTGACGGAGCCCTCGATGGCGCCGGAAGTTCTGAGCGTTTCTACTTACAACGCGGAAAATAACAGTTTTTACGCAGAATCCGGCAGAGGCTTCGGACGCACCGGACAGATCCGTCCGGACTTATCCGCTCCCGGAGTAAACATCTCCACCATTGACGGACGCCGTACGGGAAGCAGCATGGCTGCTGCTATCACTGCCGGAGCCGTAGCACAGTTTTTCCAATGGTCAGTCATTGAGGGCAATAACCGGCTGGCGGAAAGCCGGGAGATCCGCAGTTATTTCATACGCGGTGCCGTGCGTACACAGGGTCTGAACTATCCCAACCGGGAATGGGGCTACGGCAGACTGAATTTAGAGGAAACCTTCAATGCCCTGCTCCGGGTATGACTATATGATCTCCTGCAGTGCATAGACCGGCTGCACACTGCAGACGCCGTTAATCTTACGCACGCTGCGCTCTAGTTTTTCCAGTTCCTTTTCCGAGGTCACATCCGCTTTTACGAGGAAATCATATTCCCCTTCCACCTGATAGCAGGATGTAACCTCCGGCTGCTGCCGCATTTTGTCCATAAACCCGGCATGATATTTTTTATGCTGTACCGTTACCTCTAAAAAAACTTCCATGATCCACCTCTTTTCCCAACTCTTTCACTCGCCCATCGTATACGCATGTATAAATCCCATCCTATACGCAGGCATAAATCTATCCACGACTCATCCTATACACAGACGCAAGTCCAGACATGGCTCATCCAATACAAAAAAAGGAGAAACACCGCACACGCGATATCTCTCCTCTTTGAAAGTGATTGCATCATACCATATTCTTATCTTACTTACAAGTCGTCTGATAAATCTTATCAGAATTTTAATATTTCGGCCAATAGAGACTTCTGTTTTGTACGTTATCTTCCATTTTCATCTGTGCTTTTGGAAAAAATTCTGGCATACCCATAAGACAACGGGCGGTTCGGGCGGTTCGGGCAGTCTCTCCTGCCGCACCCCAGACAGATTCCGGCACATTTGGTAAAAGGATCCTTCGTCAGCTCCGCATAAAATACCACACTTTTTTTCGGGATCATACAATACGCTGTATTACAGGTAACCGGCAATGCAAGCTCCTGCAGAAGCATGGGCAGATTCGCCAGCCGCAGCAGACTGCCTATTTGGGATTCCGAAGTCTCAGAAATCTCCCCCCCACCTAAAAAATGCAGTCTGGCAACATGCAGATTCCGATGTACAACCACCCACTCTGTATAAGCCCGGTAGCTTTTTAATAATAATTCACTGGACAGCACCTCAATCATATAACTCTCTGTCAGAAATCCGTTCTGCAAATACTTTTCCTGCAGTGCATCGATCCCTTTTCCCAGGGTAATGCCTACAGCCAAAAAAGACTGATCCCTCCCGGGAAAAGTCTCTTTGATTTCTCTGTCCTGCCATCCCGCTTCTGTCTCCAGGCAGGGGATCATCTCACCTGCCAGCCTCTTCAGATTGGGATATTCTTCCGGATCATAATGATATTTTTCCATCACACTGTGCAGAAATTGTTCGTTCCTGCACAGTGCTGTAATTTCTGAAAAAAAAGTCTGCATGTTCACCTGTTCTCCCGGAATACCGGCTATCTCATGACGCCGACATATTTTTACTGCATCCGGTTAATTGTTTTTAATGCGCAGGCATCTGATGGCATTGAGAACAGCCAGTACCATCACTCCTACATCTGCGAAGATAGCAACCCACATGTTGGCGATACCCAGCGCACCCAGGATCAGGCAGATGGCCTTGACTGCCAGCGCAAATACGATGTTCTCGTAGACGATACGCAGACATTTGCGGGAAATCCGCATAGCCAGGGCAATCTTGGCAGGATTGTCATCCATCAGGACCACGTCTGCAGCTTCAATGGCTGCATCAGAACCAAGTGCTCCCATGGCGATACCGATGTCAGCACGGGACAATACCGGTGCATCGTTGATACCATCGCCCACGAATGCCAGTTTTTCCTTCGCACCCTTCTCCTGCAACAGCTTCTCCACGCAGCTTACCTTGTCTGCGGGAAGCAGCTCACTGTGTACCGCATCTAATTTTAACTCACCGGCCACATGTTCTGCAACTGTTTTGCTGTCACCGGTCAGCATGATGCATTTCTTCACGCCGGAATTTTTCAGGGAGGCAATTGCTTCCTTCGCACCATCCTTGATCACATCGGAGATCAGGATGTATCCTGCATAGTTACCGTCTACCGCCACATGAACCACTGTACCTACACCGGTATTTTCCGTATAAGCCAGGTTCAGGCTCTTCATCAGCTTTGCATTGCCGGCTGCCACCTGTCTGCCGTTCACCTTCGCAGTTACACCATGTCCGCTGATCTCCTCCACATCACTGACGTTAGAGGCATCCAGTTCTTTTCCATAAGCGTTCTTCAGACTCTTGCTGATGGGATGACTGGAATAACTCTCCACATAAGCAGCATACTCCAGCAGTTCTTCCTCTGTAAATCCCTGACCGGGATAGATACCCGTTACATCGAATACACCTTTGGTCAGGGTACCGGTCTTGTCAAATACCACATACTTAGTCTCAGACATCGCTTCCAGATAGTTGGATCCCTTCACCAAAATGCCGCAGGCACTTGCCGCACCGATTCCTCCGAAGAAGCTCAAAGGAATGGAAATGACCAGCGCGCAGGGACAGCTGATTACCAGAAAGGTCAGAGCACGGATGATCCAGGTGCTCCAGGCTGCCGGGTTGCCCATGATCAGGTTGATCACAGGAGGCAGGATGGCCAGGGCCAGGGCACTGTAGCAGACAGCCGGGGTATAATATCTTGCGAACTTCGTAATAAAGTTCTCAGATTTGGACTTCTTCATGCTGGAGTTCTCTACCAGATCCAGGATCTTGGATACCGTAGATTCTCCGAATTCCTTGGTAGTGCGGATCTTTAATAGTCCTGTCAGGTTCACACAGCCGCTGATCACATCCTGGTCCACAGTGATCTCTCTGGGAACACTTTCACCGGTCAGGGCACTGGTATTCAGAGTGGAAGTGCCTTCCACAACCACACCGTCAATGGGAACTTTCTCACCGGGGCGTACCACGATAATGGTTCCGATCTCTACATCATCAGGATCTACCTGCTCCAGACTGCCGTCTTCGGCCTCGATATTAGCATAGTCGGGACGGATATCCATCAGTGCACTGATATTCTGGCGGCTTTTGCCTACAGCGACCGACTGGAACAATTCGCCGATCTGGTAGAACAGCATAACTGCCACGCCCTCGGAATACTCTCCCAGTCCCATAGCACCTACTGTCGCTACTGCCATCAGGAAATTCTCATCAAACACTTCACCATGCATGATGCCCAGAACGGCTTTTCTTAAAATATCATATCCGATCACCGCGTAAGGGATCAGGTACAGCAATCCCAGCCACAGCCCTTCCAGCGGAACAAAATGTAAAATAACTAATAAGATTGCCGCTACAATAATGCGGATCAATACTTTTTTCTGTTTCTTTGTCATAGGAATCCTCCTTGCTTTCCTACGAAATTATCAAGTCTCCCGGTAAAGAGAGTATCTGCTCTCCTTCCGGAATTCATCCTATAAATAAATTTCGCAATCGTCCTCTACTCTCTTGCAGGCTTTTACCACATTCTCCATAACGGCCTTCTCATCGCTGCCGTCAGCGAATTCCACTTTCATCTTCTGGGTCATGAAGCTGACGGTCGCATCGGTAACGCCTTCTACCTTCTTCGCTGCATCCTCCATCTTCAGAGCACATGCTGCACAATCTACTTCGATCTTGTAAGTTTTCTTCATGGTAATATCCTCCTCTTTCTCCATTAGCATTTCCTGCTTTTTAGATGCTAATGATTTGCATTTAGTTTTAATATTCATTCATATGAGCCATTGTTCATATGTTTATATTACCATATGCCGGGAAAAAGTCAATACTATTTTTAAATGTTTTGTAAATTGAAAGTTAGTTGAATACATTGGCAAAATCCACGAACTCCCGGAGCATGCGATACACATGTCTCGATGTAAGGTCTCCGGATGTGAATTTTCTACGAA
>QRFC01002281.1_pt1 | contig 14281 bp, 13 predicted proteins | sample 1861061 | NCBI WGS metagenome assembly QRFC01 (sample SAMN09711282, study PRJNA482702) | Human gut metagenome, whole genome shotgun sequencing project.
CTTTCTTTAATACTATAATCACTACTTTCTATTCTAGTTATATCCATTACTTTATTTACTTTATCTACTAATGAAAGAGTTGTTTTTTGTAATTCTTTTATTTCTTCTAGAGATAGTGATATATTATTTTTATTTATTTTTTTATTACTAAAGTTTGCTATTTCTGTAAGGGGTTCTTTTATACTTATAATTAAATTATTTATGGTATTTGAAGCTAATTCATTTCTTTTATTTAATAATTCTTTAGTATATTTTAATTCTTTTGATAATTTTATATCGGGATTTTCTATTGTAAAATACATAATGTAGATTATTATTGATAATGAGAAATTTATTAGTAGTAAATCTGGAAATATTTTTTGTATTAATATCATTATACCTAGTATTGCTAATAAGAAATATACTGGATAATATTTTTTATTCTTTAGTTCTCTATGATTAGATATTATTGCTATAATCATAATGACAAAGCATAGGACTGCGAGCAAGTAGATTACTTCTACTCCACTACCTGTTGGTAATAATAAATCTCCTACTTTATTTATACTTATTGGTAATGTTATGGTTATTATTGATAATATAGTAAAGATTATTGATGATATTACTAAGATTATTCTACATTTATCATTATCTTTATCTTTTAGTTTTAATGTTACTATAACGGTATATAAGGTAAATAGATATAGCCAGGTAACAAAACCTAAAAATAGAAACTTTAAAGCAAATAAATAAAGATTTGAATTTTCAGGAATGTTATTTCTAACTAAGATAAATGCATATATTTCTATTAATCCTGTTATTATAGTAGTTATAATTATACTATGATATATTTTATTTTCTGATATATTAAAGTTTGTTTTTAAACTATATATTATAAATAATAATATAGAGAATATTACTCCTGCTATTGTAAAGCATATACTATACATATCTTCCTCCTATTCTTTATTTAATTTTATCATATATTTATTAAAATTACTATACCTTTCATGAAAATCCAAGGTGTTTTCATGTTCTTCCTAGCCTATAGTCTAGGAAGAAATAACAATAAGATATTATATTTGAGGTGTAGACTTTCTAACTAAGAATATTATAAATAAAAAGAAGATAACTAGTATCTTAACTATATATTTGGAAATATTTTTAATAAAAGAAGTATTCACTCTAGAATATTATAGATATGGTTGATATTTATTTTAAAACTTAGAATAAGGTTTAAAATAACCCTCTAAGATTATAGCTTAGAGGGTATACAAATATTTATTTTAATATTTTAGTTTTACCTTTTCTTGGTACTATTATATTACCATTTATTTCATAAATATTATTATCAAAAATATCTTCTTTCTCTAGTTTTACAAAGTCTACTTTTTTATTTACTTCAGTAAGAGGTATTTCTTTAGTAATAACATAATATTTAGGAATATAATGTTCTTTTAATTTAGTATATATTAATTTATTTAATTCATTAATAGTAGTTTCTTTTTCATCTTCATTATTAAAGATAATATGACATACTGGTATTTCTCTTTCAATAGAATCTTCTTTTTTTACTACACAGCAATCAAAAACATTATGATGAGTTTTAATTATTTCTTCAATAGCAGTTAACCATACTTTATCACCACTTCTAGTAATCATTCTCTTAGCTCTACCACAGTGATATATTCTGCCTTCTTTATCCATATAACCATAATCACTAGTATGAAGCCATACTTTACCATCTTTATGTTTCATTAATACTTTATCTGTTTCTTCTTTATCTTCAAAGTAACCTTTCATAACAGTAGGACCACTTATACATATTTCTCCTATTTTACCTTCTCCAAATGGTATTTCGTTATTATTTTCATCAAACATACTAACATTAACATTAATAAATGGTATTCCTATACTACCTAAAGCATAAGCTATTTCTTTGGAATAAGTAGCTGCCGCTGTTGACTCACTCTCTCCATATCCTTGTTTTAATGTTGCACTACCACCATGATTTCTTATATATTCGTTAGCGGCATCTTCTTCTGCTACGGTAAGTTTATCTCCTCCAGATATTGGACTTGTCATAAATGATGTATCTTTTATAATATTACTATCGACCATTTCTTTAAATAGAATTGGTCCTGATAAGAAAATATTTGGTTTATATTTATCTAATAATAATGGATATTCCTGAGGTGTAAAGAATGGTATTAATTCTACTGATACTCCGCAACATAATAAACAATATGTAGCATTGTAGTAGTAGGCTACTGATGGTGGTAAGATACTCATTGAAGTTTTACCTACATCAAAACCTAAATCTCCTAATTTAAAACCATAAGCACTACTATTTAGATTAATGTTTGATAGAGGTACGCCTTTAGCATTACCAGTAGTTCCTCCAGTATATACTATTACTGATGTATCACTACCTATACCCATAGGTTTATTAAGTAGTTTACCTCCTCTAGTATATTTCTTCCAGTCTTTAAATGACATAAATCTTTTATCTATCTTATATGAATCAGACTCTCTTTCTTGTTTCTTCATATTAGTTAGAATATTTTCTAATTCTTTATATAATAATTTTGGATTATTACTGTGTACTTTACCTTTAGCATTTTCTACTAACATATTTAATTTTTGAATACCAGATAATTCTTCAAATAATGACATACAAATAATACTATCTAAAGTATCTACTTCTTCTATACCTTTACTTACTTTTTCAGTTATTAGTGGTACATCTGTTATAAAGAAATACTTAGATTTTGTCTTTACTAGAATATCTTTAATTCTATCTTCTGCTTCATCAAATTTTATTAGATTAGCAGTAGCTCCTAGTTTGGATAAAGCAAACCACATAAAGATTATATCTGGATTATTAAGCATCATAAATGATACTATATCTCCTCTTTTTATATTCATTTTATTAAATCTCTTGATATATTCTTCTACTTTACTTATTAGATCTTCTCTTGTATATACTTTACCACAATATGATAAAAGTTTTATATTACCATAATGTTTTGTTACTTTTAAGAAATAATCATAAGCATTCATATTTGTATCTAAGTAAGCTTTCTTTTCATCTGAATAGGTATCAATATCGATATTATAATACTTAAGCCATGGTTTTACATTAGATGCTAATGTTCCTTCGACCCCTCTTTCTTTATCAAGAACAAAATTTTCTCCATTAAATCTTTCTTTATTTATATTTATTTTCATTTAAATCCCCTCCAAAAACAATATTATTATATCATAAATTGTTAAATAGTCAAATTATTCATTGATATAAGAGTTTATTTTATGGTACAATATATTAAAGAGGTGACATAAATTGGGTAAGACTATTACTAAAGTTATAAGAGTAGATAATGATACTAAGAAATTAATGAATGAATTTTATAAAGATATGAAAAGAGATAAAACTCCTCCGTATGCTGTATTTCAAGCTGATACTGGTGATACAATAGTTACTTTATATGAGTCTGGTAAGGCTATGTTCCAAGGGGTAAGTGCAGATATTGAAGCTGGTATGTGGGAAAGTATTAGGAAAGATAAAGATAACATTGATTATTTTATGGATACTAAAGATACTAAAATTAAAAAAGAAGATCAAGTAGATATTCCTAGTGATATTGCTTCAGTTGGTTCTGATGAAGTTGGTACTGGTGACTACTACGGTCCTATTGTGGTTACTGCTTCTTTTGTTAGTAAAGATAATATTCCTTTCTTAAATGAACTTGGTGTTAGGGATTCTAAGAAATTATCTGATGAACAAATTCTTAAGATAGTACCTAAGATTATTAAAAAAATACCATATAAAACGATTATGTTATCTAATAAAGAATATAATGATAATTATGGTAAAGATATGAATATGAATAAGATTAAGGCTGTACTACATAATAAGGTATTAACTGAAATGGTTAAAGATAATGATTATGATTATATTGTTGTAGATCAATTTGAACCTGAAAAGAGTTATTATAATCATTTATCTGATGTACCTAATCCTTTAAAGGGTATTACTTTTATTACTAAGGCTGAAGATAAATGTCTTTCAGTAGCAGTATCTTCTCTTATAAGTAGATATATTTTTATTAAAGAAATGGATAAACTAGGAGATAAATATGGTATCTTTTTGCCTAAAGGGGCTAACTATTATGTTGAAGATGTTGGTATTAAATTAGTTAATAAATATGGTGAAAAGATATTACATGATATTGCTAAATTAAACTTTAGTAATACTGATAGAATATTAAAAGAAGTAAGAAAATAATTTCTTGCTTTTTTTATTTCTAGTAAAGCCTATATTAGTCTTTACTAGTCATTTGAAGCCCTAGTGGTCTTCAAATGAATATCAGCCATATCTATTATATTTGGGGTGAACACCTTTTTTATTTAAATTTGCGGTTTCAACCTGAAACCGCAAAATCGTTGTTTATTAATAATCTTTTTTAACGAAACTCTTAACGTTAATTTTATTTTAGTAAGTCTACTAATTAACTCTTTTAATATAGTAGAATCATCTATTCTATTTATACTAGTACATTTCTTACCTATATCTTTTAAACTACTTCCTAAGTTATATAATTCTTTATTATCTAATATAATAAATCTATCATGAAATATATCGGTAGTTATTATTTCTATATTAGAATATTCTTGCATATACTTCTTTTTAGATATCTCATCTATATTTTTATATTTACTTTAATATCTTTGGTAATATCAAATAATTCTTTACCAGCATAATTATCTATAATTATTATTTCTTTCTTTGCTTTGTTTAATATATCTATAAGTAAAGAATAAGCATCATATATTTGTCCATTATAGAAAATATGATTAATTTTCTCTTTAGTACTTAGTTTGTTAAATGATTCTTGTAATAATCTTATTTCATTATCATGTTCTAATACTAAACTATTTATATATTTTTGTTCTATTAGTGAAGTATTAATATAGTTTTTCATAGTTATAAATATATCAACTATTCTAAGACTCATTTCTATTGCCGGTTCACTTTTTAAAATGCCTGCTAACATAGTAATACCATACTCAGTAAATACATAAGGTAGATATTTTCTATGTTCTCCACGTCCATTCTTTAAGGTGCCATTTTGGCACCTTAAAGATATATATTCAGCAGTAGTTATTTGAAAACAGTAATTTTCTGGAAATCTATTTATATTTCTAAGAACCTGTCTGTTTAACTGCTTTGTTTCATAACCAAATAACATAGCTAAATCTGAATCTAACATTACTTGTTTACCTCTTATTTCATAAATTAAATTCTCTATCTTTATATTGTCTTTTACTATTATTTCATTCATTTAATCATCCTTTCTTTTAATAAAATAATAACTCTTTTATCATTGTCTTATCGTCTATAATAACATGGTAATAAAACTGTGTCAATATAAAAAAGCAAGATATATTAATCTTACTTTAAATACTATAATATTATTGTTAATCAGCAAGACCTTAGGCTTGCTGATTTCCTGAGAGATTTGATGCTCGAAGGGCTAATCTTCTACAAAACTACCTATTACTTTAAATACTCCTTCTATTCCTTTCTTTAGAATACTATTTACTTTAATAGATACTTTATTAGTACCTTTAGTTAGAGTACTAGTATAATCTTTCTCAGTACTTACTAAATAATCTTCTCTTCTTACATCTTTACCCTCTTTAATATCTTGTTCAAACTGTTTCATTGCTTCATTAGTCATAACCATCTTATTTTGTAAGTTATATTCATAATAACCAGTCTTCTCTATTACGTAACTAATTACAAAGGCTAAAAATAAACTAAAAAATATAATTTTAAATATCTTTTTCTTATTCATGATATTACCCCTTTATATAATAATATAATATGTTAGATATAGCTTCAGTAGTATTTAGTACTTCATCAATATTATTATCTACTCCTCCTAGTTCTATTAGAATACTATTAGAACTAATATCTTGATTATAAATACCATCTACTCCTGGACCCTCCTTTTTATAAATACCTCTAGATAAACCTGGATAATATTTATTAGCTATATCATTTATCTTTTCTACATTACTTATATTTTCTTTATAATTATTATGTTCTAAACCTACTACAAAGAGTATCTTAGCATATACTTTACCATTAATAGTAGTGGTTGTTATATTTTTATTTACTGAATCTCTATGAATATCTATAAAATATTTTAATGAGTTATATTTATTCTTTTTATCTAGTATTAATATTCTTGATGCTTTATAACTACTAGCATGATTCCAATTATTTATATTTAAAAACTCTGTCATATTAGTATCCTCTACTAAGGTAGATAATCCTTTACTATTTAATTTTTCTTTTAATAAGTATGATGCCATTAATACATTAGGAGTTATTCCATATATATCTAAATTAGTATTATTATAGTTTTCTAATTGATGGGAATTATAAATATATATTATAGGATTATCTATATCTACTGGGTTAGGATCTTCTATATAAGAACTTATTTTCTTTAATTCTTCTAAATTACTATAGTCATCATTATGAGATACTTCTAGCACTTTTTCATTATTACCATACATTAATACTCCTTGATCAAGAATACTACTTGGATTTTTTAAATCGATATTAAATAAAAAATCAGTACTAGTATTTACAATATTTACTAATTTATAGTCTTCTAGTAAATGACTATTACCTCCTCCTAGTAAGAAGTTTATAAACTTTGTATTATTTATCTTAGTACTATTCTTTAAAGAGTAGTAGAAGGTTATAGAAAATATACTATATATTATAACTAGATAAAAAAATGATTTTCTAATTATTCTTTTGCTATTATTCTTTAATTTCATCTTTCCTTTCATAAGATCACCTTTATGATAAGTATATATTAATTTATATGAAATTAATGTCAAAAAATAAGCATATTACTATGCTTATTATAAATCTAATCTAAAATTCTTTAATTCATCAATAAATTCATCTGTTTCTTCATCATCAGTTATATTATATATTTTATCCTTAACTTTCATTAATTCATCATAACTTATTATAGCTTCTTCTTCTTGTTTCTTTTCATAATCTGTAAGTTCAATATTTGATGGTTTTGTTTCTTCTTCCATCTTTTCTACTATCTCACTAGCAAACTTCATATTATCATTTACTTCATAAGCATCTTCCATCTCTTCTAGCGGAGATATATTAGGATCCTCATAAGTCATACCTAAACCATTATCATAGTTTACACTGTTAAAGTCAAAATTATCTAGATTTTCTCTAGCTATGTATTCTTCTTTCTTCTCAATATGAATTGGAGATACTGGTTGTTTACTAGATATTTCTCTTAAAACATTCTTTTGATATAAGTTATTTTCTTTTACTTCTTCTTTTACTTCTTCTTTTACTTCTTCTTTATCTTCTTTTATTTCTTCTTTTACTACTGGTATTTTTTCTTCTTCTTTATTAAAAACTGGTTCTTCTATTGGAACTTCTTTAGTCTCTACTGGAACTTCTAACTGTTGTTGTTTTAAAATATTATTATTTATTTCTTTATTATCTTCTACTTTTTCTTGTTCTTCTTTTAGTATTTTTACTAATTTCTTATTTTTATTTATTAATATTATTGATATAACTACTAAGAAAATAAAAAGAAATATTATTATCCAAAAGAAAAATAAACTATCACTAGACAAATTATTATAAAAATTATTAAATGAATTTATCATTTTTGTCAACTCCTACTACTGATATAATTTATTATAGAGGCTACATAAATAGTGGCTGTTTCTACTCTAAAAATTAAATTTCCAAATGATACTCTATTATAACCATTACTTACTAGAATATCTTCTTCCTTATCACTAATGCCACCTTCTGGGCCTATCACCATTATAATTTTAGCACAATCTTCTATACTTTGTAAATAGTAATTAAGTAGTTTTTCTTTTTCTTTAGTCGAAGCTACTAACTTTAAGTCGGCGTCTTCTTTAGTTAAATCTTTGATACTTTTTATATCTTCAATTATAGGGATATTAGTTCTTTTGGATTGTTCACTTGCTTCTTTGCAAATACTTTCCCATCTTACTTTCTTTTTATTAAATCTTTCTTTATCTAATTTTACTATACTGCGTTCCATACTTACTGGTATTATTCTAGATACACCTAGTTCAGTTAATTTTTGTAATATTAAATCCATCTTTTGTTCTTTTACTAGAGCTACCGCTACTGTAAGTTCTATTTTTGTTTTTTTATCTTCATCTAATTTTTCTATAACTTTTATATTAAATGGTTCTAAACTAGTTATTTCACATATATGTAATTTATTATTATAAACTACTTCTATTTTATCATTTATATTCATTCGCATTACTTTTTTGATATGTCTTATATCTGATTCTTCTAATAACATATCTTTATTTTTTATAAAATATCTTTGCATAATTATCCCTCTCTATATATAATTATAACAAAAAAATTAGACTTTTTATCATCTAATTTAATTTTTTATCTATGAACTAATACTTTAGTACCTGCTTCAACATTATCATAAATCGTCTCAGCGGCTTCATTAGGCAAATTTACACAACCATGACTACCATTTTCTAAATAGATATCTCCTCCAAAGGTACTTCTCCAAGAAGCATCATGAAGACCATTATCTCCATCAAATGGTATCCAGTAATCAACGTGAGAGCGATATCCAGGTCCTACTAAATAAGTATCACGTTCCTTATATGTAACAGAAAAATATCCCTTATAAGTAGGAGTTTCAGGATTACCCGTTACTGTATCAGTAACAAGTAAAATCTTTTTATCCTTATATAATCTAACAACTTGATCACTAATATCAACCTCTACAAATAAATCAGGTAACATTTCAATAGAATCATTATACACATATCCAACCTTCATATTTCCTTTTTCTACAAAGTAATGAATCATAGCCATATCATCAGTAATATTATAAACAAATACTCTTTGATATTTGTCAATAACCTCAATCTCATTCATTTTAGAATCATATAAAGGTGTATCATTAGTAACATATGCAAAATTATGAACTCTAACAATATTCTTATCTTCCTTTGTATTATTTTGATCTACATCAATAACTACTTTAGGAGGTTCAACCTTATTATTATCATCATTCTTTTTATTCTTAGAAGTACAACCAGTAGTAAATAATAATGTACCCGCTAATAAAGCACTAGCTATTCTTTTCTTTGTTTGTTCTTTCATAAATATCTCCTTTTCTGCATTAATTATTATATCATCTTATAATTATAAAGCAATACTTTTAATAGAAAAAGAACTATTTCTAGTCCTTTAACTTTCTATTATATTTAGTAAATTCACTATCATCATCTAATTCTGTTTCTGATAATAATTTAAATAGTTCTTTTTGTTTTCTATTAATCTTTGAAGGTATTACGACATTAATGATAACATACATATCACCTTTCTTATTATTAATATCACTATCTATTCCTTTACCTTTTAATCTTAATTTAGTACCATTTTTAGTACCATCAGGTATTGTTACATAAGCATTACCATATAGTGTTGGTATTTCTTTTTTGCATCCTAAGACTGCTTCAGTTATAGTAAGTGGTACTTCTATATAAATGTCATTACCATCTCTTTTATAGAAGGAATCTTCTTTTACAGCAAATTCGATATATAAGTCTCCTGGCTGTCCTCCATTAGTACCTGCTTCTCCTTTACCCGCTAATCTTAGTCTATTGCCTGTATCTACTCCTTTAGGAATAGTTACAGTAAGGGTTTTCTTTTTAACTACTTTACCTGTTCCTTTACAAGATGTACATATTTTATCAAATGATGAACCTGTTCCACCACAATGTGGACAAGTTGTTCTTGATAAGAAAGAACCAAACATTGTACTCTGCTGACGAGTTACTGTTCCAGATCCTTTACATTCGGGACAAGTATGACTATTGAAGCCACCTTCGCCATGACATTCACTACACTCATCTTCGCATTCTACTTCGATATCTCTCTTACTACCATGAACCGCTTCTTCAAAAGTAACAGTCATTCTGTATAATAAATCACTACCGGCTTGTTTTCTTTTTGAGCCTCTAGATGAACTTGTTCTAAAACCAAAGTTTTTAAGTACTTCTTCCATGATATCACCATAGTCACTAAAGTCAAAGCCATCAAATCCTGAGAAGCCACCTTGAGCATTAGTAAATGCACTATGACCGAATTGATCGTATTGTTTTCTCTTATTCTCATCAGATAATACTGCATAGGCTTCTTGACACTCTTTAAACTTTTCAGCAGCATTTTCTTCTTTAGAAACATCAGGATGATACTTCTTGGCTAATTTTCTAAATGCTGATTTTATTTCATCTTGGGTAGCGGTCTTTGGTACTCCTAGTACCTCATAATAATCTTTTTTATCCATATTTTCCTCCAAGTACAAGTATAAAGCTCTAGAAAGCTAGAGCTTTTACTTAATTATTTTTCTTCAAATTCAGCATCTACTACATCATCTTTTTTATCTTCTTTTGGTGCTTCTTCAGTAGTAGTATTTTCTTGTCCTTCTTTTGCAGTACTTTCATAAACTTTAGTAGCTAGAGCATTAGCCTTCTCTAATAGTTTATCTTTAGCTTCAGTGATTTCTTTGGCATCTTCGCCTTCCATAGCTTTCTTAGTCTTTTCTATTAACTCTTCAGCTTCTTTCTTATCACTATCAGTTACTTTATCACCAAGGTCTTTAATAGCCTTTTCTGTCATATTAATAATTTGTTCTGCTTCATTTTTAGCATCTGCTAATTCTTTCTTCTTAGCATCTGCTTCTTTATTCTTTTCTGCTTCTTTCATCATCTTATCGATTTCTTCATCACTTAATGTGTTAGTAGCAGTAATAGTAATTGATTGTTCTTTCTTAGTACCTAAATCTTTTGCTTTAACATTAACAATACCATTTGCATCTATATCAAATGTAACTTCTATTTGTGGTACTCCTCTAGGTGCAGGTGGAATGTTAGTTAATTGGAAGTTACCAAGGGTCTTATTATCATTAGCCATTGGTCTCTCACCTTGTAATACATGGATATCAACAGCAGGTTGATTATCAGCAGCAGTTGAGAACACTTGACTCTTACTAGTAGGAATTGTAGTATTTCTAGGTATTAATACTGTCATTACTCCTCCTAATGTTTCAATACCAAGTGATAATGGTGTTACATCTAGAAGTACGATATCATTAACATCTCCTGTTAATACTCCACCTTGAATAGCGGCTCCCATAGCTACTACTTCATCAGGGTTAACTTCTTTAGAAGGTTCTTTATTTAATTCTTTCTTAACTAGTTCTTGTACACAAGGTATTCTAGTAGAACCTCCTACTAATAATACTTTATCAATATCTTTAGCAGATAAGTTAGCATCTTTTAAAGCTTTTCTTACTGGTTCAGTAGTAGATTCTACTAAATCACTAATTAAGTCTTCAAATTTAGCTCTAGTTAAACTCATATTTAAATGAATTGGACCATCAGTACCTTGTGATATAAATGGTAATGATATTTCAGTAGTAGTCATACCACTAAGATCTTTTTTAGCTTTTTCAGCAGCATCTTTAACTCTTTGCATAGCCATAGAATCTTTAGTTAAGTCTACACTAGTTTCTTTCTTAAATTCACTTACGATGTAATCCATAACTCTTTCATCAAAGTCATCACCACCTAAATGGTTATTACCACTAGTTGATTTAACTTCAAATACACCATCACCTAATTCTAGGATAGATACATCAAATGTACCACCACCTAAGTCATATACAAGTACTGTTTGGTTTTTATCTTGTTTATCAAGACCATAAGCAAGAGCTGCTGCTGTTGGTTCATTAATAATTCTTTCTACCTCTAAGCCAGCAATCTTACCTGCATTCTTAGTAGCTTGTCTTTGTGCATCATTAAAGTATGCAGGTACTGTAATAACAGCCTTTGTAACAGTCTCGCCTAAGTATGCTTCAGCAGTCTTCTTAAGATCTCCTAGTATCATAGCAGATACCTCTTCTGGAGAATATTCTTTTCCATTAGCAGATACTTTTTCACTAGTACCCATTTTTCTTTTAATTGAAGATATTGTATCTTTATTAGTTACCATTTGGTTTTTAGCCTTTTGACCTACAATTATATCTCCATTTTTAAATGCTACTACTGATGGAGTTGTTCTCATACCCTCAGGGTTTGTTATAACTTTTGCTTCACCTCCATCGTATACAGCAACACAACTATTAGTTGTTCCTAAATCTATTCCTATAATTTTACTCATATTTATCATTTCCTTTCTTATTTATCATCATCAAAGTCATGAATGACTTTAATATTTTTTTCTTTATTTATATTTTCCTCTTTTTTATTCTTTTTTATATTCATGTATAATAGATAACTAACTAAAGCAATTAATATTACTGGCAATAGCCAAATAACAAACTTAACTGCTAGAACTGATAGTAATATTGATACTATTATATATATTATTTCTTTTATGGTATCTTTATTCATTTACTTTCACCATAGCAGTTCTAAGTACTCTATCTTTATACATATAACCTTTTTGTAATACTACTGTTACAACTCCTGATTCTTTAGTTTCATCATGATCAACAACAACAGCTTGTTCTAGTGCTGGATCAAATTCTTTACCTAAACAATCTATTTCTTTTACTTCAAACTTTTCAAGTAAATCTTTTATTTGCTTATACATAAGTTTAAAGCCTTCTAGAAACTTAGATACTTCATCTTCTAAGTTATCATCATCCATACTTATTGCTCTTTCAAAGTTATCTAAGATAGGAAGAAAACCTTTTAAAATATCTTCTTCAGCATATTTTATTATTCTATTAGTTTCTTCATCTTTTCTTCTTTTATAATTAATAAGCTCAGCTTGACTTCTTAGAAGTGCCTCCTCTAGATTCTTTATTTTATCTTCTAGTTTATTATCACCACAAGAGCATTCTTCATTGCAAGTACACTCTTCTTTGGCCTCTTTGCAGTTACATTCTTCATTACTGCAATGTTCTTTCTTTATTTCTTTTTCTTCTTTTTTATGTTTATTATTCTTCTTTTCCACTTTGACCTCCTAAATTATTTTTAATGTAATCTAGCAGTGTTACCACTCTATCATACTCCATTCTCTTTGGTCCAATTATTGCTATTGTTCCTTCGGTTCCATCTATATTATATTTAGTTTTAATAACTGAAACATCATCTGTAAGTTCTGTTTCACTGCCAACATAAATATTTATTCCATTATCTTCTTCTTTCATTTTAGAAATACTATCTATATCTTCAAATTTACTAAGTATTTCTTTTACTTTATCGATATTAGTAAATTCTGGTTGCTTTAACATATTAGTTCTTCCACCAAAGTAAGCATTTTCACTTTGAGCAGAAGTAAATTCATGAAATGCATCATAGAAGGTATTATAAAGTACTTCATATTGACCAACATAATCTTTTATAATTGGTTTTACTTCATACTCTAGTTTTTCACTTACCTCGTTAATAGGAGTACCTATTACTAATTTATTTATTAATTCTACTGTTTTCTTTACATCTTCTTTAGGAACAGTATTTGGTAAGTATAATGTTTTATGTTGTACTACTCCTTTATCTGTTATTACTATAGATAATATTTTATTATCTTCTAGTGGAACTACTTCTACTTTCTTAAGCCTATTTTCTTTAGAAGCACCTCCTAGTACAACTGCTGTATAGTTAGTTATCTCACTAATTATCTCTATACTTTTCTTAATAGTATCATTTAAATCTAATGTATTATTTCTAAAAATAGTTTGAAGTTTTAACATATCTTCTCCTGTCATATTTTTAGGTTTCATTAAATTATCTACATAATACTTATAACCTTCTTCACTAGGTATTCTTCCTGATGCAAAATGATTTTTTTCTAGTAGATGTAATTCTTCTAAGGCTACCATTTCATTTCTAATTGTAGCACTAGAACATTTTAATTTCTTACAAATATGATTTGAACTTACTGGTTTAGCAGTTCTAATATATTCTTCTACTATTACTTTTAGTATTTCATTTTGTCTCTTGGTGATCATTATATCACTTCCTTTAGCAATTCTTTATTTCCATTGCTAATATCATTATATTACTATTTTTTAGCAATGTCAACATAAAATTGCTAATTTTTTTATTTTTTTATATTTCTATTGTAATATCATCTTACATAGTAGTTTATAGTCAAAGTCTATAAACTAGATATCAACCATATCTATTATATTCGCAGTTGATA
>QRFC01002286.1_pt1 | contig 14243 bp, 10 predicted proteins | sample 1861061 | NCBI WGS metagenome assembly QRFC01 (sample SAMN09711282, study PRJNA482702) | Human gut metagenome, whole genome shotgun sequencing project.
AGCCATTTGCAAATGTAGTAGGCGATTACACTTGCCAGAATGGAAAGCATAAACGATAAAATTGAATTCACAATAGCATACCCCCTTTCTGTACCTGTCTAGGGGCAGTAGCAAAAGCATTATAACATGAATCCCTGGTCGAAAAACCGCAATTTTTGTTAAGATATATTGTCTTTTTTGCACAAAAAGACTGTTGAAAATCAATCAAATCGTGTATAATGGTTACAACAAAACATACTTGGATGATTTTTCAGACAAAGGGGGTTCGCACATGAAGATTACCTTTATTGGGGCGACACATGAAGTAACCGGAAGCTGTTATTATCTGGAAGCAGCAGGAAAGAAATTCCTGGTAGACTGCGGTATGGAACAGGGTCCGGATTACTACGAGAATCAGGATATTCCTGTAAAGGGAAGCGACCTGGATTTTGTTCTTCTGACTCATGCACATATGGATCACTCCGGAAATCTTCCCGCTATCTACGCAAAAGGATTTCAGGGCCCGATTTATGCAACACAGGCTACCTGCCACCTTTGTGACATTATGCTTCGAGACAGTGCCCACATTCAGATGTTCGAGGCAGAGTGGCGTAACCGTAAAGGACGCCGCCAGGGCAAGCCGGAATTTGTTCCTGCTTACACCATGGAAGATGCGATGGGCGTTATCCAGAATTTTGTTCCGTGCCCGTATGAAAAAACCATTAAACCGGCAGAAGGAATCAGCGTTCGTTTCGTAGATGCCGGCCACCTTCTTGGCTCTGCAAGTATTGAGATCACGATTCAGGAAGATGGCAAAGAGAAAAAAATCGTCTTCTCCGGCGATATCGGTAATCTGAACCAGCCACTGATCAAAGACCCGGTTTATCTCCACGATGCAGATTATGTAGTCATGGAATCCACTTACGGTGACAGAAGCCACGGTGAACGCCCGGATTATGTAGCAATGCTTACCGAAGTGATCCAGCATACTTTTGACCGTGGTGGAAGCGTTGTCATTCCTTCTTTTGCAGTCGGACGTACGCAGGAGATGCTGTATTTTATCCGACAGATTAAAGAAGAAGGACGTGTACACGGACACGATAACTTTAAGGTCTATGTCGACAGCCCGCTGGCAAATGAAGCGACAACGATCTTTAATGAACATATTTATGACTGCTTTGATGAAGAAGCTATGGCACTGGTCAAAAAGGGAATCAACCCGTTGATGTTCCCGGGATTAAAGACCTCGATTACCAGTGACGATTCAAAAGCAATCAACTTTGACGAAGACTGCAAGGTTATCATTTCCGCGAGCGGTATGTGCGATGCCGGCCGAATCAAACATCATCTGAAACATAATCTGTGGAATCCGAACAATACGATTCTGTTTGTTGGGTATCAGGCAATCGGAACGCTTGGCCGTGCCCTTATTGAGGGGGCAACAGAAGTGAAACTGTTTGGCGAGACCGTTTCTGTAGGCGCAGAGATCCGTCAGATGCCAGGTATCAGCGGTCATGCGGATGTCAATGGTCTGCTGACCTGGATCAGGGCATTCAAAGAAAAACCGGAAAAAGTATTTGTCACCCACGGCGATGATGAAGTGACCGAGATCTTTGCAAGAAGACTGCAGGAGGAACTGGGACTGGATTCTATGGCACCGTTCAGCGGAACCGTCTATGATCTGGCGAACAATACCTGTATCTATGAGGCACAGGGAATCAAAATCACGAAAGCTTCTGTTTCTCCGAAAGCAAGCAGAGCCGCACGTGCATTCCAGAAGCTGGTTGCTATGGGACAGCGCCTTATGTCTGTTATCCGAAAGAACGAAGGCATGCCGAACAAAGACCTGGAGCGTTTCAGCAGAGATATACAGTCGCTGTGTGACAAGTGGGACAGAGATGATTTCAATTAAAAAATCTGGGGTTTTTCCCCAGATTTTTTTTAGTTCAGAGCTTCTTTCAGAGCTTTTGCAAGCTGATCCGGGCAGGATGTTGGTTTGAAGCCACAACGAATCCCTTCCATTCTGCTGATAGCTTCTTTGGCATCCATGCCTTCTACAAGTCTGGCAACGCCCTGTGTATTACCGGAGCAGCCGCCCTGGAATTTTACATTATGAACTTTTCCTGCATCGTCGATCTCAAATGAAATGGCGCTTGAACAGACACCAGATGTTTTATATACCATAATCTTAACCTCCTGAGTTCAGTTATTGTAAATAATAACAATATATTTTTCCAATAAGTATACCAGAAAAGGACAAAGCGGACAAGTCTGCCGCAGATTTTCCAGAGGAATTCCCCGTGAAGCAAAAAAAGTTTCCATATAAACGCAACATTTGCTATAATAGACTATGCTATTCACAATCAGGGATGATAACAGATTACAGTGCCCGGCTTTTCAGAAAAAGGGCACGATGATAAAGGAGATTACAATATTATGAGATGTATTGGTATTATAGGAGCAATGGAAGTTGAAGTAGCAAGTCTCAAAGAACAGATGAAAGATATTCAGGTGACACGTAAGGCTTCCATGGAATTTTATTCAGGTATTATCGAAGGAAAAAACGTAGTTGTTGTCCGTTCTGGAATTGGTAAGGTCAATGCAGCAGTCTGCACACAGATTCTGATCGATGATTTCAAAGCAGAAGTAGTGATCAACACCGGTATCGCAGGAAGTCTGAATGCAGACATCAACATTGGAGATATCGTTGTTTCCACAGATCTGATCCATCATGATATGAATGCCGTTGCATTTGGTTATCCGGTTGGACAGATTCCGCAGATGGAAGCTTTTTCTTTCCACAGTGATGATGCACTTCGCGCACTTGCAGTAAAAGCATGCAAAGAAGCAAATCCTGATATCGAAGTATTCGAGGGACGCATTGCATCCGGTGACCAGTTTGTGGCAGACCAGGGTGTCAAAGATTTTATTACAAAAGAATTTGGAGCATACGCTGTTGAAATGGAAGGCGCGGCAATCGCACAGGCAGCATATCTGAACAATGTACCTTTCCTTGTGATCCGTGCAATTTCTGACAAAGCAGATGGAAGTGCAGAGATGGATTATCCGACATTCGAAGCGCAGGCAGCAGAGCACAGTTTCAAACTGACACTCCGCATTCTGAAAGACATTCAGGGCTGAAGCGCACACTTGAAAAGATTCTGCATAGAATGTTATAGATGATGACGAAACAGGAGCCTGTCCATGTATTATGACAAGTTTCTTCCATTTTATATGACGTATGCAGATTCTTCTCTTTACAGCAGAGAGAGAATACAGGAGCAGGAATTTGCTCTGATGAAATCTTATTATCCGGAAACTGCCCGCAAAATTCAGGAAAAAGTTGAAGAAGAATGTCAGCTTATGGATTATGAGGGAAGCAGACTTTATGATGAGCATCCGGACAAATTTATGATGCATCGGCTTTACAGGCAGATACGTTCTCAGGTAGACGGAGAAATGGCAGTGCAGGAGATTCCTGATGAATTTCTGGATGAACTGATCCAGGTGCTTTTGTATCAGGAGATTTCCAGGCGCCGGTGCAGACGACGCAGATACCGTGGATTCTGACAGTTGAGCGAATAAGAACACTGCAGTTCGTAATGCCGGAATCCGATGGTGTACACAAGGGCATTACAGAGGGATTATGAAAGATTAAATATGATGACATTACAGGAATTTTTGGAAAAACAATTTGATGAAGACCTGATGCTTGCAGTCTTAAGCGGCCAGCGGAGTAAGGAAAAAGAAGCTCCATCCAAGGTGCGGATCCGCCAGATAGAACTGAAAGGCAGCGTCTGTTATCAGGCATCCTCCACGGTGGGAACCAAGGTCCTTCACTCCAATTACAGCAGAGAAGAAGTGATCGCATATGTGGAACAGAGTCTTCAGGAGGGTGGATTTTCCCAGCTGCAGGTGCAGGGAAGATGCAAAGATGGCAGTGTTCTTGTCAGCAAAAAGGGTAAAGTAACTGTCAAAGTGAAAGAGCATCAGGCGAAAGAGCCTGTTCAGATTCTGGCACACAATCGTGTGAAACAGTATATATTGATGGAAGGAACTCCGGTCCCATTTCTGGTGGATCTGGGAGTTATGAACAAAGAAGGAAAAATCCATCGTCCGTCTTATGACAAGTTCAAACAGATCAACCGTTTCCTGGAGTTTATTGAAGATATTCTTCCGGCACTGTCCAGGGAGCGGGAGGTCACAATCCTGGATTTTGGATGTGGCAAATCATATCTGACATTTGCCATGTATTATTATCTGAAGGAACTCAAAGGATATGACGTTCATATCATTGGGTTGGACCTGAAAGAAGATGTGATCCGGAAATGCAATGGACTGGCAGAAAAATACGGATATGAGAAACTGCATTTTTTGTGTGGTGATATTGCGGAATATGAAGGTGTGCAGAAAGTAGATATGGTGGTAACGCTCCATGCATGTGACAAAGCAACCGATTATGCACTTGCCAAAGCGGTTGAGTGGGATGCGCAGGTGATACTGTCTGTTCCATGCTGTCAGCATGAACTGAATGACCAGATTCAGAATAAACTGCTTTCTCCGGTGCTGAAATATGGACTTCTGAAAGAAAGAATGTCTGCACTTCTTACATACGGAATCCGTGCAGAACTTCTGGAATCGAAGGGATACAGTACGCAGATTCTGGAATTTATTGATATGGAACATACACCGAAGAATCTCCTGATCCGGGCAGTAAAGACAGGCAGATCCCGTTCGGGTGAAGCTTTGAAAGAGATGACGGATGCCATTCATGGCCATCTGACTCTGGAAAAACTTCTCTATCCGGATGGATTTGGTGCGAAGGAGGGAGTATGAGAACCATAACAAGATTTTTGAGAAGGTTTTTAATACTTCTGATTGTGTTTGTAATGGGAGTAGCGGGAACTGCTTTTCTCATGAATAATGAGACGACGGATGATCGTTCCGATATGAATAATCCGACGTTGCCGGAAGTAATGGTGGATTTTAACGGTACGCTGGCAAACAGAATGTATGGATATCGCCAGCCGATGGAAGCAGATTTTGTCCGCGACAGTGTAACACCGCTGGATACAACAAAGAAACTTACGATCGCCGTTAATCCTTATGAGGAAAAAATCAAAAGTCTGTCCTATGAAGTGCGTACTTCGGATGGAACCAAGATCGTTGAGAATCGTAAGGTTAAGAGCCTTGACAGCTCAGGATCTGACGGATATCTGCGTGCACAGATCGAGATCAGTTCTGGTCTTTTGATGAATCAGGAGTATTCTCTTCAGATATCACTGGATACCAGTGACGGAGAAGCGTATTATTACACAAGAGTAGTTTCCAGGTCTTCGACGAATACGGAGGATTATGTGAAGTTTGCTTCCAGCTTTGCACAGATGTGCATGGATAAAAACGCTGCAGACGGACTCGCGGCTTATCTGGAATCTGCAGAATCTTCTTCAACAAATTTTACAGCTGTGACGATACAGTCACCACTTTCTACGATCAGCTGGGGAAATTTAAGCCCGCAGATATCCAAGAAAGGCATCCCGGTCATTAAAGAGATCAATGAGACGACGGCAAGTATTTCGCTGGAATATGAGATAAAGGCAGCCAACGAAAATGGTGGTGCAGAGTATTACAATGTGACGGATTTTTACCGGCTTCGCTATACGGATACCAGAATTATGCTGTTGGATTTTCAGCGAAGCGCAGATCAGGTATTTGATCCTCAGCAGACAGTGATCACAGATGATGGGCTGCTTCTTGGAGTCCGGGACAAAAATGTCACGATGCTTTCCAATGAAGATGGCAGTGTGACTGCTTTTACGCAGGAAGGTGCCTTGTGGACTTATGCACCGGATACCGGCAAATTTGTAGATATCTTTGATTTCCGCAGAAAATCAAATGGAGATTTTCGTGACTCCAGAATAGAACATGATATCAAGCTGCTGGGCATTAATGACAGTGGGGATCTGGATTTCATGGTTTATGGTTATATGAACCGCGGAACATATGAAGGATATTGTGGTGTTGGAATCTATCATTATGACCATGATCAGAATGTTGTAGAGGAACGTGTGTTTATTCCAACGTCAGAATCATTTGAATTCCTGAAATCAGACCTTGGAACGCTGAGCTATGTGAATAAAGATAATCAGCTGTTTCTTTTGCTTGCAGGCAAGCTTTATCAGATCAATATTGATGAAAGCAGTTATGATGTGCTTGCAGATAATATTGATGGAAATCAGTTTGCGGTTTCGGCTACCAATGCACATGCAGCATGGCGGATCAGCGACGGTGATCAGGCTGGTCAGGTAAAATTCATCGATTTTGACACACTGGAAACAAGAAACGATACACCGGATGCAGGACAGAGCCTTCGTGTGCTGGGATTTATGAATGAAGATGTGATCTATGGAATCGTTTTGGACGGTGACAGTCTTACAGATGAAAACGGACATACTACAGATGGAATTACTTCAATCAGAATTGAAGGTTTTGACGGAACTGTCAAAAAGGAGTATCATCAAGATGGATATTATATTACAGATGTGACGGTCGGAAGTACCCTTATGCAGTTTAATCTTTCTGAAAAAACTGGAAGCTCTTATACTGTGAAAAATAAGGACAACATCATGAATAATCAGGCAGCGGCAGCAAAGGTTGTTTCTGCTGAACAGAGCAGTACAACCCGCCAGGGCGTGATCGTCAAGCTGGCATTTGACAACAAACCGGAAACAGACGAACCGTTGATTCTTACTGCAAAGATGAAAAATACAGGGGAAAAAACAGTTCAACTGGATGTTGACAAGAGTCAGATCAGTAATATTTATTATGTATATGCAAAGGGCGGACTGGATAGTACGTGGACAGATCCGGCACAGGCAATTCTCCATGCAGACAGTCTGACAGGTGTGGTTCTGAACCGGGCACAGCAATATGTATGGGAACGTGGAAATATGAAAACACAGCTGACGCTGAATACAGAGGATGTTCCGGAGATCATTCGAAGTGGTTCCTGGGACAAAGACGTTCTGCAGCAGGGACTGGGAGATTCAGGAACGGTGATCGACCTTACCGGATGCAGTTTGGAAAATGTACTCTATGAAATCAGTGCGCAGCGTGCGGTTATAGCCAAGACCGGTGCAGATTCCAGTGTAGTGATCGTTGGATACGATCAGTACAATACCTGGCTTCTTGATCCGGCTACAGGCGAAGTAAGTCCTTACGGAATGAACGATAGTACGGCGTTATTCCAGGCAGCAGGAAATGTCTTTATTTCCTATCTTGATAACCAAAAATAAATTTAACAGGAGGACAGGCTTATGTTAAGCAAAAGCATCACGAAACTTGTGCAGTATGGAATGGAAACAGGACTGGTACCGGAGTGTGAAAAAAATTACACTATCAATCTTCTTCTGGATGTATTTCATGAAGATGAATATGTGGAACCAGAAGAGAGCTTTTCAGATGTAGATCTGGAAGAAACTTTAAATGAACTTCTGGATGAAGCCGTAAAGAGAGGACTGATCGAAGACAGTGTTGTGTATCGTGATCTTTTTGATACAAGACTGATGAACTGCCTGATGCCGCGTCCGGCGCAGGTTCAGACAGAATTCTGGGATAAGTATCAGAACAGTCCGCAGGAAGCTACCGATTACTTCTATAAATTAAGCCAGGACAGCAACTATATTCGCCGCTATCGTGTAAAGAAGGATCAGAAATGGAAAGTAGACAGCCCATATGGTGAAATTGATATTACCATTAATCTTTCCAAACCGGAAAAAGATCCAAAAGCGATCGCAGCAGCAAAAAATGCGAAAGCAAGCAGCTATCCAAAATGTCTCCTTTGTCCGGAGAATGAAGGATATGCAGGTCGTGTCAATCATCCGGCAAGACAGAATCACAGAATCATTCCGATCACGATCAACGATACACCATGGGGCTTCCAGTATTCTCCATATGTATATTACAATGAGCATTGCATCGTGTTCAACAGTAAGCATACTCCGATGAAGATTGAGAGAAACACCTTTATCAAACTGTTTGATTTCGTAAAACTGTTTCCTCATTATTTTCTGGGATCCAATGCAGATCTTCCGATCGTTGGTGGTTCTATCTTAAGTCATGATCATTTCCAGGGCGGACATTATACATTTGCAATGGCAAAAGCTCCGATTGAGAAGCATGTGACGATTCCGGGATTTGAAGATGTGGAAGCCGGCATTGTCAAATGGCCGCTTTCCGTACTTCGTATCCGCCACAAAGATTCTGCGCGTCTGGTCGATCTGGCAACTCATGTACTGGAAGTATGGAGAGGATATACCGATGAAGCTGCATTTGTTTTTGCAGAGACAGACGGAGAACCGCACAACACGATCACACCGATCGCACGTAAAGCAGGCGATATGTTTGAGCTGGATCTGACTCTGAGAAACAACATCACAACAGAGGAAAATCCGCTTGGTGTATATCATCCGCATGCAGAGTATCATCACATTAAGAAAGAAAATATCGGTCTGATCGAAGTTATGGGGCTGGCAGTTCTTCCGGCAAGACTGAAAGAAGAACTGGAACTTCTGGAAGAATACATTCTGGAAGGAAAAGATATCGCATCCAACGAAAAGATTGAGAAACATGCCGCATGGGCAGCTGAATTTCTTCCGAAATACAAGGATATCAACAAAGAGAATGTTCATGAAATCCTTCAGAAAGAAGTTGGTATTGTATTTACACATGTTCTGGAAGATGCCGGTGTTTACAAATGCACACCGGAAGGCAGAGAAGCATTTATGAGATTCATCGAATCATTATAAAAAAACACATAATATACAAAAGACAGGGACTTAAGGCGCAGAGCTTTGAGTCCCTGTCTGCATATAAAAAGCACAGACGGGACAGTAGCATATTACAGTCCGGAAACAGAACTGTGTTAAAATGACATTATAAGGTATGTTTGGAGAATGTGAAAACAGTGCGAAGGAAATTCCGGCAAAGGAGGCATGGAATGAAGCAAAAATATGTACTTACAGCAGTGGCGGTTGTGGCTGTCGGAGCGGTGGCATTGGGTACGGTCCCGATGTGGGAAGGGACGAATTCTGTGAAACAGGAGGAGACCAGAACGAGTATTATTGAGGATCCGGTAAATACAGAAACAGAAGGAACCGGTACGCCAACGCCTCTTCCGACGACGGCCCCGGTTACTGGAATTTCTCATACGGACAGTTATGAAGATCTTTATGCCCAGGTAAAAGAATGGCAGAATAATTCTTCATACAGTAATGTTCAGCCCCGCATCATGACTGTTGAAGAGTCAGCAGATGCGGCAGGGACAGACTCGGCTGCTTCAAATTCCAGTATGGCGGCAACTATGCCGGAAGAACCGATTGACCAGGAATATGGCTTTGATCCATCATCAGAAGGTAAAGATTATTCTACGACCACCACACAGGAAGAACTGATTGATGAGGCAGATATCGTAAAAACAGATGGCAGCTGTATTTATGCCATGGACAGTAAAGGAACATTGCGTATTGCAGATGCAGCGTCCATGAAATTACTCTGTGAGATTAATGGAGAGAACAGCTCCGATTATAAGGAAATGTATGTGGATGGTAATTGCCTGCAGCTGATCTGTCAGCAGGAAGATTATATAACCTATAAAGGCAGTATAGATCTTCCGTCAGCAAATGCAGGTGGAGAAAAGAATACAGATGGAGTCCGAACCAGTTATAGTATGCCGGTAACTACTGTGACAGTAGAAACCTATGATATCTCAGACAGGGAAAAACCCAAAAAGACAGGCGTTTATCATCAGGATGGAAGTTATCTTTCCTCTCGAAGAACTGATGGAAGAATGTATCTTTTTACATCATATACTCCGGAAGTCGGAGACAGCGCAGATCAGTTACAGTACTATGTGCCAAGGTGCGGAGAAGAGTATATTGCCTATGACCATATTTACCTTCCGACACCGGAAAAAGATTTTTCTTATAATGGCAGGATATATCTGGTAGCAGGGGCTGTCGCACAGGAGAATCCGGATCAGGCAACAGATGTTATGGCCGTTGTCAGCAGCGCAAATATTTTTTATGTCAGTGAAAATAATATCTATTCAGCAACAGAAATCTGGAATGACCGGGAAACTCGTACGGAAATTGTACGAATCGGCTACAGAGACGGGAAATTTACCGACGGGGCAGCAGGTTCTGTAGTGGGGGAACTTCACAACAATTTTTCCATGAACGAGGCAGATGACTGTCTTCGCATTGTAACCACTGTTGAAGGCTGGGATAAAGATTATAGTAATTTTTCCAGAAGTAATGGATTATATGTGCTGAATGAGAAACTCAAAACAATTGGAAAGATTGAAGATCTGGCAGAGGGAGAGCAGATAAAGGCTGCACGGTTTATGGGAGATATAGGATATTTTGTCACATATCGAAATACGGATCCTCTTTTTGCAGCAGATCTTTCTGATCCGAAGAACCCCAGGATTATGAGCGAACTGAATATTACCGGATTTTCTGAGTATCTGCATTTCTACGGAGAAAATCAATTGCTGGGAATCGGCTGGGAAACAGATCCGGATACAGGCAATGTGACGGGGATGAAATGTTCTATGTTTGATATTTCCGATCCATCAGATGTCAGAGAAACAGACCGTTTTATATTAAAGGATGTTTCATTTTGTGACGCGCTTTATAATTACCATGCGATTCTTGTAGCTCCGAAGAAAAGTCTGTTCGGGTTTGCTTATGGAATCTATGGAGATAACACTGATGTATATGACAGCAGTGAGAATTATTATTATGCACTGCTTTCCTATCATGATCAAAATGGATTTGAGCCGCAGATGTATCTGAATATCAATGACAGTGAACTTTTTGCAGGCTCCATGAGTTATCAGGATTATTGCAGAGTACGCGGCGTGTATATCGGAGATATGTTTTATCTGGTAACAGAGAAAGGAATTGTTTCTTATAATATACAGAAGGATTATGAACAGACCGGAACCCTTAAATGGGAAGCTTAAACGCAATAAAACCATGTTTCTCCTGTATTTACTCCTTGCAGTAATCCAACGAATAGTCTATACTAGAAAGCAATTGGATGAGAATGAAGACAGAGAGGTATAGATTATGAAGCTCACAACTGTAAAAGAAATTTATAAAAACAGAGAAGAATACCTGAATAGGGAAGTATCTGTAGGAGGATGGGTACGAAGCGTACGTGGTTCCAAGGCATTTGGTTTTATCGTACTTCATGATGGTACTTTTTTTGAGACACTGCAGGTTGTATATCACGACAATATGCCGAATTTTGCCGAGATCAGCAAGCTGAATGTAGGCGCTGCTATTATCGTCCGGGGAACTCTGGTTCCGACACCGGAAGCAAAACAGCCGTTTGAAATTCAGGCTGATGAAGTACAGGTAGAAGGCGCATCTGCACCGGATTATCCGCTTCAGAAGAAACGTCATACTCTGGAATACCTGAGAACCATGACACATTTGAGACCGAGAACAAACACTTTCCAGGCGGTATTTCGTGTACGTTCCCTTTGTGCATACGCGATCCACAAATTCTTCCAGGAAAGAGGTTTCGTATATGTACACACACCGCTGATCACAGGAAGTGACTGCGAGGGTGCGGGAGAGATGTTCCAGGTTACTACACTGGATATGAAGAATCCTCCGCTGAATGAAGACGGTACTGTAGATTACAGTCAGGATTTCTTCGGCAAAGAGACTAATCTTACAGTAAGTGGTCAGCTGAACGGTGAGACTTATGCACAGGCATTCCGTAATATTTATACATTCGGACCGACTTTCCGTGCAGAGAACTCCAATACAACACGTCATGCTGCTGAGTTCTGGATGATCGAGCCGGAATGTGCATTTGCCGATCTGAATGACAATATGGATCTTGCAGAGGACATGCTGAAATACGTGATCCGCTATGTGCTAGAGAATGCTCCGGAGGAGATGAACTTCTTCAATTCCTTTATCGACAAAGGACTTCTGGATCGCCTGAACCATGTAGTGGATTCTGAGTTTGGTCATGTGACTTATACAGAAGCAATTGAACTTCTGGAGAAAAACAATGACAAATTCGATTACAAAGTATTCTGGGGATGCGACCTTCAGACAGAGCATGAGCGTTATCTGACAGAAGAAATCTTCAAGAAACCTGTATTTGTGACAGATTATCCGAAGGAGATCAAGGCATTCTACATGAAACAGAACGAGGATGGCAAGACAGTTGCTGCTATGGACTGTCTGGTACCTGGAATCGGTGAGATCATTGGTGGAAGCCAGAGAGAGGATGATTACGATAAGCTGAAAGCACGTATGGATGAGCTGGGACTGAAAGCAGAAGACTATCAGTTCTATATGGATCTCCGTAAATATGGTTCCACACGTCATTCAGGATTTGGACTGGGATTTGAACGCTGCGTAATGTATCTGACAGGTATGGGCAATATCCGTGACGTAATTCCATTCCCAAGAACAGTTAACAACTGCGATTTATAATAAGGAGTAGTTTTTGCATGATTAGATTTATTCATCTTTCAGATGTACATCTGGGGGCAGTCCCTGACCGGGGCTGTCCGTGGAGTCATGAGAGGGAAGAAGAAATCTGGGAAACATTCCGCCGGGTCATTGTGGGTATCCGCAAGAATCCGGTGGATTTGTTGTTTATAGCCGGTGACCTTTTTCATCGTCAGCCTCTTCTCAGGGAACTGAGAGAAGTTGACGATTTGTTTGCGTCTATACCGGATACCAGAGTTTTTCTGATGGCAGGAGATCATGACTACATAAAAGAAGATTCGTTTTACAGAAATTTTGTCTGGTCACGGAATGTAACCTTTTTTGACAGGGAACAGCAGTCCTGTGTGGAGATCGCGGACAAACAGATTTTTGTATATGGGCTGAGTTATGAGCATCCGGAGATCCGTACACCATTATATGATGAATGGAAACCTCAAAATAAGCCTGGCTTTCATGTGCTGCTCGCACATGGCGGTGAAGTCGGATATTGTCCGATGGATTTTACAAGACTGGCAGCAGCAGGATTTGATTATATAGCGCTTGGGCATTCTCATAAACCACATACAGTATGTCGCGATAAGATTGTCTATGCAGGTGCACTGGAACCACAGGATCGAAATGATGTCGGAAAGCATGGATATATAGAAGGGGAATTTGACGGGGAAACCGTTAAGCTGAAATTACGCCCCTTTGCACTTCGTTCTTATCAGAACCTGGTCCTTGCGGTAGATCAGAATACCACACAGTATGCATTGGAAGATATGCTTCGGAAGGAAGTTATGAAGCGGGGCGGAAGAAATATATATCGTCTGATCATTAAGGGAAAACTTTCTCCGGATAATGTCCTCCTGCCGGAACGCCTTCACGGACTGGGAAATATTGTGGAGATCATGGATGAATCAAGACCTGCGTATCAGCTGGAAAGCCTGTATCGCCAGTACAGGGGGACTCTGATCGGGGACTATATCAAAACTTTTTTAAAGAGAGATCTGACAGTAGTGGAGAAAAAAGCACTCTACTATGGCCTTCAGGCACTTTTGACTACAAAAGTCCTGACCAGTGACAGGAAGAGAATATGAAGATCAAGCAAATTGAAATTAAAGATTTTGGAAGTATTTACAGGCAGACGATTGTTTTTTCTCCGGACATGAATGTACTGTACACGGAGAAAGAACGAACAAGAAGAGAAATCCAGGCTTTTATAGAGAGTATGCTGTTTGGAAGGATGGATGTTCCTTATGCAGGGGTACTCTGGTTTGAGAGTGGTGGGCGCAACTACCGGCTGACCCGGGATCTTCACAGAGAAGAACCCTACAGTGAGCTTCTCTGCGAGGAGAGTGGAGAGCTCCTTGATGCGGATCATATCAGTGAAGAAAAAATGGCACTGGGTATCAGTGAAGCTGTATATGAGAATGCAATCTGTATTTCTCCATTGAAAGGTAATACCGGAGCAGAAATCGTACGTGAAGTACAGAAGCAGATGACCGGTTTTCAGACAACGGGAGACTGCTCTGTGGATCTGGGTAAGACCTCCCAGAGGATCAAGATGACAAGAAAAGGTTATCAGGTGCAGGTGGAACGCCGCAAAAAGGCAGACCAGTTGGCAAAAGAGAAAATTTCCGCACAGATTAAAAGCATACGCAGAGAGCTCCGTGATACTGAGGAACAGAAGAATCAGCTTGGAGAACAGGAAGATGTGCTTCGCATGAATGAAGAAAGTAA
>QRFC01002289.1_pt1 | contig 14226 bp, 8 predicted proteins | sample 1861061 | NCBI WGS metagenome assembly QRFC01 (sample SAMN09711282, study PRJNA482702) | Human gut metagenome, whole genome shotgun sequencing project.
GTGGGCGGACGGGTTCGCGAATACCGAATTGGTCGAGCAGGTGGTGTATAATCTGTTCCGCAAGGCGCCCGGCGCGGAGCGGGTTGCGCTTGAGTGGCTCGACTCCCCGAAGCCGTTGTTGCGTTACGCCGGTTTGCTGACGGCCGCTTCGACGGTGCGTCCGGAGATGGAACAGACGATGAGACAGGCGTTTTTCGACCGGATCGACCAGCTCGTTTTTCGGGAAATCGACAGCTCCGCCGTCTTGCGCGGGATTGTGACGGCCTTACGGCAGTTGGCCCGTACCGGCCTGTCGATGCGCCGAATGGTGGAAGACCGGATCGCCGTTTACGGAGCGGCTGCGGAAAGTTTGCCGCAACAGGTCGCCGAAGAACTCCGGTGGCAGTTGGAATACCTCGATCCGGCCGGGTAAATTATCTGAAGTCGATTATTTCGACATCCTTGTATTTCTTTTTGTCGAATGTGAATTGATCGGGCGCGACAGCGATGTCGGGCGTGATCTTGCTGATTCTGATTTCGACGGTACCCGCGCCGTCCGTGTCGTAATCGATACCGACGGGCAGTCCGCTCTGCGGATCGAGTAGCAATCGGATCGACCGGTAGCCTGCGCCCTTGACTTTCGGCGTCAGTTCCACCCGTTCCGCCGTCCGTCCGCCGACCGCGACGCTTCCTTTATAGGCGTTATCGAAATCCTGTTCATCCATCTTGAAAAAACGGGAAGGGTTCGACAGGAGCGAATGGTCGTTCGGGTCGGGCTTTTCGATCGTCACCTCGTCTTCGTTGCTGTTGTAGGTGTATAGCAGCTTGCCGTCGCAGAACAGTTCGTAATCGTTTACATGGACGTAATAGCGGTCGCCGCTGACGACGATCCGTCCGGCTACGTCGCTGAACTCGTTCTCCATGCTGGCCGTAAAGAGTATTTCGTACGCTTTGCCGGAAGCGATCTTGTCGGACAGTGTGCGGATCAGTTTCGCGGATTTCTCGTCGGCATGAGCCGTGGTGAGCGTGAAAACGAGCAGCAGCGGCAGGATGATTCTGCGGAGCAGGCTGGATCGGTCGTGTGGTTTCATAACGGAAAAATCAGGTTTGAACTCTCTTCGAAAGCAACGGAATCGGTCGGTTCCGTTGCTCTTTTGTAAAAACGCGTTTCTGCGATTAAAAATTATCGAGCGACTTGAAAATATGTTCCAGCGACAGAATGTCCTGGATCAGTACTTCGCGCGGTTTGCTGCCTTCGGCTTTGCCGACGATGCCGGCCATTTCGAGTTGATCCATCAGCCGGCCGGCGCGGTTGTATCCGATTGAGAAACGCCGCTGGATCGACGAGGTGGACCCCTGCTGGTTCTGTACCACGAAACGGGCGACGTCTTCGAACATCGCGTCCAGTTGCGACAGGTCGTTCGGTTTGCTGCCTGCGGCTCCTGTGTCTCCGCCTCCTTCCGGCGTGTATTCCGGCAGTTCGTAAGCGCCTACGTATCCGCGCTGTCCGGCGATGAATTCGGTGATCCGTTCGATCTCGGGCGTATCGACGAACGCGCATTGTACGCGTATCAGGTCGTTGCCGGTCGAAACCAGCATGTCTCCGCGCCCGATCAGTTGGTTGGCTCCCGGCTGGTCGATGATCGTCCGCGAATCGACCATCGACGTGACCCGGAAAGCGATCCGCGCCGGGAAGTTGGCTTTGATTACGCCGGTGATGATGTTGGTCGTCGGTCGCTGCGTGGCGATCACCAGGTGGATGCCGACGGCCCGCGCCAACTGCGCGATCCGGGCGATCGGCGTTTCGATTTCGCGCCCGGCGGTCATGATCAGGTCGGCGAACTCGTCGATGATTACGACGATGTAGGGCAGGAAGCGGTGTCCCTTGTTCGGGTTCAGCTTTCGGTGGATGAATTTGTCGTTGTATTCGGTGATCTTACGCACCTCGGCGGCCCGCAGCAGGTTGTAACGGGCGTCCATCTCGATGCAGAGCGAATTGAGCGTATAGATCACCTTGTGCGTATCGGTGATGATCGCGTCCTCTTCGCCGGGCATTTTCGCCAGGAAATGACGTTCCAGCTTCGAATAGAGCGTCAGTTCCACCTTCTTCGGATCGACCAGCACCAGCTTCAGTTCCGACGGATGTTTCTTGTACAGCAGCGACGTGATGATCGCGTTCAATCCGACCGATTTGCCCTGTCCGGTCGCGCCGGCTACCAGCAGGTGCGGCATTTTGGCCAGGTCGATGACGAACGTTTCGTCCTGAATCGTTTTGCCGAGCACCACCGGGATGTCGTAGTCCGATTCCTGGAACTTCACCGATTTGATGATCGAGTACATCGAGACGATCTTCTTGTCTTTGTTCGGCACTTCGATGCCGATCGTTCCCTTGCCCGGGATCGGCGCGATGATCCGGATGCCGAGCGCGGCGAGACTCTGCGCGATATCGTCCTCGAGGTTCTTGATTTTCGAAATACGAACGCCAGGAGCCTGTACGATCTCATACAGCGTGACCGTCGGCCCGACCGTCGCTTTGATCTTGTCGATCTTGATCCCGAAATTTTCGAGCGTTTCTTTGATCCGGTTTTTGTTTTCGACGATCTCTTCGCTCGTTACGCTGACTTCGACGCTGTGGTCTTCGAGCAGTTCGATCGGCGGGCGCTGGTACGACGATAGGTCGAGCGTCGGGTCGTACAGCGCGCTTTCGATCTCCTCGTCGCTGAGGCTTTCGTCTCCCGGCAGCCGTTCGACCGTCAGATCGCGTCGTTCCTCGATATCGAGCCCGTCCGGAACGGCCGCGACGAACGCGTCGTCTTTCGCCTCGGCGCCGGAAGTCTCGGGGGTCTCGGCGGTATATGCGGGAGCGGATTGGAACTGCTGCGTTTCCTGAGCCGGCGGGCAGGCGGTCTCCGTCGCCGAAACCGGCGGTTCGGGATACGTATAGGTATCCGTTCCGATGTCCGTTTTGCCGGTCGCGGGAGCGGGCGTTTCTTCGGCTTCATCCCCGCTGGCATACTGGATAACGAATCCGTCTTCGTCTTTTTCCGGCGGCGGTGGCGCCGTTTTGGCGTTCATGTCCGTGATGACGAACCCTGCGTCGTCCACTTCGACTTTCCCGGTGCGCGCCGGTCGGGGTTCTTCTTCCGGCAGAGCCGGCGCTCCGGAACGGTCGACGATCGTAAATCCGTTGTCGTCGATCAACTCGCCCGGATAGAGCGGGGGATCGTCGTCGGCCGAACGCACGATGAACGGATCGTCGTCGTCGATCTCTTTTTTCCCTTTTTTGCTTTTGGTTTCCGGTTTCGCGTCGTCGGTCTGTTTGGCTTCGTGGCTGAGGATGCCGGCCGCGGTCGTCGATACGGCTTCGCCGACTTTACGCCCGTTGTCGACGATCCCTTTGCCGACGCGGTTGATCATCGAGATGGTGTTGCGGTTGATGTAGATGGCATACAGAACGATCGACAACAACAACAACAACCCGGTTCCGATCGTTCCGATCACCGATACCAGCCATTCGGCGATCGAAATGCCGTGCCGTCCGCCCAGTCCGGTGCCGAACACTTCCCAATTGCCCCGGAAAAGGAATCCGAGCGTCAGCGACCCGAGGATCATCAGGATCAGCGTCAGCCGCACCGATTTACGCAGCATCGCCGGTCGGAACCGCATGATCCGCAGCGAAAAGATGATCAGCACGGCCGGAATGCACAGCCCGAACAGCCCGAATCCGTCCGCTACGACGGTTTTGGCCAGGACGGCTCCGAGTTTCCCGCCCCAGTTTTGCACCCGAGCTTCGTTGACGGTTTCTTTGGAAGACATGAATACATGGGTCCAGTCCGTTACCGACTGGTCGTCCTTCCAGAAAAAGAAGAACGACAGCACCGATACCGCCAGGAACAGCGCGAAAAACAGCAAGGCGAATCCGTAGATCCACCGCTTCGTGTCGCTCATGCCCTTGACTTCCGGTTGTTTTGCCGCGTTTTTTTTAACTGCCATAGTTGCAACCCGTTTTCAGGTTTTTATTATCCGCGCCGGATGCTCCGGCGTTTTTTAATCGATGTCCATCGTCCGTACCTGCTCGCTTTTGGCGATCAACCGCTGCCGGTACGTTTCGTCGGCGCTGGTCATAAAATCGTACTGCGGGGTATGTTCCGGCTCCGCCTGCAGGTCGAATCGCCGCAGCAGGGCCTCGGCCTGCCGTTCGATCGCCGCCGCCGGATTCACCAGGTCGACCCGCCGTTCCCCGATTACCCGGCGCATGGCCGCCGACAGGAAAGGGTAGTGCGTGCAGCCGAGTACGATTTGGTCGGCTCCGGCATCGAGCATCGGGCGGAGCAGTTTGTCGACCCGTGCCAGCGCTTCGGGCGTTTGCTCGCGGTTGCTTTCGACCAGTTCGACGAAACCTTCCCCGACCTGCGTCAGGATTTTCACCCGGTCGGCATAGCGTTGCGACGTTTCGCGGAACAGACGGCCGTTCAGCGTCGCCGCCGTCGCCAGAATTCCGATCACTCCGCTGCGCGATGCCATCGCCGCCGGCTTTACGGCCGGTTCGAGCCCGACCAGCGGCAGCGCGTAGTTCCGCCTCAGGTGATCGATCGCCATCGCCGTCGCGGCGTTGCAGGCGACGACGATCAGTTTGACGCCTCGGTCGATCAGCCGCCTGACGGCCAGATCGACGTAAGCGGTCACCTCTTCGCGGTTTTTGTCTCCGTACGGACAGTTTTTCCCGTCGCCGTAGTAGATCAGCGATTCGTGCGGCAGTTTCCGGTAAAGCTCCCTCCACACGGTCAATCCGCCCAATCCCGAGTCGAAAACCCCGATCGGTGCGTTATTCATTGCGCGTCTCTCCTTTTTTACGTTCGATCCACCGGCGTGCGTTGACGAATGCCTCGATCCACGGCGTCACTTCGTCTTCGGTGCGCTCTTCCGGATAGTATGCCCAGTTCCACGGGCGTATCGCCCGTTCCAGGTGCGGCATGATCGCCAGGTGACGGCCGTCGACCGAACAGATGGCGGCCGCGTTGTAATCGCTGCCGTTCGGGTTGGCCGGATACTCGGGATAAAGGTAGCGCACCGGGATGTTGTAGCAGCTCTCTTCGTACGGCAGCCGGAATTTTCCTTCGCCGTGCGCCACCCAGATACCCAGCCGGCTACCCGACAGCGATTTCAGCATTACCGAGTCGTTCGGTTCGATCTGTACGCCGAGGAAGGCCGACTCGAACTTGTGCGAGTCGTTGTGCAGCATTTGGGGTTTTTCTTCGTGCGCCGGCGTGATCAGCCCCAGTTCGACCATCAACTGGCAGCCGTTGCAGACGCCGAGCGACAGTGTGTCGGGACGCGCGAAGAACTTGTCCAGCGCTTTTTTCGCCTTTTCGTTGTACAGGAACGCTCCGGCCCAGCCTTTGGCCGATCCGAGTACGTCCGAGTTCGAGAATCCGCCGGTAAATACGATCAGGTTTACGTCTTCGAGCGTTTCGCGCCCTGCGATCAAGTCGGTCATATGCACGTCTTTTACGTCCATACCGGCCAGGTGCATGCACCATGCCATTTCGCGGTCGCCGTTGATCCCTTTTTCGCGGATGATGGCGGCCCGGATGCCCGACGGTTTGCGGCGGCTCGCTTCGAGTTCCCACTGCGACAGTTTCCCGGTGAAGTTTTCCGGGAATTTGTAGACGAGTTCCTGGTTCTTGTAGTTTGCAAAACGCTGCGCCGCTTTCTGCGGGCCGCTCTGACGGCGGTCGAGCAGGTACGAAGTCTTGAACCATGTGTCGCGCAGATCATTCACCAACAGCGACATTTCCAGTCCGTCGTGCATGAACGCGAACCGGCGCTCCTGGTTGACGTCCCCGATTACATAGGCGTCGACGCCGGCGAATTTCAAGTCTTCGCAGACCTCCACGCCGTTTTCGACCTGCAGCACCAGCGCCGGTTTTTCGCTGAACAACAACCGTACGATGTCGCGTTCGCCGAGCGCCGCGAAACTCAGATCCATGCCGCTCGTGTTATCCGCAAAGGTCATTTCGAGCAGCGCCGTGATCAGACCGCCGGCCGATACGTCGTGTCCGGCCAGCACCTTGTCTTCGGCGATCAGACCTTGTACCGCCGCGAACGCTTTCGAGAAATAATCGGCGGACTGTACGGTCGGCACTTCCATGCCGACGCTGCCGAGCGTTTGCGCCATGCTGCTGCCGCCCAGACCGAAAGCCGAGCGGCTCATATCGACATATACCAATTGGCTGCGTCGGTGCTTGAGTGCCGGCGACACTGCCTTTTTAACGTCCGACACTTCGGCTGCCGAGGTGATAATTACTGTACCGGGGGCGTATACCAGTTCGCCGTCGCGGTATTTCTGCGTCATCGACAGCGAATCCTTGCCGGTCGGAATGTTGATTCCGAGCGCCAGCGCGTAGTCGCTGGCCGCTTGTACGGCCGAATAGAGCCGCGCGTCCTCGCCCGGATTCTTGCACGGCCACATCCAGTTTGCGCTCAGCGATACCGACGACAGCCCGCCGTCGATCGGCGCGAACACGATGTTGGTCAGCGCTTCGGTGATCGCCAGCACCGATCCTTTCGGCGCATTGGCCAGCGCCGCCGCCGGAGCGTGCCCGAGCGCCGTGGCGATGCCGTGCGTTCCCTGGTAGTCGAGCGCTACTACCGCGCAGTCGTTCAGCGGAAGCTGGATGCTGCCGGCGGTCTGCTGCATCGCGATCCGGCCGGTCACCGACCGGTCGACCTTGTTGGTCAGCCAGTCCTTGCAGGCTACGGCTTCGAGCTGCAGCACGTTTTCGAGGTATTTCACCAGGTTGCCGGCCCGGTATGCCGGCTCTTCGAACGTTTCTTCGACCGTGCGGTCGTTCAGCACCGTGCGCGGCGCCTTGCCGAACATGTCTTCCAACTTCAGGTCGATCGGTTTTTCGCCGGTTTTATGGTTGACGAACGTGAACTGCATGTCGCCGGTCGCTTCGCCGATTACGTAGAACGGGGCGCGTTCGCGTTCCGCGATGCGGCGCAGTTTCCCGATGTGTTCTTCCTTCATCACGAGTCCCATGCGTTCCTGCGATTCGTTGCCGACGATCTCTTTGGCGCTGAGCGTGGGGTCGCCGATCGGCAGTTGATCCATGTCGATTCGGCCGCCGGTCGCTTCGACCAATTCGCTCAGGCAGTTCAGGTGGCCGCCCGCGCCGTGGTCGTGGATCGAGATGACCGGGTTCATCTCCTCTTCCGATACGGCCCGGATCGCATTGTAAACCCGTTTCTGCATCTCCGGGTTCGAACGCTGCACGGCGTTCAGCTCGATCGCTCCGGCGTATTCGCCGGTTGCCACCGACGAAACGGCTCCGCCGCCCATGCCGATGCGGTAGTTGTCGCCGCCGAGCAGCACGACCTTGTCGCCCGCGTGCGGTTCGTCCTTGATGCTGTCCTGTTTGCGGCCGTAGCCTACGCCGCCGGCCTGCATGATGACTTTGTCGAATCCGTATTTCTTGCCGTTCTCGAAGTGTTCGAATGTTTGCAGGCTGCCGCAGATCAGCGGCTGCCCGAATTTATTGCCGAAATCCGACGCGCCGTTCGACGCTTTGATCAGGATGTCTTCGGGGGTCTGGTACAGCCACTCGCGGGCTTCGGTCTGCTTTTCCCATTCGCGTCCGCCGTCCAGCCGCGGGTAAGCCGTCATGTAAACGGCCGTTCCGGCTACCGGGAACGCCCCCTTGCCGCCGGCGATCCGGTCGCGGATCTCGCCGCCGGTTCCGGTTGCCGCGCCGTTGAACGGCTCGACGGTCGTCGGGAAGTTGTGCGTTTCGGCCTTGATCGAAATGACGCTCTCGAACTCCTTGATCTCGAAATAGTCCGACGTGTCGTGGGTCGCAGGGGCGAACTGTTCGGCCTTCGGGCCTTGTAGGAAGGCGCAGTTGTCTTTGTAGGCCGAAACGACGCGGCCGGGGTGCTCGTTCGTGGTTTTGCGGATCAGCCCGAAAAGGGTCGTGTCCTTCTCCTCGCCGTCGATGACGAATTGTCCGTTGAAAATCTTGTGGCGACAGTGTTCCGAGTTGACCTGCGAGAAACCGAATACCTCGCTATCGGTCAGCTTACGCCCTACGCGCCGGCTGACGTCCTCCAGGTAGGCGATCTCTTCTTCGCTGAGCGCCAGCCCTTCCTGTTTGTTGTAAGCGGCGATGTCGTCGATGTAAACTACCGGATCGGGCTGCTTGCTGATCGTGAATACCTGCTGGTCGATCGTATGGTATTTCCGCTTCAGCATCGGGTCGAACGCGGCGTTTTCGTCCTGCGCTTCGTCGAATTCCTCAATCCGCAGGATGCCGTGCAGGCCCATGTTCTGCGTGATTTCGACGGCGTTGGTACTCCACGGCGTAATCATTTCGCGGCGCGGGCCGATGAAAATACCTTCGAGGCTTTCGGCCCCGAGGTGTTCGGCTCCGCCGAAAAGCCATTGCAGCCGAGATATCTCTTCCGCAGAAAATTCCGTCGTCGCCTGAACGGCATATACGGTATCGTCTTTCTTGAAAAACAGGATCATCGTTATAGGGTTTAATGTTTATTCGTTTTTATGTCGTCCGGCCGCGCGGTCGCTACCGGCGGGCGATCCGTTTCAACAGCGGCTCGGCCTGTTCGTACGGAATCCGGTATTCGATCGTTCCGATCGCGTAAGGAGCCACCTCGTACGGATTGTACAGCATGGTCACGCCGCTGCTGTCGATGCCCACATTTTCCGGCAAAGGTAATTGATCCGTTCCAACAAACAAAGCGTCTTCGCTCAGAGCTGCGTCCGAAAGGTGCTTCGCGAAATATTGCCGGTTCAGCCGTTGCAGTCCGGCGGTATCGGAAAACAGATCGGCTTTATCCAGCGGCTTTCCGCTTTCCGTATCGAAATTGAAAAACAGGTTGGTCAGCAAACCGTGCGCCCCGCCGGTCAGGGTATAGACGGTGCACCGCAACGACGTTACCTTACCGCATTGACGGATCTCTCCGTGGAAACGCAAGTCGTAAGGAAGACGGGCGGTCTGCGGATCGCGGTTTTTGCGCGCCAATAGCGAGTCGGTCGCCTGCTGCGGCGTCATTCGGGCGTATTCTTCGTCCGTCAGGCCGAAACCGGTTTTAATTCGGTCGGCGATTTTCCGATTGATCGAATCGGCGCTTCGCCCTCCCGCCGCAACCGGATAGCTCACTTCGACATAATCGCTGTCTGCGGTGAAAGTGCTGTGTCCGAAAGTCTCTTGTCGCCACGAAAGCTGCGAACCCGACGGGGAGCATCCCGTCACGGCGGCCAGAATCAGGAGGTAAAACAGGTTTTTCATCGGATTTACTGCTCTTTTTTCGTTTCGATGTATTCGGCGATGTGATGTGCGATGTAGTCGTCCCGGACTCCGTCGCAGTCGATGATCAGCTTTGCCTGCATGTAGTACTTTTCGCGTTTTGCGACATTTTCGCGGATAAAACCGATCAATTCTTCTTCGCTTTTGTCGCGCAGCAGCGGCCGTTTCGCCTTGCCGTGTTCGAGGCGCCCGGCCAGTTTCTCGGGACTCATTTTGAAATAGACCGTCAGTCCCGCGCGGTTCATCGTTTCCATGTTGTCGAAGAAACACGGCGCGCCGCCGCCGGTCGCCACGATGGCCTCCCGTTCGGAGGTCAGCTCGGCCAGCACTTCGCGTTCGGACTGCCGGAATCCGGTTTCGCCTGTTTCTGTGAAGATTTCGGCAACGCTTTTGCCGCAGCGCTGTTCGAGCAGCGTATCCATATCCAGAAACCGGACGCCGAGTTGTTTTGCCAGTGTCCGGCCGATCGTGCTTTTGCCGCAGCCCATGTATCCCACTAAAAATATCAGCATCTTTCGGATCGGTTTTACATTATTCTTCCCCGAACAGGTTCATCTGTTTGGTGTTCTGCTGCTGTTCTTCTTCGGCGGCGATGTCGAACTCGACGGTATCCCCCGCGACGTAATTTTTCGGGGGAGCGGTTTTGCCGGCACCGCCGGCGTCGGGCGCGCTGCTGCGTTCCGGCGCGGTCTTCCCGGTCTCTCCGGAAGTCTCTTCCGCTCCGTTTTCGTCGTCCGGACGTCCGGGCGTCTCCTCCGGCCGCGGTTCCTTGTCGAGCGGTTCGGCGAATACGATTTTATCCACGTCGAGCGTCGTGACTCGTTTCCCTTTCGCCCGGTGGCTCTTCACTCCGATGAACTCGTCGACGTCGATCGTGTCGTCGGGCCGCCCGGCGTTGTGTCCGCCGTAAACGACCTGCAACTGCGGATAGGTGTCGCTGTTGATCGCCACCATGTACGATCCGGCGGTGTCTTCGACGAAATTCTGCATTTTGTTGTCGCTCGATTCGGCATTGAACCGCTTGACGTAGTAGTAGTTCTGTTCTCCGTCGAAATAGACGACCGAATAGATTCGGTCGCTGTCGTATTTTTCGACGCGGATCGTGTCCTCCGGGAAATGCAGGCCCAGGTCGTAGTTCGCCGTGTAATAAAGCCCTTTGCCGGTCATTACGATCAACTTGTCGTCGCCGACGAATTCGCCGAGCAATTCGCCGCGCCCGTCGGTGTTCAGCCGACGGATTTCGTCGTCGTACCATACGTCCACGCCGCCGAGGGTCGATGCGCCGCGCTCCTTCAATACGATCTTATGGATCGCGTAGCGCGAGAACAGGTTGCCCTGCGACTGCCGCCCTTTGATCGCCAGTTCGCTGAAGTTCAGGTCGACGATCAGCTTTTTGAGCCTCGGCCTCGGTTTGAAGTAAACCTTCAGGATTTCGGCTTCGCCGTTCGGGTTGACGCTCATGTACAAGATATCGCTTTTCGGCGTTCCTTTGGTGATGTCGTATTCGCGGTCGCGCGTGATTCCTTTGATCGCGCAACGTTTCATCATCACCGGCCCGTTGCGCCCGTCGCGGTACAGCACGTTGTAGATCGTCCGTTCGTCGTTGCGCTTGAAGATACCTATATAATAAATGTTCTTCGCGAAGAACGCCTTGTCCGACACTTTCGTGATGATGTATTTGCCTTCCTTCGTGATGACGATCACGTCGTCGATGTCCGAGCAGTCGCAGACGAACTCGTCCTTACGCATCGCCGCTCCGATCCCGAAAAATCCCTCTTCGCGGTTGACATACAGCTTGGCGTTCGCCACGACCACTTTCGTCGCTTCGATCGAGTCGAAACTGCGCAGTTCGGTTTTCCGCTCGCAGTTTTTACCGTATTTATCGCGTATCCGCGTAAAGTAGGCGACCGCGTAGTCGATCAGGTGTGCCAGGTCGTGCTTCACCTGCTTGATCTCGTCCTCTACGTTGCGGATGTGTTCGTCGGCTTTGAACGCATCGTAGCGCGAAATGCGGATCATTCGCAGTTCGGTCAGTTTGACGATGTCGTCGAGCGTGATTTCGCGCCGTAGCAGGCGGGCGAACGGTTCGAGTCCCTTGCCGACGGCGGCGTAGGCCGCTTCCCGCGAGGTGCACTCTTCCATCAACTGGTAAATCCGGTTCTCGATGAAGATCTTTTCGAGCGACGACATGTGCCAATCTTGTTCGAGTTCTTCCATCCGGATCTCCAGCTCGCGTTTGAGCAGTTCTTTGGTATGGTCGGCGCAGCGTCGCAGGATTTCGCGGACGCCCATGAAGTGAGGTTTCTCGTCCATGATGACGCAGGCGTTCGGCGAGATCGACACTTCGCAGTCGGTGAACGCGTACAGCGCGTCGATCGTCCGGTCGGACGACTCGTCGTTGCTGACGTGAATTACGATCTCGACCTTGTCGGACGTATTGTCGTCGACCTTCTTGATTTTGATCTTGCCTTTGTCGTTCGCGCGGATGATCGAATCCTTGATCGACTCGGTGGTCGTGCCGAACGGAATTTCGGTGATCGCCAGCGTCCGTTTGTCGATCTTGTTGATCCGGGCGCGCACTTTGACCGCTCCGCCGCGCAGTCCGTCGTTATAGCGCGATACGTCGGCCAGCCCCCCGGTCGGAAAATCCGGGTAAATTTCGAAGTCGCCGCCCCGGAGGTAGGCGATGCTCGCGTCGATCAGTTCGTTGAAGTTATGTGGCAGGATTTTCGATGCCAGTCCGACCGCGATGCCCTCGACTCCCTGGGCCAACAACAGCGGGAATTTGACAGGCAGCGTTACCGGTTCCTGATTCCGCCCGTCGTACGACAGCATCCATTCGGTGACTTTCGGGTTGAACACCACGTCCAGCGCGAATTTCGACAGCCGCGCCTCGATGTAACGCGGGGCGGCGGCTCCGTCGCCGGTCAGCACGTTGCCCCAGTTTCCCTGGCAGTCGATCAGCAGGTCTTTCTGCCCGAGTTGCACCAGCGCGTCACCGATCGAGGCGTCGCCGTGCGGGTGGTATTGCATCGTCGACCCGATGATGTTCGCCACTTTGTTGTACCGGCCGTCGTCCAGTTTCTTCATCGCGTGCAGGATGCGCCGCTGCACCGGCTTCAGCCCGTCTTCGACATGCGGCACGGCGCGTTCGAGGATCACGTACGATGCGTAATCCAGAAACCAGTCCTGGTACATGCCGGTCAGTTTGCGCCGGTCGGGTTTGTCGTCGGTCAGACGTCCGTATTTTCCGGCGCGGGCGTTATTTCCTCCGTCCGTTTCCGCGCCGGCCGGGAGGTCGTCCCGGCGGTTGTTGATATTTTGTTCTTCGTTCATGTCTGGTGTTGTGTTCCTTGCCTGAAAATAGTCCGGATCGCGTTTAAATCAGGTTGTCCACGTAATCGGCCTCGATCCGCAGGTTGCCGATGATGAAGCCCTGGCGTTCCATGCTGTTCTTGCCCATGTAGAATTCGAGCAGATCGGCGACCGGGTCTTCCTTGGTCAGCCGCACTTTGTCGAGCCGCATGTTTTCGCCGATGAACTCTTTGAACTCGTCGGCCGAGATTTCGCCCAATCCTTTGAATCGCGTGATTTCGGGGTTCGGGCCCAGTTGGTCGACCGCCCGTTGCCGCTCTTCCTCGCTGTAACAGTAGCGCGTTTCCCGTCGGTTGCGGACGCGGAACAGCGGCGTCTGCAAAATGTACAGGTGTCCCGAACGGATCACTTCCGGAAAGAACTGTAGGAAGAAAGTCATCAGCAGCAAACGGATGTGCATCCCGTCGACGTCGGCATCGGTCGCCACGACGATCTTGTTGTAGCGCAGGTTGTCCATGTCCTCCTCGATGTTCAGCGCCGCCTGCAGCAGGTTGAATTCCTCGTTCTCGTAAACGATTTTTTTTGTTAGCCCGAAGCAGTTCAGCGGCTTGCCCCGGAGGCTGAACACGGCCTGCGTATTCACGTCGCGCGATTTGGTGATCGAGCCGCTGGCCGAATTACCCTCGGTGATGAAGATCATCGACTCTTCGGCGCGGTCGTTCTTGTCGGTCAGGTGGATGCGGCAGTCGCGCAGTTTCTTGTTGTTCAGGCTCACTTTTTTGGCCATCTCTCGGGCCTTTTTCTGAATGCCCGAGATCGCCTTGCGCTCTTTTTCGTTTTCCTGTATTTTTTTTTGCAGGATATCGGCCGTTTCCGGGTGTTTGTGCAGGAAATTGTCGAGTTCCGTTTTCAGAAAATCGACGATGAAGTTCCGCACCGTAGGCCCGTTCGGGCCCATCTCTTTCGAACCGAGTTTCGTTTTGGTCTGCGATTCGAACATCGGCTCCTCGACTTTGACGCTGATCGCCGCGATCACCGACGTGCGGACGTCTGCCGCATCGTAGTCCTTTTTGTAAAATTCCTTGATCGTCTTGGCGATCCCTTCGCGGAAAGCGGTCTGATGCGTTCCGCCCTGCGTCGTATGCTGACCGTTGACGAACGAGTAGTAGGTTTCGCCGTAGCCGTGCCCGTGCGTGATCGCCACCTCGATGTCGGTCCCCGTCAGGTGAATCGGCGGATAGAGCGGCTCCTCGCCCAGATTCTCGTTGAGCAGGTCCAGCAGGCCGTTTTTCCGGTGGTACAGCAGGCCCATGATTTGGTAGAACAGGTGCGGATCTTTGACCGCAGCCAGCGCACCATTTCTATCGGTTCCTGCGCTCCGGCGCCATTATGGGAATTGGTGTCACTGGTCTCCCAGCTATACCCGGAGATGACCGTCTCCTCTGAGATGAAGGGTACGGATGTGCTGCTTGACGGTTTAAAAAGCGGTGTGTACCAATTCATTATTCTCCCCTTCGCGTCGGAGGAACCGGAATACTGCTGTTTTCCATTTGAAAAAGAACAGCTTTATTTTTCCTTGCCGCCCGCTCATCCCCTTTCCGGATCC
>QRFC01002296.1_pt1 | contig 14184 bp, 15 predicted proteins | sample 1861061 | NCBI WGS metagenome assembly QRFC01 (sample SAMN09711282, study PRJNA482702) | Human gut metagenome, whole genome shotgun sequencing project.
TCGTTTTATTAGAGTAAGAATACCAGATATAATACCTAGTCCTGTTATCAATCCAATTACCCAATCCATAATATTTACCTCACTTTCAAATTACTATTTTTCTTCTCCATATTTTTTATTAATTGCTGTACTTTATCTTTAAACATTTCATTTTTTGTCAACTCAATTATATAATTCAATTAAAATGTCATTATTTTACAGTATCTTTAAAAAAAGTATTATATTCCTTATTTTCTTTAAAATTATTTCTCATCTATAAAATTATTTCTCATCTATAAAATTATTTCTCCTCTTTAATATTTTTGCTCTTTAATAATATTTCATCAAAATCAGAAACATATATTTTATCTTGTACTATTCTATATTTCTCAAATTCTGTTTCTGCATGTATTTTTTCCATTTCAGCAGATATTTTATCATTATCCTTTAACAGATCATGATCCCATAATGTTAAAAATCCATTTAGCCTTTCTTACCAATCTTCCATTGTCATATGGATATGTCTCATTGCTTGCATTTCAGCCAAATCTAAATATGCAGACACCATTCTCTCTAATTGTCCAATTTCTTTTTCTGATAAATAATTTTTTGCAATGACTACATCATATTTATGAATTTTACTATCAGGAGCTCCTTTCCATGATGTTAGTCCCATATTTTCTTTTAGACATTCTAATTTCTCGTATTCTTTCTAATTGCTCTTCAAAATACTTCTTAGTTAAAATCGAACTATCATTCTTTAATCTTTCATCATCCATTACCCATCCTTTAATAGTAAAATCCTTTACTATTTGGTTAGCCCATTTTCTAAATTGTATAGCTCTTTCATTATCTACTTTAAATCCTACTGCTATAATCATTTGAAGATTATAATGTATTACATTTCTTGAAATTTTTCTATTTCCCTCATCTTGAACTATTAAGAAATTCTTAATAGTTGATTTTTCTTCTAATTCCTTATCTTCATATATCTTTTTTATAAGTTACATTAATTATTCTATTTATATCATAATATTTAAAACTTTTCCATAAACCTACAAAATTTATATTTTTCTCAATTTTACATCAAACATTTGTTTTTGTCAATAGTTAAAAATAAATTTCAAAATTTTTTCAAACTTTGAAATTTAAGTATTTCTATTAAATTCAAATTGTTCTATCTCGCATACTGTCTACTTTGAAATCTACCTTTACCTATGTTATATCCTTTTGTTTTTGCCAATTTATATGTAACATATACACCATCAGCCTTATCTACATTTATAAATTGCTCTTTATCATCAACAAACCTAACATAATCTTTACAATCTGTTACAAAAATATTATTACTTTCTATATTTCCATCATTATCTTTTATTTCCACATACAAACTTTGAGACGTATTATCTCCATATTTATCGGTTAATTTCTTAAATTCATCTGTACTAACATCTGATTTTAAACTTAACTTATATTCAAAATTGAAAATTCTATTAAACTGCAAATCTATAAAATAATTCATGCTATTCATCATTCCCAAACTACATACAATAAGCATTGCACAAGCTGCAACACCTACAATACCCGTAATTGTTCTTACTCTGTTTCTAAGCATATCTCTTATATTCCATTTAGTATTAAAACTCATTTTTTTGAACATTCCCATTATTGTTATATTTAAAGACTTACTTTTTACACTTGGTATTCCATTTCTTAAAGTATCAGCCATTTTTCTTTTAGAATCTTTCTCGTTAATAAATACGTAACAAATGATACACATAATACCACAAGAGCTGCAACCACGTATGAATCATTTTTGATTATTGGCACTCCATTTGGTATTTCGAAAAAACTCATTTCTAGTCCAACAAATACATTACCTATGAAATATCTACCCGCAACTAAGCCTGGTAAAGTAGCAATCAAAGAAATCTTTAACTTTTTAATAATCTTGCATTTATTCACCCACGAATAATTGCTACGCAATATTTCTGTGGAATTTATTTATATTATAGGAAATTCGAAAATTTTTCCTATAACACAGTCCAAAAAACGAGTGATTAATTTCACTCGTTTCTTTTAACTTTTTACAGCCATTTAAAATTTTCTCTTTCTAGCTGCTTCTGATTTCTTTTTCCTCTTTACACTTGGTTTTTCATAATGCTCTCTTTTACGAACTTCTTGAAGCACACCATTTCTAGCACATTGTCTTTTAAATCTCTTCAATGCGTCTTCTATATTTCCATTATTAACTCTTATCTCTGACATTAATTATTTCCCCCCTTCCGGTCATACATAAACTGTATGTGGGATTATTCCTTATAGGCTTTTTCATTACCTCAAACCCGATATACTTGTATATTATACTCTATCGTATCCTAGTTGTCAAGAGTTTTTTCGTTTTTCATCCAAATAAACTTATCTGGTTGCTTTCTTGCATTCCATCTAAAATTCCAAATTCTCTTAACTGATCTATGGTTGAATCTCCTATTTTTGCTCTTATTCTTATTTCATCTATTGACATAAATTCTTCTTGTTTTGCCGCATTATAAATCGACTCTGCTGCAATTGGTCCAAGCCCAGAAATAGCACCAAAAGGCGGTCTTATTCCATCATCTTCTACTAAAAAGTTTTTCCAATGAGACTTATATAAATCAATTGGTAAAAAATTTATTCCTCTTTCATACATTTCTAAAACTAGCTCTAAAACCGCATACATATCTTGCTCTTTTTTAGTCATTGCATTACCTTTAAGGTCCAATTCCTTTATTTTATTTTTACATTTTTCTTTTCCCAAAACCATACAAGATGCATCAAAATTGTCTGCCGCCCTTATAGAGAAAAACGCACTATAATATGCCTTTGGAACATGAACCTTAAACCATGCTATTCTAAAAGCATTTGTAACATATGCAGCAGCATGAGCTTTTGGAAACATATATTTTATTTTTTCACATGATTTTATATACCAATCTGGAACATCATTTTCCTTCATTATTTGTTTGTATTCTTCCCATTTTGGTTCTTTCCCCTTTGCAACCTTTCCTTTACGAACTGTTTCCATTATTTTAAATGCCTTATTAGGATCCAATCCTTTTTTTATTAAATAAATCATAATATCATCACGGCAACATATTGCATCTTTTAATGTAACAGTTCCATTTGCAATTAATTCTTGAGCATTATTAAGCCATACGTCAGTTCCATGTGATAAACCTGAAATTCTAATTAATTCATCAAATGTTGTAGGTTTCGTATCTACTAACATTCCGTCTTACGAATTTAGTACCAAATTCTGGAACACCATAACTTCCAACTTTTGACCTTATTTGTTCTGGTGTTACGCCCAAACTTTCTGTAGAGCGAAACAAAGACATTGTTGCTTTATCATCTAATGGAACTTCTCTTGGGTCAATTCCAGTTATATCTTGAAGCATTCTAATAACAGTTGGATCGTCATGCCCAAGAATATCTAATTTTAAAAGATTTTGGTCTATTGAGTGATAATCAAAATGTGTTGTTATAATATCTGAAGAAGAATCGTCTGCTGGGTGCTGAACCGGTGTAAATTCATATATTTCTCTTCCCTTTGGAACAACTATAATTCCTCCAGGGTGTTGACCAGTTGTTCTTTTAATTCCCGTACATCCAATTGCTAAACGTGAGGCCTCTGCTTGACTTACAGGAATACTTCTTTCTTCAAAATATTTTTTTACATATCCAAATGCTGTTTTATCTGCAACCGTACCTACCGTTCCTGCCTTAAATGTAGTTCCTTTTCCAAAAATAACCTCTGTATATTTATGTGCTTTTGCTTGATATTCCCCAGAAAAGTTTAAGTCAATATCTGGTTCTTTATCTCCATTAAAACCTAAAAAGGTCTCAAATGGTATATCCATTCCATCTTTATCAAGTCTATGCCCACATTTTGGACAAGCCTTGTCTGGAAGGTCAAACCCATTTCCATATCCATAATCTGTAAAATCTACAAATTTACATTTAGGACACCTGTAATGTGGTGGAAGAGAATTTACCTCAGTAATTCCTGTCATATTTGCAACAAATGACGAACCGAACAGAACCTCTTGAACCTACAATATAGCCATCTTCGTTTGATTTCCAAACCAACTTTTGAGCTATTATATACATTACTGAAAAGCCATTTTTTATAATAGAATCTAATTCTTTATCAAGTCTTGTTTGAACCTCTGAAGGCAAATTTTCTCCATATAATTTATGTGCTTTTTCATATGCTATATCTTTTATTGCTTGTTCACATCCAGGAATATGTGGCGGACATTTTTCAGGCGAAATTGGAGAAATTTGCTCACACATATCTGCAATTTTATTTGTATTTGTAACAACAACTTCATATGCTTTTTCTTCCCCAAGATACTTAAATTCATCTAGCATTTCATTTGTAGTTCTTAAATAAAGTGGTGCTTGATTATCTGCATCTTTATATCCTTGTCCAGCCTCTAAAATTCTTCTATATATTTCATCTTGTGGATCTAAAAAGTGCACATCACAAGTTGCTACAACAAGCTTGTTTAATTTTTCTCCAAGTGCTACAATTTTTTTATTTATATCTTTTAGTGCTTCTTCGTCTCTTACCATTTCATTTCTTATTAAAAATTCATTATTACCTAATGGTTGAATTTCTAAATAATCATAACTATTTGCAATTTCTTCTATTTCCTCATCTGTTCTACCTAATTCTATCGCTTGATAAAGTTCTCCCGCTTCACACGCACTTCCTAAAATTAAACCTTCTGAATATTTTTTATACAAACTTTTTAATATTCTTGGCTTTTTGAAAAAATATTTCAAATGTGAAATAGAAACAAGTTTATATAAATTTTTAAGTCCAACATAATTTTTAGCTAAAATTATTGCATGATATGGTTTTAACCTTTTATATTCCTCTGCCTTTGCCTTTTCATCTTCACACTTTAAAGCAATATCTAAAACTTTTTTTGCTCCTCTTTCTTTTAATGTTTTCATCATTTCTTTTAAAATTTTAACAGTTGTGTCAACATCATCTAGAGCTCTATGTGCAACTTCAACTTTAATTTTTAAATGTTCCGCTATTTTTCCTAGTTTGTGCTTTTTTAGTTCTGGATATAACTTTCTTGCTAGAGGCAATGTGTCTACATATGTATAATCAAATTTATATCCTAAATTTTTTGCAACATTCTTCAAAAAACCTATATCAAAACTTGCATTATGAGCAACCAATACTGAATCTTTTATAAAATCTAATACTTTAGGAAAAAGTACATCTATTGTTGGACTATTTGCAACCATTTCATCTGTAATATTTGTAACTTCTTGTACCCTTTTAGGGATTGGTTTTTCCGGATTTACAAATTCGCAAAATTCGTCCACAACTTCCCCATTTTGAATTTTCATTATTCCAATTTCTGTTATTTTTTCTGTTTTAGCAGATAAGCCTGTTGTTTCTAAATCTAGCACGCAATATGTTGTATTAATATTTTGACCTTTATCATTCACAACAACTGGAGAACCATCTGGTACCAAGTATGCCTCTACACCATATATTATTTTCATGTTTGGGTTATCTACACCTAAAAGTTTATGTGCCTCTGGGAAAGCTTGCACAACTCCGTGATCAGTAATTGCAACCGATTTCCAGCCCCATTTCATTGCTCTATTTATTAAATCTGTAGCTGACGAAATAGCATCCATTTGGCTCATCTGTGTATGCATATGCAATTCAACTCTTTTAACTTCTGCTAAATCTTGGCGCATTTTTCTTTTTATTCCTTCTGTTTCAATTATTGTATTTGCCAAAATCTCCATTTCATGTGTATAGTTGCTTATTCCAGATTTTCCTTCTAGCTTTACTCCTTTTGCAGAATTCAACCTTTTTACAATTTTCTTCTTTTCTTCAGGTTTTACAAATACTTTACATGAAATTGTGCTTGTTCCATCATATACATTAAAAGAAAGTAAAAATTTTCCACTTTTTAATTCTCTCTCTTCCATTGTGCCACTTAATATTTCCCCACTAATAGCTGCCATATCATCTTCAGGCGATATATCAACTACTTTTATAATATTTGTTTTCAAATTCTCATTTCTTCCATAAATTACTGGTGTATATTCTTCTAGCTCTTCAATAATTTTTGGTTCTTCTTGAGGAAGTGGAATTTTTTCTATATTGTTTTTAATTTCTTGTTCTTGACTATTTATTTTTTCTTCTCTTTGCTTGGCAATTTGCTCACCAATTGCCATATGCTCTAAAGCTTTTTCTATTGCCTGTTTTCTATTAAATTCCAATTTTTCTTTTAAGGCTATAGCATCTTGTTCATTTATATTTTCTATAAATTCTATCTTATACTTAAAGTTAAATAAATTGTTCATAATTCTTTCAAGCTCTCTATCTAACTTTCTTGCTCTTAAAAAATCAGCCCCCTTTATTTTCATATTTACTATTATTTTGGTTTTTTGAACATCTATGGTACTTTTTAAAAGTATCATGGGGCGCATTAAAGGATATTTATGTACCATGTAACAAATTAAGTTTTCCCATTCCTTTTCTATTGGCTTTATTGTAACATTTTCAAAATATGATATTTTCATATCAACATTAGAAAACTGAAAACGCTCTTTTAAAAATTTTTCTAAATACCAAAGTTCTTTTATTTCTATATATTCATTACTTGAGATATTAAGTTCTAATACATTTGCTTTTTTTATCAAATTTATTGAATTTATAATAGCGTCTTTTATATTACTATCTGTTCTATAGTCACTAAATACCTCACCTATTAATTTTGCATTTTCCATTTTTGATCACATTCCTTATTGTTTATAATACAATCTAATTTTTTATGTTATAATTAATATATACCATTTTTTACAAAAAAACAAGCGAACAGTTTTATTTTAATAGCATAAATTTTAGAGTAGTTTAGATTAGGGATAATAGACTGTTTTCAAACTATAATCCTTATGTGGTGGAAACTCATATCTCTTTTTTATACCACTTTGCAAATTCTCTCATTGCATCAACCTCTTCATATTTTACTCTATTTTTTCTTTCTTCGTCAGACATTTGAGCCAGAGTTTTATCATAACCAAAAGGCTTAAAAATGTACCATAAATCAGACCACTTTTTATCAGTATTATTTCCTAACACATTTTTAGATAAAGTTCCTTCATGTTTCCCCATAAATTGATTCAAATTATTTCCATCATAATAAGATAGACATTCTGTAAATCTACAACTTCTATTATCTTTATTTTCCATTAATTTTAATATACCATTAATTCCAATTGTATCCAGTGCAAAATTAACAAAAGCTCTTGGAAATCCATCTAATTCATCTATCCAAAATCCGCAATCCAAAGATATACATGGTTTATTTACTAATTTATACGCCTCCATAACTTTATATTTTGAAATATATTTTATATCATCACTCCTTGGCTCTTCTAATTCATACTCAAATATATTAAAGCTTACTCCTTCTAGTTGTCTGTTAGCCGATTCTATCTTACCTTTATTATGTGTTACAAAAACTATTTCATCCATTAACTATTCCCCCTTGTATAAAATTTTTAAGTTTATTAAACCATTTATTATAATTTATGTCAACTTAAATCAGCAAAATTTCCAATAAATTTTTCATAAAAAAATCATATACATTTTGTTCATTTTCTAAAATTTACCATTATTTTTCTCTTGTAACTAATCAACTTCATCATCTATTTCTCTTTTTGTTTTTATTTACCTGCCTTTGTCTAATATTTATTAATGCCTGATACGCATTCAAATAACTTCCTTGTCTATCTATTTTTTGGTTATATAATAATATGGGTAAATCCTCAGCAGTTTTACCTCTGATATGAACTTTTATATTGCTTATATCGGAAGAGTTGCTCATAATTTCTATACTTCTTTTAAACCCCCCATCTGCTTCATCAATAAAATTTTCACTGGTCTTTCTATAAAAATTTTCCATTGTTTTACGTTGTTCCTGTTCTCTCAATAAAGCAGAGATCTTACTTTGTTCATTAGGCACAGCTAAAGCATATACCTCTATATCAAATCCCTGTTTTTTTGCTTCATCAATTACTACTTGTTTTAAATACTCATATATGCGCATTGTTCCTATATGAATAAAACTAATTCTATTTCTTAAACAATATTCTAACATTTCCCTTTCTGTTCTTATAGAAAAATTATTTGTGTTTTGTACAAAATCAGCATTATCTTGTTCTATTTTTTTTATTTTTGGATGATATATTCTATATTTATCCATATCCACTGTTACAAATGAAATATTCGGATAATCCTTTTTTATTTTTTTAGGCAATGCCGATTTTCCAGATGCTGGTTGTCCCGCCGCAAAAATTAATTTGGGATTCGTTTTTGTTTGTACTTGTCCAATGCATTCTCTTTTTACTTTCTCAAACGCTTCTTGATATTCTTCCTCAGTATATTCATATGATTTTTCTTCCATTCAAAACAACTCCCTTCGTTAGTGAACTTTTTCTAGATATTAGAGTATAATATATATTAATTGTCAAAATACTTCCTAAATAAACTAGGAAGTATTTCTATTTAATATTTTCTAATAATATAACAATAAATTCCCACATATTGTTTGCAGATTTTATGGATACTCTCTCATAAGGACTATATGCATCATATATATTAGGTGCTATAGCAATAAATTCAAACAAATTCTATCTCAACATTTATCTTTTAAAATTTTATTTTTCTTGTGGTTCCTGAAATCTTGGTATTATTTGCACCTTCCATAACAGCATTTCTAAGTCTTGTTTTTCTTTTAACTAGATTGTCATACTCCCTTAAATTTGTCATGTTAGTTTTAGTTTCTGTTTCATGATAATGCCTTGCACCACTATTTCTATATTTTGAGTACATAGCCCAAAAGTAAATAATACCACTTAATAAAAATAGCCATGGCCAATTATTATCATCTGTTTTAGTAAACAACATTGCAATAAGCCCTAATAACTCAACAATTAAAGATATACCAACTAACTTTGGCATATGTATTGGTACACTTCCCATTGTTTCTTTTGTTCTGGCATTTACGGCAACATAATGAAGTAATGTTTTATCGCCCTTTTTTTGCATATAGCTATATAACCAAACTGGCAAATATGCAGACTTCCACTGTTGTCCTTTTATATTTAATTCTTCCGAATCCCATCTAACACCACGATCATACTTTTTCAATGTTTTATTAGCCGCAAACCTTACAACATCTTTAGACTGTTCTTTTACTAAATCCTTAAGTTCTTCAACATTTGTATCTCTTTTTTCAGATGTGTAACCTTTTATATAATTTGCATCCCATTTAACACAATTTTCCGTGTCAAAAGGCATTATAGAATTAATAATATTGTTTGTTTTATTTTTTGCACCAATATCTAATTTATCTTTACTTGATTCTACTGTTAAACCTTCTATTGTTAAGTCAAACTCTCTTTCAACATCATATAAATCCGCATCATAAAAAGTTTCTTCTGTATCATCATCTATTTTTTCTGTGTATCTAGCCACCTCATGCTCTCCTTGTCCTCTTAAATTTGCATGAGTATTAGCATCTACAATCATATATGGTAAATAAACTCCCATTACATTTTCAGTTGTAAATTCTCTCCTGAACTTCGGATGAGCAAAAAACTTCCTTTTACCTACAAAATTTTCAATTGAATCTTTAGCGTCTTTTTTTGTAATGCTAAATGGTAGAACTGTGTCTGGTACTGCTCCATTTGGAATTTGTTGATTTATAGATAATGTATTTCTACACCAATGACACCTTGCTTGTGTTACTTGAGCAGTATCAACAATAACTTCTGCCCCACAACTGCTACATTTAAGTGTAACCATATCATTTGTATCTGCAATTATATCAGACGCACCAGAGCCAATAATTTCTCCCTCAAGTTTGCTAATATCTTGTTCCATATTATCCATTTTTTCTGGTTCAAATTCATATCTACAAAAATTACATCTTAATTTTCCATTTTTAACATTTAAAGAAATATCTGTCGCACCACATTTAGGACATTTATTTTGACCATCTTTAGCATTAACATCTGTTTTCACAACTTTTGCTTCATTTTCTTCCATACCTTATTTTCATTCCTTTCTAAGGTACAGTTCAAGTTGAAAATTTAATTTTTCAACCTTTACTCCCCTTTTCGTTTTAGTTCTTATATGCCTAATAGCTTTTTCTTTGCCTCATCAAACTCTTCCTTAGAAATAACTCCATCATCAAGTAATTTTTTTAATTTTCCTAGTTTTTCATATGGATCTTCTGCTGTTTGTTGTTGTGGTTGATTAACAGGTTGTTGATATGCTCCCATAACATTATTTGCTGCATTCATGCCCATTCCCATAAATGCCATACCTGAACCTCCTCCATTTTCTCCTGCTGCTTGAAACCCTCTAGCTACAGATTGTTGCATAAACGAATTTCCTCTAGCACCTGATAAAGCGTCTGCTTTTTTAACATCACTAAGCAATTTTTTTGAATCCTCGTCATATTCAATTGCTGTAATTGCAACTTTAACAATTTCAAGACCTCTTCCAGATTTCCATAAATATCCTTCTTCAACTGCTTGTGATAAGCTTTTAGCAAACCCAATTTGATCTCCTTGTATTCTTGACATACGGTTTCCTCTACTTGGGTCATTTGTATAATTAGAAAATGCTGCAGATAAGCTTCCCACTACTTCATTAAACAATTGCTCTCCTGCTGGATTATCCATATCTGCAAAATCAAAAACTTCTGCATCAGGTCTTAAAAATTCCATTGGAACAAAATTCTTTATAAATAATATTGGGTCTATAATTTTCATTGTATATGTACCTCTTGTAATTGCACCAACTTGTGTTCCTAAAAATGCATCATCCCAAAATATTTCAGATTGTGTTCCAAATTTATTTCCTGGTATTTCTTTCAAATTAACATATATAACCATTTGCTCTCCACCAGGTACTCCACCAAATTTAAATCTTTCCCAAGATGTTTTTAATGTTGAAGATATTATTCCATCTCCTGCAAAAAAGGATTTAGAATTTTGGTCATCTGATGAATAAACAAATCCACCTGGTTCTGTAATACAGCCTGTTATTGCACCATCTTTCATTGTAATTAATGCTGTACCTTCTGGTACTACTATCTTGCTTCCATTTGTTATAATATTTTCTGAACCTTTTGTATTTGAACCTCTTCCATTATCAGTTTCTTTTCTTTCTGCTCCAAAAATTGCAGCTGTTGCTGGCACATCACTTCTTGGCACAATAAAGTCTTTCCATTGATCTGCAAATGTTCCTCCAAGTGCTCCTGTAAATGCTTTAATAAATCCCATATTAAAATCAATCCTTTCTATTATTTAATTCTATTTATGTTTTTATATTTTATGTTCATTGTTACAATATAATTATAATATATAAGTTAACAAAAATCTATAGTTTAAAAGTCATATATTTTCTAAAATATTTTCTGCTACATCCCTTCCTGCTCTTGCTGCAAAAGCAACTGTTCTTGCTTTTCTTTCTGTAATATCTCCTCCTGCATAAATCTTTGGATTAGAAGTTTTATAATTCTCATCTATTTTTATAAAACCTTTTGAAGTTAGCTCTAGTCCTAAATTTTCTACACATTTTTCTGTTTTGGAACCTAGTGCCATAATAACATAATCTACATTTAATTCATAATTAGTTCCTTCCACATTTATAGGAGAAAGCCTTGTTTCATTTTCTTTTTGAACAAGTTTAGTTTTAATTAATTCAACTTTTTCAACCTTTTTATTTCCTTTTATTTTTAATATATTATTTTTAAACCAAAACTGAATTCCTTCATTTTTTGCATGTTCCACTTCTTTATCTTCTGCTGGCATTTGCTCTTCTTCTCTTCTATAAACAATAATTACATCTTTAGCACCTAATCTCTTTACTGTTCTTGCAACATCAATTGCAACATTGCCACCACCATTTACCAAAACCGTTTTTCCTTCATATTTTGGATGACAATTATATTCTAGCAACTCATTTGCTCCATAAACACCTTCTAAATATTCCCCTTCAATTCCCATCTTTAGAGAAACATTTGCTCCAAATGCCAAAAAAACAAAATCATATTCATTTTCTAACTCTTTTAAAGTTATATCTTGTCCTATTTTTTTATTATATTTAACTTCAATTCCTAAATCTAATATTTTTTGAATAGTAGATTTTACTATATGTTTTGGTAATCTAAATTCTGGTATTCCATAAACCAAAAGACCACCTAAATAATTATTTTTTTCATATATTGTTACTTCTGCTCCTGCTTTTGCTAAAAAAGCTGCACATGTAAGCCCTGCTGGTCCTCCACCAACTATTGCAATTTTTTTATTTATTTTTCCAGATTTTTTCTTTATTTTAAAATCATTTTTTATTGCATAATCTCCTATAAAAGCTTCTAGCTCTCCGATTTCTACCGGTTCTCCTTTTATTTTTCTCACACACGAGCCTTGACATTGCTTTAAATGTGGACATATTCTACCACATATTGCTTGTAAAACTGTTGTATTTGTTAAGGTTTCATATGCCTGCTCATATTTTTCTTCTTTAAGTTGTTTTATAAAAGTTGGTATATCATTATTTAATGGACACCCATTTTTTGAACATGGCTTTAATTTACAATTTAAACAATACTCCGCTTTTTTTCTTATTTCATCTGTCATTTATATTCTCCCCATCTGTATTTTTTCTTTTTATATTATTTTCTTCTTCATACCTTTGGCTAAATTTTGTAAACAACCTTCTTGTTACAGGTGGAAAATCCTTTTCTGTTATAAAATCTGTATCTGCAACAACATAATCTCCTTTTTTCAAAGGGGCTTCATCCCTTCTTATTCCTTTAGTTTGTATTGACATTTCATTAAAAGGTAAAACTTCTTTTTTCATGTTTCCAACTCTTAATTCTCCTGTTTTATCATCTTTTACTAAATCCATTACTTCTGTTTCATAATTCATAACATTATCTTCTAAAAGCTGAACAACATTTTCTTTTTTTATATCATACCAATTAATGCCACTTAATTTATAATCTCTCCATACCATATATAAAATTTCTTCAATCTGCTCTTCTGTCATATTTTCATACCATTTTGCGTTTTCAAATGGCTGAATCTCAACAAAAAGTCTTGGTACTTTTTTATTTTCTACTTTTTCTTCTTTATTTTTTAAATTTGTTTGAATTCTTAAAACAGATTGCAAAGTCCTTCTATGCCAATCACATTCATTAAATCCTCTTTCTTTTCCAACTTTATAGACATATTTTCCAATTTGAATAGCAACACTATATGCACCCATGCCTATAATTTTTATATCTTCATTTCCAGAAATTCTTCCTGCTTTTTTCTCATGTTCTATTACTTCTTTCATTAGTTGTTTAACTACATACAAAGAAACATCTTCATTAATCATATTTTTCCATATCTCGTCCCAATTAATTTTGCTATTATCTAAAGCCCCTCTTTTACTCATTTCTTGTAAATACAGAAGCAATTTATTTCCAACATGATGAAAATCTGACCTAGTATATTTTGACTCTATGGCATTATCATTTTCTAATTTTTTTATTATTTTATCTTGATACTTTATGGCTATTTCTGGATCCAAAATACCTGTTAAATAATTTACTGTATTATATGTAATAATACTATCAAGCAATTCAGGATCTTCTGTATTTAAATATTTAAAATATTCAAACAAACATGCCGAAAAACTTTTTAATACTGATCCATCAGCAAAGCCTAAATCTTTTGCAATTGCAATTACTCTTATTAACCCTAATACATCATGTTTATGTAATTGCTTTAAAGTGTCAGCATTTACCTTTTTTAAGTCATCTGAAAATAATTTGCATAATTCTTCACTTTTTCCCTTTTTAAAACTCCTAAAAAATGTATTAGCAAACAATATTTTATCTTGAATAGTATTTGTTTGATTATATAAAATTATAATCACTTTAGAATTATTATTTAAGGCTTCTCCTATTTTTTCTTCATCATATCCATATTTTATTTTTAAAGCCTGAATATATTTTTTTAAGTTTTCTATTTCGTTTGATTGTTCCATATACCCTCCTTACATACTTTTTATAATATTTTACCATAAAATGTTATAAAAAGAAAAGAATATTT
>QRFC01002307.1_pt1 | contig 14143 bp, 9 predicted proteins | sample 1861061 | NCBI WGS metagenome assembly QRFC01 (sample SAMN09711282, study PRJNA482702) | Human gut metagenome, whole genome shotgun sequencing project.
TCTCTCTGTTCCTCGCCCAATACTTCCATATCCCAAGCCGCAGCCGCTTTCGGAGGCGTCATCATGCATTCAAACACCTTCGCCCTTGCCGCCTTCTTCCACTTCTTGAAGTTCTTAATCGGACTGTTGCCCCAAGCCATCGGATAGGTCAATTCCTTCTTCAGCGTTTCAACGTAAGTAGGAATCTCTCCCTGCCATTCATACTTCTCCCGCTTCTGAAGCTTCGGCTTCGAAGAGGTCTTAGCAGGCGCCATAGAGGTTTGTGTAAGTGCCACAGGGGTCTGAGCAAGTGCCACAGACGCCTGCAACAATGCAATAATACTATATGTGATAATCCTTTTCATTCTATCTTCCTGTTTAAAATTTGTCGATAGGAAATCTATCTTCCTGTTTATAAGATTAGTTATAGTTTGCAAAATTAAGAAATTATCCGCAAAAAGAGCCCAATAATCTCGATATTTTTGCGTACCTTTGCCTAAACATCTATAAATAACGGATAAAACATCAATAAACAACAGATAAAACATTATCAAATAGAAGATAAAGCAAGATGAAAATAGCAGTTTTTTGTTCAGCAAATAAGAATATCGACCCCGACTTCTTCACATTGACTGAAGAGATGGGAAAGTGGATGACAGAGAACGGCCACGACCTGGTTTTCGGTGGCTGCAACTCCGGTCTGATGGATTGCATCGGCAAGTCAGTAAAGGCGAATGGCGGCAGAACCATCGGTGTGGTTCCTACGCTTGTAGAGCGAGGAGGCAGAACCTTCCCAGATCTCGACATCGAGATTCCGTGTGATAATCTCAGCGACCGCAAGGACCTGATGCTTGCCCAGGGCGATATCTTCGTAGCCCTTCCTGGCGGCATCGGCACCCTGGATGAAATCTTCACCATCGCCGCCGCCCACACTATCGGCTACCATCACAAGATGGTGATTCTCTACAACATGAAAGGCTTCTGGAACTCCACCATCGCCCTTTTGGACGATATGGCAGAGAAAAGCATGATTCGTGGCGATTGGCGAGATGTGATTGAAGTGGCAGATAACCTGGAAGAATTGGCAAAGTTCTGCGAGGCATAAAATCCTATATGAAATAGATGAAGAAAGAGCGGAAAAACAACTGTTAACTGTTAACTCTGTTAACCCCCAGTTGTTCTTCCGCTCTTGACATTTTCTTCAAAACAATCTAGCTCTTCCCCAAGAGAAAATCGGAGAGGCTCATCATCAGAATGCCTTCTTCATTATAACCCGAACGATACCTATCCCCTACGATAATCAGTTTGCGAAAGCCATCATTTACATTCAAAAGAGAAGCCTGCTCCTGATCTACCTTCTCCTTATCCGGCAAGGCATAAGCCGACTGGATATAGAGGCGTTCATCATGACGGTTCACCACGAAATCTATCTCAAGATTCCTACGCTGCAGCTTGCCATTCTCATCCCGCTTGAAGCTCTCTACTGACCCCACATCCACAGTATAACCCTGCTTCCGCAACTCGTTATAAACCACGTTCTCCATGATATGGGTGAATTCTATCTGTCGGAAATCTACCACGGCATTTCTGATACCGATGTCCTCGAAATAATACTTGGTACCAGTACCAATATATTTGCGTCCTTTCACATCATAGCGCAAAGCCTCGCTAATGATGAAGGAATCCTGCAGGTTCTCCAGATACCTGCCAATAGTTTTAGTACCGATTTCCACTCCTCCAACAGATTTGAACGTATTAGAAATTCTCTGCACATTCGTACAGGAACCAATCGTAGAAGCCAGAAGGCGCACCAACTCGCGCATTCCATCAGAATTCTTCAGCCGATTACGCTCCAAAACATCCTTCAGATAAACCGTCTCGTAAATCTCACGAAGATAATTCTGTTTCGCTTCAGGAGTTTCTATCTGCGCCACGGCAGGCAATCCACCATAAAGATAATAGTTTTCCAGGGCTTGACGCTCCTCTCCTCCTACCACCTCGTAGTATTCGGCAAAACTCAGTGGATGGATTCGGATTTCCCAACCTCTACCACGAAATTCAGTTATCACATCCTTCGATAAAAATCGGGCATTGGAACCAGTAACATACACTTCGGCATTTTCCACATGGAGATAAGAGTTGAGCACATCTTCAAACTCCTTCACCATCTGAACCTCATCCAAGAGAATATAATACCTATCCTTATCTTTCATCAAAGCATCGATATGCTCCAGCAAAGCATCAGGGTCACGGAGTTTCTTGTTTCTACGGTCTTCAAGATTTACCTGTATGATATGATCTTCCGCAACACCTCTTTCAAGCAAATGCTTGCGGAAGATGTTGAACAAGAGGAAAGACTTACCACAACGGCGAATGCCGGTGATAATCTTTATCATCCCATTGCCTTCTGCCGAGATGAGCTTTTTCAAGTATGCTTTACGTTCAAAATACATAGTTTATGACGTTTTTTTGTGTCAAGACACGGTTTTCTGTCGCAAATATACGCTTTTTACTTGATAACGCCAAACTTTTCCATCGATTTAACTCTTCAGAAACATAAAAAAGGGCACGATTGCTCGTACCCCCTAAATATAATCAGGATGCGTTCATCTTATTGAACTGCAACTTTCTTCACACTACCATCACTATACTTCACGATGTTCAAGCCCTTGGTTGGAGCAGACAATCGCTGACCATTCACGGAATAGCGAGAGAGTTCCTTGGCGTCATTTGAGGTGACTACATTATTGATGCCTGTTGCTTCAAACTCTACGATGTTCTCAAAATAACCAAATTCAGAAAGCCAATAATCATCATAAGTTCCTTTTGGAACGTAAACAGTACATTTTTTTGCATCACAGCCATCAAAAACGTCACTTCCCATATTTGGTAGTTTTTCTGCATATACATAAATAGAAGTTAAACCACTACAGCCAGAGAAGGCGTTAACGCCTATCTCGGTAAGACCAGAAGGGAGGGCTATACTTGTTAAACCACTACAAGACTCGAAGGCGGAAGAGTAAATCATGGTAACACCAGAAGGGAGGGTTATACTTGTTAAACCACTACAGCCAGAGAAGGCGGAAGAGCTAATCTCGGTAAGACCAGAAGGGAGGGTTAAACTTGTTAAACCACTACAAGACTTGAAGGCGGAATAGCCAATCTCGGTAAGACCAGAAGGGAGGGTTAAACTTGTTAAACCACTACAAGACTTGAAGGCGGAAGAGCTAATCTCGGTAAGACCTGAAGGAAGGGTTATACTTGTTAAACCACTACAGCCAGAGAAGGCGGAAGAGCTAATCTCGGTAAGACCTGAAGGAAGGGTTATACTTGTTAAACCACTACAGTGTAGGAAGGCGAATTTGCCTATCTCGGTAACACCAGAAGGGAGGGTTATACTTGTTAAACCACTACAAGACTCGAAGGCGGAATCACCAATCTTATCATTAGAAGTAAAACAATCATTATGACCAGTTAAAATATAATAATCACTATGACCGTTAAAATAATAATAATCTCCGCCTTCTACGATCTTTGCGTCTGACAAATCTAATACAGATAGCATTCCATCTGTACCCCTACCATTCACGTCTCTTCCTGCCATTTCACGAATCATTCGCAAATCCGTACCATTTATCTCACCAATAATTTTCAGATTAGTAATCTGTTTTTTCTTAGTACTGCCTATCTTATCAGGCAAAGTACCAGCTTTTTCCAACTTAATGGTGATTTGTTTTGTAATCAAGCCATCATCATCAGCTGCTTGAATTGACAAGCAACCTAATACCATAAACAGTCCTGCCAAAAACAGTCCTTTAAAAGTAAAATTTCCCATTTCTCTATTTTTTATTATTTTCTTTTTTTGTAGATAATATTCCATTAACCAAATCCATCAAGTCTGTTCTTTTCACCTTGCCACAAATCTGGCATTTAGAATTCATTTGAGAGTTTATTATATAATAATCCCCATCTCGTTCAATACAAGCATGAGCAAAGCTATGCCTTATATGCTTGAGAAGAGGGCTAGACACACCTATACCCTTATACAATATGGTATTAGGCTTTACCGGGAAATTCAATTCGATTTTGCTTTTACGCGTATCATGCACTAGTGAAACTTTTTTTCTTATTTTCAAGGGCACATCTTTATAGGAGTATCCCGTATGCCTACCTGTTCCCTCTTTCTCATACTGATACAACACTCTGTAAAAGAACTTAACGTCCTCAGATTTCAATGTAGAATTGAACATTTCCATAACAAAAACTATTTTTGATTATTACGAGCCGCAATAATCTTATCCCTTTGTTCTTTGGTAAAAACCTGTCCACAACAAGTACAAACATAATCTCCTGTCTTTACAGCCACATACTCAGGATCCAAATGGGTTTCTACCTCGAAGTTTGGATGTGAACAAGGCTTATCGCCCCATTCTTTACGGAGTTTTTCTGCTTTTAAGTAATCCATAGAAAATTTCCTTCCCTAACCACCTCATCACCCAAGGGTAGCGATTAAAATAAAACGGAAAGCGTGGGTTCTCCTCGTCACCCGTCCCACGAACTGAGGCCTTCGCATTGCCCTGAATAGTTGAACGAGCAACGTCGAAGCCCACGCCGATATGTGTACACTTTCCCCTATACGGATATAAGACTTATCACTTGACGCAATAAGCCATACCAGTAAAGGGATGTGGCTAAACACATCCCGAGGGCATCTACCGTTGCATTGTTCGTGACTATTCATGAAGTTTGCGAAGTTTCAGTCCGTCAAGAACAAAGCGCCAAGTAAACGCTCTATATTATGTCATGATACCACTACCCTCCCAAGTCCTCGTCTCAACAATCTCTCTTTTGAGAAAGAAAGCATCAACTCGGCGTGAGCAGAATGGGTATCTGCGTGCAAAGGTATATAAAATATTTGAAATGCCTCTCCTTTTCCAGGAACTTTTTAGAGAGAAAAGCAAAAAAGATAGATGTGGGGGCACACAAGAAAGGAAAATGAATGCTCGAAAACAAAGAAAGAGCGGAAAAACAACTGTTAACTGTTAACTCTGTTAACCCCCAGTTGTTCTTCCGCCCTTAAACTTTTATTCTGCCAACAGCTTCTCTGCCATCGCCTTACCCAGCGCCTCGCACTGCGCCTTTACCTCTGGAGTAATCGCCTGCTTCATATCTACCGGCTCGCCCACTGGCTCGTAGTGGAGCTTGGTTTCGTTCCACTCCTGAATCTTAGCCACTGCCTTGCTTGCCCAGCAATGAGAGCCGTACCAGCCAAGAAGGTGGTTCTTGACGTCCTTATTGGCAAGCTCTGAGAGGAGAACCTCCATCTCGTGATAAAGACCGGCATTGTAGGTTGGAGCACCTACGATGAGGCCCTTGTAGCGGAAGATGTCGCGCAGGATGTAGCTGTGGTGAGTCTTCGAGATGTTGTACATTACGATGTTCTTCACGCCAGCCTTACTTGCTGCACGGGCGATGATTTCAGCCATGCGCTCGGTGTTGCCATACATGGTGCCGTAGCAGATAACGAGGCCCGGCTCCGTCTCGTACTTCGACATCTTATCATACATGCCGATTACCTTCTCAATATGCTCGTGCCAAACCGGACCATGGGTTGAGCAGATGTAATCCAGCTCCACGCCAGCCAACTTCTTCAAGGCATTCTGAACAGGGATTCCATACTTACCCACAATGTTTGAGTAGTAGCGAACCATCTCCAGCCAGAAAGTCTCGCAGTTGATTTCCGTATCGATGATTCCGCCGTTCAGCGCGCCGAAGCAGCCGAACGCATCACCCGAGAAGAGCACCTTATTCTTTGCATCGAGGGTTACCATGGTCTCTGGCCAGTGAACCATAGGGATGAGAACGAAGCTCAGCTCGTGGTTGCCCAGAGAGAGGGTTTCGCCATTCTTCACCTCTACCACATCATCGGTAACGCCGTAGAAGCCTTCGAGCATTCCCAGGGTCTTCTTGTTGCCCACGATCTTGATGTTAGGGTAATATTTCTTGATGAGGGCGATGGAGCCGCTGTGGTCAGGTTCCATGTGGTTGATGATGAGGTAATCGATTTCGCGGTCGCCAATCACCTCGTGGATGTTCTCCATAAACTGGGTGAAGAAATCCACCTCTACAGTATCTACCAGCGCTACCTTCTCATCGTCAATGATATAAGAGTTGTAGCTCACTCCGTTAGGCAAAGGCCAGAGGCCCTCAAAACGATGCTTGTTGCGGTCGTTTACGCCTACGTAATAAATCTTGTTTGTAATTTCTGTCATATCCTTATATTTTTATAATTCCTTCTTCTTTTCTTCTCCAAATTCCTTGGAAACATAATTATAGATGTCCTTGCAGCATTCGGTGGAGAACTCCTGGGCACTCTTCAGGAGGCTATCCCATTGTGCCTCAGATAATCCACGGTCGATATCCTCGCGGGTGATTCCATCCTTAATCAGTCCGAATACGAAGCCTGCATTGAAGTTATCGCCGGCTCCGATGGTGCTCACCGGCTTCATCTTCTCCGAAGGATAACTCTTGGCAAAGCCGTTCTCGGCTCTCACCTCTACAGGCTCAGCGCCCTGGGTGCAGATAAACTTCTTGCAGTAGAAACTGATTTCGGCATTATACACCTTATCCGCCTCCGGTTTCTTGTAGAGGATTCCGAAGTCCTCATGGCTTCCGCGCACGAAATCAGCATACTCCAGGTTCTCTATCAGATTAGGCGTAATCTTCATGATCTCATTCTGATGAGAAGCACGGAAATTGATGTCGTAATAGAGGATGGCGCCGTGATTCTTGGCGTACTCCAGGAAACCGGCCACCTGAGGACGAACCACCGGATTCAGGGCGAAGAACGAACCGAAGAGCACGATGTCGCCAGGATTGATTTCCGGAGTGGCAAACTCCAGCTGGTCGTGGGGATGGTCCTTGTAGAAGATGTAGTCGGCATTGTTGTTCTCGTCGAGGAATGCCAGCGAGAGCGGCGACTTCGATTCCGGAAAGATGCTCACATTATCGGCATTCACCCCATTATCTCTCAGAAACTGAATCACATACTCACCAATACGGTCGTTGCCCGCCTCGCTGATAAACGAAGCATTCACGCCCGCACGTCCCAACGAGATGACTGCATTGAACGATGAGCCACCTGGTACTGCCTCTATCGGCTTGCCGTTCTTGAAGATGATATCAAGCACGGTCTCTCCTATTCCTATAACCTTACGCATTGTTTTTTGTATCTATTTTTATTTTTCTGGGGACAAAGATAAGTCTTTTTGGCGATAATGCAAAATAAATGCCCATTTTTTTGGATTCATTACATTTTCAATGTAACTTTGCACCTTGAAATGAAATACAATACTTATACATTAGACAACGGACTCCGCATCATCCACCTGCCATCGGACAGCAAGGTGGTGTATTGCGGCTATCAGATAAATGCCGGCACCCGCAACGAGGAGCCGGGCGAGGAGGGCTTGGCTCACTTCTGCGAGCACGTCACCTTCAAGGGCACCGAACGCCGCAAGGCGTGGCACATTCTCAACTGTCTGGAGAGTGTGGGCGGCGACCTGAATGCCTACACCAACAAGGAGGGCACGGTGTATTACTCCGCCATCCTGAAGGAGCACATCGCAAGGGCCGTAGACCTGCTTTCCGACATCGTCTTCCACTCGGTTTATCCGCAGGCGGAAATAGATAAGGAGGTGGAGGTAATCTGCGATGAGATAGAGAGCTATAACGATTCGCCTGCCGAACTGATATATGATGAGTTCGAGAATATCCTCTTCAAGGGTTCGCCGCTGGGGCACAATATCCTGGGAACTGCCGAGCAGGTTCGGGCTTTCAAGACGGAGGATGCGCTGAGGTTCACGCAGAAGCTTTACCGGCCGGATAATGCGATATTCTTCGCATACGGGGATATTGATTTCAAGAAGCTGGTGAAGCTTATCCAGAAGGCTTTGGGAGAGTGCCCAAAAGGCCGAGAGCTTGCTTGCTCGGCGGATTGCAAATCCGCCGAAACGCCTACGGAAGAAAGGATTGCAGAAGAAACGCCTACTGGCGAAACACCTACGGATGAAAGGATTACAAAAGAAACGCCTACTGGCGAAACACCTACGGAAGAAATGGAAGCAGGCGATGCAAATCATAAAGTTCAAAGCTCAAAGTTCAATGTTCAAAGTAAAGTTGCTGGCCAGACAATCGTGATGCAGAAGAATACCCATCAGGCTCATGTGATGATTGGAACCCAGGCTTACGATGTGAACGACGACCGCCGAATGCCGCTCTATCTGCTTAATAATATGCTGGGCGGACCTGGCATGAACGCCAAGCTGAACCTCGCCCTCAGAGAGCACAACGGACTGGTTTATACCGTAGAAAGCACGATGGTTTCCTATGGCGACACGGGCACCTGGAGCATCTATTTCGGCTGCGACGAGCACGATGTGAAACGCTGCCTCCGCCTGGTTCGCAAGGAGCTGGATAAGTTCATGCAGAAGCCATTGAGCGATGCGCAGCTCAAAGCTGCCAAGAAACAGATTAAGGGTCAAATAGGCGTGGCTTGCGACAACCGCGAGAACTTCGCCCTCGACTTCGGCAAGAGCTTCCTGCATTATGGCTGGGAAAAGAACGTTGACCGCCTCTACGAGCAGGTGGATGAGATTACTGCCGCCCAGATTCAAGCCGTGGCTCAGGAGCTGTTCGATAAAGACAGGCTCACCACCCTGATTTTCAAGTAGTTTCTTGTTGAGTACACGAACCACAACAAGGATGTTCCTGCCCTCAATGCCCTGATCAAGGACATCGCAAACCGACGTGGCTTGACCTACATCGACCTTTTCTCTGAATTCGTGACCCCTGGAACTCAGGAAATGAACCCAGATTACACCAACGACGGCTTGCATCTGCTCGGAAAAGGCTACCAGAACTGGGTTAGAATCCTGAAGCCTTATCTTGGGAAATAAAGAGAAACAAAGAAAATCGGGCTGTTAACTGTTAACCTGTTAACTGCCCGATTTCTTTTTTCCTTAAAAAATACTCAAAACAAAATCACTCAAAACGCCCAAATCACTCAAAACACTCAAAAAAAGCGACTCTACGCTGCCATTCCCGGCGTTCCGTAATGACCATACTTGGCAATGAACTTAGCCGTCTTGGAGAAGGTATTATCCTCGTTCTTCACGATGAAGCCACGCTTCTTCCAGGTGCACAGGAGGACAGCAAGCTTCGTCTTGGTGCCATGAACCATACAGACATTCTGAATCTCAGCCTTATCAAAAGTATCGTGAACGAAGAGCAGAAGATTGCTCACACCGGATGCATGATAGATAGAACGGGTGTCTGCATCTATCGCCTCCTGCATCTGATTGCCGAAGAAACGCATCTTGCACCACAAATCATACTTCACGCTCCATACGATGAAATCCTCTATCGCCTTCTCCCACTTCTCGCCATTCGCCAGATAAAGCACCATCGCTCTGCGGAAACCATTCGCCAAACTGCGCTTGGCAAACTCGGCGTAAGGCTTGTTGTAAGCCAACTGAGCCAGTTCCATAAGCTCACTGCCCAGGCGCTCGATAAGCTGGCGCACCTTCCTGCACTCCTTGGAACCGCTGGCGGCATTCAACTGATGGATGTAAGGAGCCAGCTGCGACTTGAACTGCGCATCATAATTCCCCACAACCGGACAAGGAGCGAACTCGGGAAGGAAGATAGTGGCAAGCGACAATCGGCTCACGGCTCCATCAGCTACTTCACGAACCGAGAAGAACTTCTGCGTGACGGCAATGGTGCTGGAAGCATTCCAGTTGAAACGGGTCTTCACGCGGGCAGTAACGCTCTTGGTGCCCACACGCTCCTGACCATCCTCAGAATTATCCCAGCAGAGACGAATCAGCTGGCTAGGGTCGTTGAACTTTTTGAGCATGTCCACCTCGTCCATCTTGCAGTAGAGATAAGCATCGCCAGCCTTCTGCGCATCGTCGAGACGCTGGATGTAGGCAGCACGGGTAAGATCGGGCGAAACGATGCGGATGCAGATGTCTTCCGGGCGCACAGGCTTCTTCTTATTGTCGCCCATGGTGTTCACCTCGTCCTTCCATTCCTGCTCCTTCTGACGGTTCACCTTATCCATCTGCACCAGGTCTTCGATGATGCTGTCGATAGGTCCGTTTACTGCCGATTTGCCAGACGACATCGGTGCTACGAGCAGATTCATCATTGCTGCCTCATGTACCTGATTGTCGATGTAGCGGAAGTTGACGCCCTTGAGATGAGCGGCAAGCGGAGGAAAGACCGCCATCGCCACAGGCGCCTTGAAATCGGCTGGCACCTTGCTGGTGAGCAGCTTGATGAGCTTAGGCAAACGGGCAGGCATCTGAGGGGGAACATCAGCGTAGATTCCCGCCTTCTCTGTGGCCTGCTTGGCGAGATAATTCTTGCGGGCAAGTTCCACAGCCTGCTTCACGAGCTGGGGCATTTCCGAGGACTGAGCCACCTTGCAGGCGCTCTCTACCGAGGCGAACGCCTTCGCCTCGTCTTCGCCGAAGATTTCGATTACCTGCTTAATCCAAGCCGCCTCGCTATTGCAGATGTATCTGAGCAGGCAGGCTTCCCGATAGATGAAGTTGTTGCGGTTGCCATGGGCAGGAGCGCCGCCCATCAGATCCACCAGCGCCTTGGTAATCTCCTCGTAAGGAACGCCATCGTATGTCTGCTCATACTGCACGGCATTGGCAGCCCTTCTCGCCTTCTCCTCCTCGCTCTCGACAGGCTGGAAATCTACGGTTGGAGAAGAGGATGAAGAGCTCTGAGAAGAGGAATTCTGGGATGCTCTTACCTGGGCAGAATCTACATCCAACGGACGACCGTCAATATCCAATCCTCTCTTTCTATAAGCCTCACGATATTCTGCCACGGCTTCCTCATCCAGTCGCTTGTACCAGTCGTTGGCAGTATAGATCTGGCTCACGGCATCGGTGATGAAGATGATGCGCTCGGGCGTAACGCAGCTAGGGTCTTCGGTGGCATGGATGAGCTTGCAGAAGGCGCTCTGAGCCTCAGCGATGGTCATACCGACAGGGATACGGATATCGATGTGCGCCTTGTTGCGAGCCGAACGTTCCACGTGAAGCACTTTCCCCTTCCAAAGCTCGATGTCATCGGCAGAGAAAAGCTTCTCTCTGAAAAGCTTCTCGGCAGGTTCATCAAACATTCCGTTCAGCAGCAGAGCATTCTTCACCGCCGTCTCCACCTCCTCCGGGTTGTCGATGTCAACGGTGGTTTGGAAGGTGAAAGCCTCCGGGTCGATGGTCTTCTGGGCGCGATGGTCATCGAGGAAATGGAAGTAGTGAGGAGAGCGGAATGGCAGCTGCTTCTTGAGGACGGAAATCTGCTTGTCGAGCTGCTTGAAGGTCTCGCCTGCCTTCACCTCCTCCTGCTTCTTGATGATGGCGAAGGCAAGGTCATCCTCGTTAGCATACTGAGATGCATCTACCGCATCAGCCACCTGCTGCAGCATCTGGTTCTGCTTGGCGGTGAGGTCACGAATCTGACCTACGAGGGTGCTGAGCCAAGGCTGCTTGGTAAGCTCGGTGTAGTAATCGAGAAGATAGGTGGAAATCTTACCCATGTTCGCATTGCGGTTAGGGTTCATGGCGATGAGACGACGGCTCATCTGCTTGCACTCATCAAAAGAAAGATTGTTTTTTACCATTTGAATATTTTTTATGTTATACAATGACTGGATTACTGAAAACCAGCCACTTCTCTTCCGAAAAGCGATGCAAAGATAAACAAAAAAATAGCCGCTTACAAGTTTTTTCTGAAATAAAAAAGCAGGGGTATAAGAGGGGTATAAAACAAGGTATAAAGAATCATCAAAGGGTATAAGAGGGGTATAAGCGAGGTATTAATATACCCCGCTAGCTACCATCTTCCGCCGTCATCTCGTCATCATTCTTGGTGTCCAAGGCTGGCACTTCCTTATCCACCAGTTTCGGCAAGATTTCCTTCAAGTCCACATTCTCCGAATAGGATGTTTCGCCCAAAATCTTCTTGAAAGCATTCACAATATCGCAATAATGATTGAATTTTTCTACGCTTACCGAGCCCAACTTATCTGAACCTAGTTTCCACCATTCTAGAGCCGCATATTCAAATGGTTCAGATTTCACCTGCGCAAGATCCTTCCATTTGCAGAGCGGAGCACGCTCCGTATTCTCCGGAGGTAGTTTTTCATACAGGTGGGCCAGATGTTTGCAGAAGGCTGTAGGAGTTTCCATATTGAATAGCCCCCACCCGTTTAAGAGGCGGAACACAGGAAACCAGTCGGATTGCCTTTTCACCAGCACTTCGGAACAGCCTTTTTTCTTATAAACCGCTATCTTCGGAATTACCAAATCAACCAGTTCCATGAATTTCTCTTTCTTCACTTCGTTCGAAGGCTTGGCACCCACTGCCTTCATCGCCTTCATCGCCTCCAGCGATGCTGCATCACCGTGTTTCCCCCACTGCTTCACATCATTCACCCTGCCGTTCATAATCATCAGCACGATGCCCGAGAGCAGCTGGAGCATCATCTTGCGGGGCACACGCTTATAGAATACCTGGCGGAGGAAATCTACCGGGTCGGCCTTGAACGTGGGATAGAGCGAATATGGGAAGGCATAGAGCTGCTTTTCTATGGCGTCCAGCTGGTCTTTATAGTCGTAGGCACCCGTCTGCTTCTTCTTGATGGCGATAGGCGCTTCTACGAAGAACGACTGGGCTGCCCGTTCACGATAAGCGGAACTGGTAATGAATCCCATCTCCGTATACAGTTGCTCGCCCATGCGATGGATTTCCTCATCGTCTATGAGGTCGAGGTTGTTGAGAATGCGGTTTCTCGTCTGCGTCATCTCGCGCGAATAATCGCTTCGCTGTATTTCCATGAAGCTGCTGAGCCGCTCCCTAGCCTCTTCCAGGTTGTCGCGCAGCTCTGCCTCCAGCGCCGACCGGGAATCGGCATCAAGAGGGTTCTTATCGGCTTCAGCGGAATCTGAATCACGAGAAGAATCTGAATCCCGTGAGAGTTGCTCCTGAATGCTGATGATGTCGTTGATGACGCCTTCCAGCATCATGGTGCAATCGCTGAAACGGGTCAGCTTGTCGATGGGCAGAATGGGTCCGGAATAGTGCCAGTCGTCATAGATTCTGTCATCATAGATTTCCCTGCGTGCCTGCTCTATCTCCTGCTCGGATACGTCCACGCGCGCCTCCACTATCAGCTGGAGCCCCGACTTCTCATCTGCACCCTCCTTACTGTTGCTTCCCAGGCATCGGGTGCGCAGGTTCCTGCCCTTCCGGGCAATGATGAGGGCTCTTACGTCCTCGCCCTCCAGGGCTGAGACATAGCCGATGAAAAGCTGCTTGTCGTAAGCCTTCACTGCCAGCATATCAAAGGGATTGGCGTCATCGGGCACGAGGCAGATGGTTCTGCCCTCTGCCTCCCTGGCGTATTCTACCTCACGACCTTTCACGTCGTTGTGGGTAAGACCTACTATATGGAATTTCAGTTTCTTCATTTTATGTTGTTATTATTGTTTTTATGTTGTATTTTGTTTGATGTTGCTGTATTTTGTTTGATGTTGTTATAGTCGGGTACAAAAGTACGGCTTTTCGATGAACCCACCAAGCATACTTGTTTAAATTTCCTAAAAGAGCATCTGGGAGCTGCAGGGGTTAACAGGGTTAACAGTTAACAGCTGTTTTTTCCTACCTCCCCCTTGCGTACCTTATTATATTAAATATATATATACTTATTTTTATATATGTATGGGGGGGAAAGTATGTATTTTTGGGGTGTTAACTGTTAACCTGTTAACTCCTGATGCGGATAATGAGGGTTGAGGGGGATGAGGACAAGGGGATGAGAATGATGAGAAAGAGGGGGATGAGAGGGCATCTATGAAGACCGAGCCTAGGCATCATTGATGACAACGGGAGGGCTTAATAGAAGACAGAAAAAGATGAAAAACAATGAGTTACGAGGCAAAAAGCTATGAGTTTTGGGATAGAAAACTATGACTTAGTTTTTTTAACATAAAGCTCTAAAGCAGCCAAAGGAGAATAAGAGAGGTTGGAACGTAAACAGTTGGGAATGAGTAGATTTGCACAAAGTTGCCAAATCGGC
>QRFC01002318.1_pt1 | contig 14092 bp, 16 predicted proteins | sample 1861061 | NCBI WGS metagenome assembly QRFC01 (sample SAMN09711282, study PRJNA482702) | Human gut metagenome, whole genome shotgun sequencing project.
AGGCGCCAGCCTGCCTACCGCTCCGCGCTTCCTCTGGCGCCATTTCTCCCGCGCAAAAACTCCGCAGGACTTTTCGGCGAGGGAAAACCGGATGATGACCAGGAAGAGGACGCCGGCATACTGGCGTATGTCAAGGACGATGACGCTGTCAGCGCCGATTTTCGCTGCCGAAAAGCGTGTGTGTCCTTGTTAAACGAAGGTATGGTAAGAATAGACCACCAGCCTAAAGCGGACCTAAAGTCCCATCCCCTAAAAAGGCAAAAAAATGCCCCGCCATGCCGTTGCGCCGCTAATAAAACCCCGTCTTATGCGACAAGGTGGGTAGCCTCCCGGGCTTTCACGCTCCCTTCTTCCACCCTACGGATGGGAGGTCTGCAATCCGGCCAAACGGAGATCCGGCTCCCGAAAGAAAAGTGTTGGATCATATCATACGGCGCTGACGCACACAGCAGGGTGTTGCCAGCAGTTATTCACTTATAGCTTATGTCGATGCAGCGGGGATTATTCCTCCTCGTCCTCATCCAAGAATTCATATTCCTCGCTCAGCTTATCCCGGAAGATCTCGGCCACACGGTCCAGCTCATCCTCATCCAGAATGGCATCCAGATAGGCCTCGCCGTCCTCATCCAGCTCCTCGCTCACCTTCAGGAATACCAACTCCGCGGCATCCATCAGCGCTTCCTCCGGGTCCTCAATGATCGGCTCCAGGGCCATGTACTCGGTACCGTCCATTTCGGCACAGGCCACGATCTTGTATTCACTCTGGTTGCCTTCCTCGTCCATCAGCGAGATAATATCCTCGCCCCAGTTTTCGTTTTCCATTATGCGTTCCTCCTTTTGGTTTCTCTACTCTTATATTATGCGAAAACTATCCCAAAGTCAACCGATACTTGTATTCTGCCCCGCAAATGCGGTATAATGAGGCAAAAGAAACCGGACCTGTGCCAAACCCGCCGGCGGCGGGACGCCCGCAGGGCAAGCCGCCTTCTCCGCACCGGCCCCACAGAAAGGAAATCAAAATCATGGTTCTAAAGCAGTTTACCCAGTGCGAAGGCCCCCGCGCCATCATGCACACCAACATGGGCGATATCACCATCCAGCTTTACCCGGAGGTTGCTCCCAAAACCGTCGAGAACTTCGTAACCCTGGCCAAAAAGGGCTATTATAATGGACTCATCTTCCACCGCGTCATCAAGGATTTCATGATCCAGGGCGGTGACCCCACCGGTACCGGTGCGGGCGGTGAGAGCATCTACGGCGCTAAGTTCGAGGATGAGTGCAGCCAGGAGCTGCACAATTTCCGCGGCGCGCTAAGCATGGCCAATGCCGGTCCCAATACCAACGGCAGCCAGTTCTTTATCGTGCAGAACAGCCAGGCCCCCACCCAGGACATCGATGCCTTGGCGGTGCAGGTGGCCTGCTATGAGCTGCTGAACGACGCCAAGCGCCGGGTGCAGATGATGCAGGAGGCCCTGGAGGATGCCCCCAAGATCCAGGCCTACATTGATGAGGTGAACACCAAGCTCAACGATTACCAGTCCCAGGGCCTGCCGGAGGAGGTAAAGGAATATGCCACCGAGATCGCCAAAAAATACGCCGAGGTAGGCGGCACCTTCCACCTGGATTTTGCCCATACCGTATTCGGTCAGGTCATCGATGGCATGAAGGTCGTGGATGATATCGCCAATGTGCGCACCGCCCGCGCCGACCGTCCCCTGCACGATGTCACCATTGATTCCATCGATATTGTGGAATGATCCCCCATAAAAATTTCGCGTCCGGCAAAATGCACCTGCCGGGCGCGTTTTTTATTGTTCAAACAGGCTGCGCATCCACCAGAAAAGCACCAGCAGTATGATCGTTAAAATTAAATAATCCACTCTTTCCACTCCTTCCCTTCCTCCAAAAATACATCATATGATGTATTTTGTCAACAACATATGTTGTATTTGTGTATCATGTCCTCATAGGAAAGGAGGGCGGCGCCATGGCATATTATCCACGCTTGCGCGATCTGCGGGAGGATGCGGATCTGACGCAGGAGGAGCTGGTACGGCAGCTGGGCATGCACAAAACCACCTACACCAACTACGAGCAGGGCAAACGGGAACCGCCCTTTGAGCTGATCATCCGCCTGGCAAAGCTGTACGGCGTTTCCATCGATTATATTGCCGGATTGACCGCGCACCCCACACCTTTGCCCCCGCAAAAATAAAATCGCATTTTATGCCCCTCACCGGAGATAATAGCAATGCTGTTGTTTTGGTAGGGGGTGTTTTTTATGCATAAAAAATGGTGGGGCACTCTGGGCGGCTTCGGCGCCGGGGTCATCAATGGACTGCTGGGTGCGGGCGGCGGCATGGTGGTGGTCCCATTGCTTTCGGCCCTGGGGGTGCGCGGCAAAAAAAGCCACGCCACTGCTCTGATGGTCATTGTCCCGCTTTCGCTGGTCAGCGCCGTTCTGTATCTTGTGCAGGGCCGTGTCACCGTGATGGATGCCCTGCCCTGGCTGCCGGGCAGCCTGTTAGGGGCCTACCTTGGCAGCCGCCTGATGCCGAAAATCTCCACCGGCTGGCTTAAACTCGTTTTTGGTGGGCTGATGCTGTGGGGAGGGATCCGCCTGCTATGAGTTGGTTCTGGATCGCCATTGCTTCTGTCCTCAGCGGCACGCTGGGCGCTATGGGCCTGGGTGGGGGCGGTATCCTGCTGCTGGTGCTGGTATGGGCCGGCTGGCCGCAGATGACCGCGCAGGGCATCAACCTGCTGATGATCCTCCCCGTTGGGCTGCTGGGCCTTTACTTCCACCGTAAAAACGGTCTGACCGATGGCAAAGCCGCCTGGCCTCTCCTGCTGGGCGGCCTGCCCGGCGTGCTGCTGGGGGTGCTGCTGGGCACCCGCCTGGGCGAAAATACCCTGCGCGCCTGCTTCGGGGTACTCATCCTGCTGCTGGCCGCGCGGGAACTATGGCTGGGTGTGCAGGCCATCCGCCGGGATGGCTGGCGATTCCGTGCCCCGGAGGACCGCGAAAAATCCGGGTAGGTGCGCCCGCGGGCCGCAGGCCAAGCCGCCCTCCGGACGGCTTCTGTGGGCTCCGCCCACAGCGGCGATGCTCCGCATCGCCGGGCCTGCGGCCCGCCCTGCCCTCCCGCCATGCATAATCCGCCCCCGGATGGTGAACAATAGCATTGACTCATTCAGTCGCACTACCACTTTGTGAAAAGGATGGTTGAATATGAACCAAAATCACCGGATCTGGTCCTTTATAAAAGCCAAGGGCTTTTACATCGCGTTGGCGCTGTGTATCACCGGGGCGGGCACCGCCGCCTGGCTCACCGCGCAGAATACCATCAGCGGCATCCGTGAACAGCAGCAAAAGCCCCCCGCTGTCACCGAACAGGGGGAAGGCAACCAGTGGGATTATGAGGATATCCTGCAGCAGCAAACCGGCGGCGAGGCCAATACGCCCAAGCCCTCTCTACCCACTTCTCCCTCTCCCGCACCGGAGAACCCCGCTCCCACACAGCCTGCCGCGGCCGATGCCCCCCAGCCGCCCGCAAAATCCGAGCCCGCGGCGCCGCTGTGCTTCTGCCTGCCGGTGCAGGGTGCTAAGACCATCGCCCCCTTCAGCGGTGGAGAGTTGGTCAAAAACCACACCCTAAATGTCTGGCGCACCCACGATGGCATAGACCTGGCTGCGGAAAAAGGCACCGTCGTCACCGCCGCTGAGGCCGGCACCGTCTCCGCCGTGACCATGGACCCCATGTGGGGCGGCACTGTCGCAGTGGATCACACCGATGGCACCCAAACCATCTATTGCGGCATTGCGCCGGAAAAAGCCCTAAAGGCCGGGGATCGTGTCACCGCCGGGCAGATGCTGGGCAGCGTAGATACCGTCACCGCCGAGGTGGCTATGGAAAGTCACCTGCACTTCGCCGCCAAAAAGGACGGCAAATTCATCGACCCGCTCTCGTTGCCGGGCCTGGAATAAAAGCAAAGCCCCGACAGGTTCACCCTGCCGGGACTTCTGTTTGGTTCTCTGTTAAAAGACAAGCTGCACCAGCAGCATATAGCATATCGTCCCGCCCGCGATGGAAAGCAGCATCTGCCGCTTCCACAGGTGCAGCCCCACGGTAACGGCAATGCCGATCAGCTCCGGCAGGCCGTGGCTCCCGCTCAGCAGGGATACATTGCGCAGGCAGTAGATCACCAGCATGGCAAAGATCGCACCGGGCAGTAGCTCTCCAAGATAGTGAATATACTGGGGAGTAGGTTTGCGGGCATTGAAAACCGCAAAGGGCAAAAAACGAGTGAGCAGGGTGGCCAGTACGCACATCCCCACGGTGATGATTTGTTGAGCCAGGGTCATGGTGCGGTCACCCCTCTTTCCTTTTCCAGCGGACGGCGCAGTGCCGTCAATGCCGCCAGAATGCAGATCATTGTAGGGACCAAGAAGTTATCCGCCCCAAAGAGCAGCAGGCACCCCACACTGGCCGCCAGGCCGATCCATTCGCTGGCATGGTGCTTTTCCTTCAGCCACTGCTCCAGAAAGATAACTGCAAACATCGCCGTCATCACAAAATCCAGCCCCTCGGTATTGAAATGGATGAAGCTGCCCAGCACGCCGCCCAATGTGGCGCTGGCCACCCAGTAGAATTGGTTGAGCAGCGTAACGAAGAAATAGAACCACCCCCGGTCGATCCCCTCCGGGATCTCGGCGGAGCAATTGATGCTGAAGGTCTCATCGCACATGCCATAGATGAGGTAGGGCTTTTTCCAGCCCAGTCCCTTAAACTTATCCAGCATGGCAATACCGTAAAAAAGGTGCCGCGCCTGGATCATCAGCGCCATCAGGAAACACTGCACCGGCGCGTAGGGCGCCAGCAGCATGCTCACCGCCACAAATTCCAGGCTCCCGCCAAAGATAGTTAGGCTCATCAGCAGCGGATACCAAAAGCTGAAGCCGGAAACATTCATATAGATGCCATAGGTCATCCCCAAAAACCAAAATCCCGCAAAGATGGGAATGGTATAGGGAAAAGCGCATTTCAGCGCCGCGCGGATCCTCCCACCTCCAGCCGCCGCGCCGGTGGGGGGATTGGTAACAGGGTGTTGTGCCATAGAATCAAATCCTTGTTGGAATTATGCCGGAAATATAAAATATGCTTATTGGCCGGCTGGTTCCTGTTATATTATACAGCCGCGCCTTTGCAGGAAAAATTTTCCTTATTCCATAAAAATGAAAAGACGCTATGCGGCTGGCAAAAGCAGCGCATAGCGTTTTCCTCTTTACCGGGCAATTGATCAGATCAAGCCTCGGAGATGGCGCCAACGGGGCAGGTAGCGGCGCAGGAACCGCAATCAATGCAGGAACCCTCGTCGATCTCGCAAACGCCGCCGGCATCCTTGATGGCACCGACGGGGCAAGCACCCATGCAGGCGCCGCAGCCGATGCAGGCATCGCCAATTTTGAAAGCCATAGTTATGTACCTCCTGATCAGGTTCGTTGCCATCCTCCTTTGGGCAGCCCAACGCCGCCAAAGGAATGGCAAGTACAGGCCAGTTACCCAGCCTGTTTAGGGGTATTATAGCATACTCTCCCCAAAAATCAATACCCTTTTCCCCACCCTGTTATGCAAAGTACGCAGCACAGTAAACCAGCTTGCCAAATGAAGAACAAATGTTTCACGTGAAACATTTTTGCGGAGAGGGATACCTTCCAGGGAAGGGCCAGGGAAGGGCCAGGGGTCGTCTGCGAAAGGGGCAAGACGGCCCGCAGGGCGCTCCGGCTCCGCCGGAGCTGGCGGCCTTTGGCCGCCAAACCCGTCCGGAGGACGGGTTGCCCTGCGGGCCGTACCCTGCGGTTTGTACAGACTGGCGGCGGTTACAGCTGGGCGGGCTGCTTGACCCCGCGCATGGTAAGGGAAATGCGGCCGCGCTTTTGGTCCACCTCCAGCACCTTTACCCGCACGATATCCCCGACTTTCAGCACCTCGCTGGGGTGCTTTACATATTTTTCGCCCAACTGGCTGATGTGTACCAGGCCATCCTCATGCACACCGATATCCACAAAGGCGCCAAAATCCACCACATTGCGGACGGTGCCGGTCAGTTCCATTTCCGGTTTCAGGTCCTTCATCTCCAACACATCGCTGCGCAGCACTGTGGGCGGCAGCGATTCACGAGGGTCACGGCCCGGCTTTTGCAGCTCGGCTATGATATCCCGAATGGTGGGTTCGCCGGCGGAAAGCTGCGCTGCCAGCGCTTTATAGCCCATCTTCTCCGCAAGGGTGGGCAGCTCCTTCATTTTGTCGGTACCGATATCGGCAAGGGTACAGCCGCAAAGGGTCAGCAGCCCTTCGGCGATGGGATAGCTTTCCGGATGGACGGCGGTGGCATCCAGCGGGTTTTTGCCGCCGGAAATGCGCAGGAAGCCGGCGCATTGCTCATAGGCTTTTTTGCCAAGCTTCGGCACCTTAAGCAGCTGGGGACGGGCGGTGAAGCCGCCGTTTTCTTCCCGGTAGGCCACAATATTTTTGGCAATGGCGGCATTGATGCCGGCGATGTGCCCCAGCAGAGAGGGCGAGGCGGTATTGAGATCGACGCCCACCGAGTTGACGCAGCTTTCCACCACGCCGGCCAGGGCGGCATCCAGCCGGGCGGGGGGCATATCGTGCTGGTACTGCCCAATGCCGATGGCCTTGGAATCGATCTTCACCAGCTCCGCCAACGGATCCTGCAAGCGGCGGGCGATGGAAACGGCGCTGCGCAGGTTGACATCGTATTCCGGGAATTCCTCGCTGGCCAGCTTGGAGGCGGAATAGACCGAGGCGCCTGCTTCGCTGACAATGGCATACTGCACCGGCAGGCCGCTTTCCGCAATGAGTTCCGCCACAATCTTTTCTGATTCCCGGCTGGCGGTGCCATTACCAATGGAAATGACGGTAACTTTATGCTTCTTCAGCAGGTCGGTCACCTTCCGCTTGGTTTCAGCGATTTTATTAAAAGGCTGGGTGGGGTAGACAACGGCGGTATCCAGCACCCGGCCGGTGGCATCCACCACCGCCAGCTTGCAGCCGTTGCGATAGCCGGGATCCCAGCCCAGCACCACCCGACCGGTAAGGGGCGGCTGCATCAGCAGGTGGTGCAGATTTTCGGCAAAGACCCGGATAGCCTGCTCGCTGGCATTCTCGAACAGCTCCCGGAAGGTTTCATTTTCCATGCTGGGGGCAATGAGGCGCTTCCAGCTATCGGCGGCAGCTTCCATCACGGCGCGGCCGCAGGCATTGTTGGCAGTCACGGTTTTGCGGCGAATCGTCTCCAGGGCTTTTTCCTCCTCCAGCACGATGGCTGTCTTGAGAAAGCCCTCCTTTTCGCCGCGGTTGATGGCCAGCACCCGGTGCGGGGCGATGCGGCCCACCGGCTCCTTGAAGTCGTAATACATCTTATAGGTGGTGTTCTCGGTGCTATCGCCGGTGGCGGTAACCACGGCCGCCCGGTGGATCAAAAGACGCAGCGCCTTGCGGATCTCGCCGTCATCGGAAATATCCTCTGCGATGATATCCATAGCGCCGGAGAGAGCATCCTCGGCGGTCTCCACGCCCTTTTCCGGGTTCACATACTCTGCGGCCATGCTAAGCGGCTCCCGCAGGGTATTCTGCACCCGGATGGCCGCCGCCAGCGGTTCCAAGCCCTTTTCCCGGGCAATGCTGCCGCGGGTGCGGCGCTTGGGCTTATAGGGGCGGTAGAGGTCCTCCACCTCCGCCAGAGTGGCCGCAGCCTGAATGGCGGTCTCCAGCTCCGGGGTAAGCTTTTCCTGCTCGGTGATGGAGCGAATGACCTCCTCCCGGCGTTTTTGCAGGTTGCGCAGGTATTCCAGCCGGTCGCTGAGGTCGCGCAGGGCGGCATCATCCAGGCTGTCGGTCATCTCCTTGCGATAGCGGGCAATGAAGGGAATGGTGTTGCCTTCATCCAAAAGGCGCACGGCGGCTTCCACCTGCGCCGGGCGGAGCTTTAATTCCTGCGAGAGCTGCTGTATGAGTTCCATCGTTTTTCCTCTCCTTCGGGGCAAAATTACTTTTCTATTATAGCCTATCCGGGAGCAGGGAGCAACCGGAGAAACGGTACAGCAGCGCTTGAATATTCATTTTTATTTGCATAATTATACATAGTATAATCGCAAAATTGTTTGTTATCACTAATATTTAGTCGTAATTTTAGGCGGTTATCTCTGTTTTAATGCTTTACTTTTGCGAAATGTGATGTATAATAATTCATGTAATCGCCACCCGGCCGGAGAGGACCCCGCCGGGACCGGAACGAAAGATATTTTATGAAAAAGATAAAAGGAGATTCTACCATGAAAAAACTGCTTGCTGTAATGCTGGCCGCCATGATGCTGCTGGCGATGGTTGCCTGTGGCAACAACAATAGCGAACCTACCCCTGAGCCTACCCCCACCCCTGACGAGACCAAGACCCTGTATATGGCCACCGAGGGTACCTTCCCTCCCTATGAATATTACGATGGCGATAAGCTGGTCGGTATTGATGTGGAAGTGGCCGGTGCCATTGCCGAAAAGCTAGGCATGAAGCTGGAGGTCGTTGATATCGCGTTTGATTCCATCGTAAGCGGCGTACAGGCCGGCAAGTATGATATGGGCATGGCCGGTATGACCGTCAATGAGGAGCGGTTGGAGCAGGTCAACTTCTCCGACAGCTATTCCACCGGTATTCAGGTCGTCATTGTAAAAGAGGGCGGCAAGGTGCAGTCGCTGGACGATATGGGCGCTGACGGTGTTGTGATCGGCACCCAGAGCGGCACCACCGGTTTTCTTTATGCCTCCGATGACTTCGGTGATGAGAAGGTAAAGGGCTTTGCCAAGACCACCGACGCCGTTGCCGCACTGATCAACGGTCAGGTAGACTGCGTGATGCTGGATAACGAGCCTGCCAAGGCGCTGGTTGCCGCCAATGCCGATGCCGGTCTTTCCATTCTGGATACCGCTTATGCCGTTGAGGACTATGCCATCGCCATCAACAAGGACAACAATGACCTGCTGACCAAGGTGAACGCCGCACTGGCCGAGCTGAAAGCTGATGGCACCCTGCAGGGCATTATTGACAAGTACATCAAGTAAAATCGTTTCCTCATTACCCATGCAGCGGGACGGAGCCACACTGGCTTCGCCCCGTGCTGCTATCTTATCACGATAGAAAAGAGGGGAACCATTGAGTAATTTCCTGCTGTGGTGGGAGCAGCTGAAGGCTGACTTTATCACCTGCTTTGTTACCAAGGAACGCTGGCGCTACATTACCCGCGGCCTGGGGAACACCCTGAAGATCGCGCTGGTGGCTGTACTGATCGGTATTGCCATCGGCTCCATTGTGGCCATTGTGCGCAGCGCCCACGATAAAAATATCCACGAGATGCGCCCGGGCTTGGGTCGCACCCTGCTGAAGATCGCCAACGCCATCTGCAAGGTGTATTTGACCGTTATCCGCGGCACGCCTGTGATGATCCAGCTGCTCATCATGTTCTTTGTCATCTTTACCTCGGCGCGGAACGGCGTGCCGGTGGCTATGCTGTGCTTCGGCATCAATTCCGGCGCGTATGTGGCCGAAATTATCCGGGCCGGTATTATGTCGGTGGATAACGGGCAGAGTGAGGCGGGGCGCAGCCTGGGGCTTAACTTTGTGCAGACCATGTGGTATATCGTCATTCCGCAGGCACTGAAAAATACCCTGCCGGCCCTGGCCAATGAGTTCATTGTGCTGCTGAAGGAAACCTCCGTAGCCTGCTATGTGGCCGTCAATGACCTGACCCGCGGCGGCGAGATCATCCGTGGTGCCACCTACCAGCAGCTGCTGCCGCTTTTGGCTGTGGCCATCATCTACCTGCTGCTGGTCATGTTCTTCAGCTGGCTGGTAGGCAAACTGGAAAGGAGGCTGCGCAGCAGTGACCATTAAACCGATCATTGAGGTAAAGGACCTGAAAAAATCCTTTGGCACATTGCAGGTGCTCAAGGGCATCAATACCGAGGTGCAGAAGGGCGAGGTCGTCGTTGTCATCGGGCCCTCCGGCAGCGGTAAGTCCACCTTCCTGCGGTGCCTGAACCTGCTGGAGACCCCCACGGCCGGTTCTATCTATGTGGATGGGGCGGAGATCACCGACCCCAAGTGCGATATCAACCTGCACCGGCAGAAGATGGGCATGGTGTTCCAGCACTTCAATCTGTTCAATAATATGACCATCCTGCGCAACATGACGCTGGCCCCCATGACCCTGCTGAAAAAAAGCAAGGAGGACGCTGAGGCGCGGGCACTGGCCCTGCTGCGGCGCGTAGGGCTGGAGGATAAGGCAAACGCCTATCCCAGCCAGCTTTCCGGCGGGCAGAAGCAGCGGATCGCCATTGTGCGGGCGCTGTGCATGGACCCCGAGGTCATGCTCTTTGATGAGCCGACCAGCGCGCTGGACCCCGAAATGGTGGGCGAGGTGCTGGATGTTATGAAGGAGCTGGCGCAGGACGGTATGACCATGGTGGTAGTGACCCACGAGATGGGCTTTGCCCGCGAAGTAGGCAGCCGGGTGCTGTTTATGGATGAGGGTGTCATCATGGAGGAGAACGAGCCGCATGAGTTCTTTGCTAACCCCAAATGCGAGCGGCTGCAGAGCTTCCTGGCAAAGGTGCTGTAAAACAGAAATATTCCCCCACAGGCCATACGGTCTGCGGGGGATATTTTTTATTCCAGAATATTGCGGGCGACATAAACGCCGCTGGCGGAAGCGTGAGAAAGCGAATGGGTGATGCCGCTGCCATCGCCAATGATGTAAAGGCCGGGATGCTGGTTGGATTCCAGTTTTTTATTCACCTCAACCTCCATATTGTAGAACTTGACCTCCACGCCGTACAGCAGGGTGTCCTCATTAGCGGTGCCGGGGGCGATCTTATCCAATGCGTAGATCATTTCCACGATGTCATCCAGGATGCGCTTGGGCAGCACCAGGCTTAGGTCGCCGGGGGTGGCGTTCAGCGTGGGGGTGATGAAGGCCCCCTCCATGCGCTCCGGGGTGGAGCGGCGCCCGCGGATCAGATCGCCGAAACGCTGAATGATGACCCCGCCGCCCAGCATATTACTGAGCCGGGCGATGCTTTCGCCATAGCCGTTGGAGTCCTTGAAAGGCTCCGAGAAGTGCTGCGCCACCAGCAGGGCGAAATTGGTGTTTTCGGTTTGGCGAGAGGGGTCCTCGTAGCTGTGGCCATTGACGGTGATGATGCCGTTGGTATTTTCATTCACTACGGCGCCCTTGGGGTTCATGCAGAAGGTACGCACCTTATCGCCGTACTTTTCGGTGCGGTAGACGATCTTGCTTTCATACAGCTCATCGGTAAGGTGGGCAAAGACCGCCGCGGGCAGTTCCACCCGCACGCCCAGATCCACGCGGTTGGAGTGGGTGGGGATATTGAGCTCCCGGCAGACGGCTTCCATCCACTTGCTGCCGCTGCGCCCTACCGAGATCACACACTTTTGGCAGGTATAATCGCCCGCCGCTGTGGAAACACGGTAGCCATCATCCACCGCCGCGACTGCGGTGACGGGGGTATCAAAGAAGAAGGTGACCTTATCCTTTAGTTCCTCGTAGATATTCTGCAGCACCTTGTAGTTGATATCGGTGCCGAGGTGGCGTACCGAGGCATCCAGGAGATGCAGGTCGTTCTGGATGCAGACGGTCTTAAAGCGGGTACCAGCGGTGGAATAGAGCTTTGTCCCTTCGCCGCCATGGGCCAGGTTGATCTCATCAACATAACGCATCAGCTCCAGCGCCTGCTTTTTGCCGATGTACTCATACAGCGTGCCGCCAAAGTCATTGGTGATATTGTACTTGCCATCGGAGAAAGCACCCGCCCCACCGAAACCGCTCATGATGGAGCAGGTGGGACAGCCAATGCAGGTTTTTATTTTATCGCCATCGATGGGACAGCGACGGCGGCTGAGGGGATGTCCGGATTCGAATACCGCGACCCGCAGGGCGGGAGCCCGGTGGGTCAGCTCGTAAGCGGAAAAGATGCCTCCAGGGCCAGCGCCAATGATAATGACATCGTAATTCATAGTACGACCTCCACAAAAAAGAACAGTTGACCGCTGCGCAGCCAACCCTATCATCCAAGATAATTTATTTATAACACAGGTGCAGGAATTTTGCAATGACGCCGGCAGAGAAAAAACGCCTCTCCGACGAGAAAAACCGTGCTCATTGCCCAACTGCTCCCCCATAGACGGCCCAGCCGCCCGCCCTATGCGGGCAGACGGCTGGGTATATGCTTTCTGCGGGCTTTTCCGCCGCAGCAGGGGAAGATTGTTAAACGGGAAAGTCCGCGCCAAGCGGCAAATTTAACGGCCCAGCGCCTTTTTGACATATTCCCGCAGGGTGCTGTCATCCAAGAAAGGAAGGAGCTCGGTGATGCTCTCTCCGCGGGCCAGCTTTTCCTTGGTGATGGCCCCCAGTGCCTTATCACCCAAAAAGGGCAGCATGGCCGTAACATCCTCACCGCGGAGCACTTTGGCAAGAGCCACCTCGCCCAGCTTTTCCTCCCCGGCAAAGGGGAGGAGTTCCCCGATGGAGCGGCCGTTTTTGGCACGGAGTTCCGCCAGCCTGCCCACCGCTTCTTCGCTCATGAAAGGGGCAAGTGCCACGGTATCCTTACCGTTCTGCTCCAGCAGCAACGCCAATTCATCCACCTTTTCTTCTGCCATAAAGGGGACCAAGCCTGTAACATCGCCACCCTCCTGCGCCAGCTGTGTGGCCAGCTCGCCCACGGTTTCCTCGTCCAGGAATGGTACCAGTGTCAGCAGGCTTTCTCTGTCTTCCCTAATCTCCCCGGCTAGCTTTTCTACCTGACTGGGGCGCAGCACCTCGGCAGCCTCTTTCAGTTCCTCCCTGGTGTAATCGGCAGGCTGTACCGGCTCTCCGGCTGTTACCTTTTCCACCACGGGGTTGCCGCCGCCTAGGATCTCATCCACCGTGACGCCAAAAATTTCGGCCAGCTCCGGCAGCTTGGCGATATCCGGCATGGAATTGCCCCGCTCCCAGTTGGAGACCGCCTGATAGCTGATGCCCAGTCGGTCGGCGATCTCGAACTGGGTCATATCCCTTTTCTTGCGCAGCTCTGCTATTCTTTTTCCGATTTTTACGGTATCAAACATATTGTACCGCTCCTTCCCGCCGGTCGCTTCCGGCATCATCAGCATAGCAAATCGCACACCAATAAACCAGCAACCGGTGCTTGAGTCCGGATATTCAACCCGCGCTTGAGCCCCATGTAATAGCCCGTTAACTACCAGCACTGCATTTTTCGGCATCAATGGCAAGCACCACCATCAGGGAGGAAAGGGCGTCCTCGGGGCGCTCCACCTCGATGGAATAGGTATCCGTCCAGTTAAAAAGCTCCTTGCTGACGGTCGCTACCGTTCTGCCGCAGCCGTCTGTAATGGAATAATCCCAACCCAGCCAGTCGCCCTCCACATGCCAGCCGTTGCAATCGATGTTGTAGTGGTGGCTGAAGAGCTTGAATTCCTTGGAGATGCAACCGATATGGGCATCGCCGCGGTAGAGGTCGAACTTCGGTGGCAGGGCAAAAACGCGCTGCTTGACTGTTCCCAGCTCGCTGCCGGTCGGGTCGAATATTTTAAGACAGTGCCCCCACGAAAGCTGGCCCCGGACGACATACACAGTGTTGCCTGCCTCATCGTAGATATCGTAGCTATCGAACCACGAGAAAAAGCGCTGCTTGAATAATAGCTTCATAGGCACCTCCATTCGCCCTATTTTAGCATAAAAAATGCAAAAGTAAAAGCCCCGAATGCAGTTGCACTCGGAGCTTTGGCTCCCCCTGTCCGGCTTGAACGGACGACCCTGCGGTTAACAGCCGCATGCTCTACCGACTGAGCTAAGGAGGAATATGGGTTTGCGGTCCCCTAAATGGGAACCGCAAATTGTGCCGGCATCAACCTATTTTCCCGGGCCGCTTCCAGCCAAGTATCTTCGGCGCCAATGAGCTTAACTTCTGTGTTCGGGATGGGAACAGGTGGGACCT